>FXBE01000118.1_pt1 | contig 13272 bp, 12 predicted proteins | sample 5335311 | NCBI WGS metagenome assembly FXBE01 (sample SAMEA103928390, study PRJEB20085) | sediment metagenome | biome: marine biome; feature: hydrothermal vent; material: sediment | place: Atlantic Ocean | collected 2013-08-06T02:46:56 | depth 0.05 m | reverse complement strand
TTTGGTGTAGATTTGGATGAAGCTAAAAATGAAGATTATGAATTTTATGATGCCTATTCACTTTGTAAACTCAAAGTGATTTACAATGTTGCACAAACGCATCCAGAAGCAGGGGCATTTGCACCATGTACAATGGCACTATATCACAAGACGGGTACCAACAAAACAGTGATGGTTTTTCCAAATGTATATAACTGGATTTCTACACTAGGTTTGAAAGATAAAAAATTGATAGATCTCTTAGAAAAAGCACAAAAAGATATCGTTGCTTTGTTAAAGAGTGCGACAGAGTAGTATCATGATAGGCATGAGTGCCTATCATGATACAGATTATTCTGGAGTATTGACCATCCAAGTCGAGAATGTATTGAGATAATCCCAAAAGGATTCTTTGAGCTCTTGTGTTGCGTCGATACTATTTTCAAGTGCCTCTTTGTAAGCGACAAGCCAGACGCGACGCATCATAGGCGTAATAGCAAATGGTGCATGTCTTCCTACCATCTGTGGTGCGCCACGAGAGGCTTGAAAATATTTTGGTCCTCCAAGATACTGAATGAAAAAATCCCCAGCGTGTTTTTTGGCTGCCGCAAATTCTGCTTCATCCTCGATAGGAAAAAGATGTTTTGCATCACTCACTTTTAAAAGCTCATAATGGGCATCAATGAGTTTTCTCATTCCCTCTTCACCTACGCTTGCATAAAATTCTGGTACTGGTCGTAGTACCTCTGCACGTGTACCTAATGGTACCTCTATAATCTCTGAATATCCCATAATTTCCCCTTATATGTTGATTTTATTTCGTTTTTGTATCTTCAATTCGCATCGAAAAGTCTAGCCATATGGCTTTGTGTATCAAGCTTCCAGAAGAGATGGCATCTATCCCCGTGCCAGCATAATCTGTGATATTCTCTTTTGTGATATTGCCACTGGCTTCTAGTAATACATGCTTGTAATGTTCATTTCTATAGGTTACCACTTCAGAGATTTCTGTTGGAGACATATTGTCACACATCACCAAATCAGCACCTGCTTGCATCGCTTCATGGGTGGCTTCAACGCTTTCACATTCCACCTCTATTTTGGAGGTATAGGGGATGCGTTTTCTAGCTTGTGTGACAAAAAGTGCCAAGTCATCGATAGCCGCTAAGTGGGTATCTTTGAGCATCAAACAGTCATCAAGTCCTAGACGGTGATTGGTGCCGCCACCACAACGTACGGCATACTTTTCCATTACTCGTAATCCTGGGCGCGTTTTTCTTGTATCAAGTAGCTTGATATCATAACCTTTTACAAGCTTTACAAATTCTGCTGTATTGGTGGCTATACCACTACAGTGTTGCATCATATTGAGAATAACGCGTTCATACATCAATACCCTATCCACGCTTCCTCTCACATAGCAGATAATCTCACCTTTTTTGATTGTGTTTCCATCATATTTTAAAAACTCTATCTCAAGATGCTCCATAAGCCCTAGCTCTTTGACATATATCTTACCAGCAAGAATGCCATCTTCTTTGGCGATGACTTTGGCTTCTACTTGACGTCTATCACTCACTAGTGTAAATAAATCACCACGACCGATATCTTCGAGGATGGCTTCTCTGACTATCTCTTTAATCCTCATATCTCAAACATCCTCTCTAGTGCGATTTTCGCCCATTTAGCAACCTCAGGGTCTACTTGTATCTCATTGACGATTTTATCATCATCGATGGATTTTAAAGTGTTGTACAAATCTTCAAGTGTCGTTTCATTCATCGTAGGACACTCTGGCTTAGTTGAAGAGAGGACATAAGTGTTTTTATCTCTGAGACGATTGACGAGGTTGAACTCTGTCCCTACGGCTACTTTCTCTTCTGGGTCTAACTCTTTGATGTAGTTGATGATTTGACTCGTTGATCCGACAAAATCAGAAGCTTGACAGACTGCTGGTGGACACTCTGGATGGGAGATGACTTTGATGCCTGGAAATTTATGTCTATAAAATTCCACATCTTCAGGTGTAAAGAGTTGGTGGACGGAACAAAAGCCATTGTAGCAGATGATATCAGCCTCTTTTGGGTCTTTTCCATCACCGATGACACAGGATTTTAGTCCCATCATGATAGCGATATTTTCTCCCAAGCAGCGATCAGGTACAAAAAGGATTTTTTTGCCTTCTTTGAGCGCTTTTTCTATAATCTTTTTGGCGTTTGAAGAGGTACAGACCATACCGCCCATTTCACCAACTTTACCTTTGACTTCTGCTGAAGAGTTGATATAAGTGATAGGCAAGATATCCTCTTTTTTGATACCTTGCTCTTCTAAGATTTTGACATTGTTATCAAAATGTTCGCCATCTATCATTCTTGCCATGGCACAACAGGCGATTTTTGGCATAAGGACGCGTTTCTGGGGAGAGAGAATCTTCACACTCTCCCCCATAAATCCTACGCCACAAAAGATAAGAAAGGGATTGTCATCATCCATCGCCATCTGTGCTAACTGCAAGCTATCGCCCGATAAATCAGCCATATCAAATACTTCATCTTTTTGATAAAAATGTGCCACTATGGTGACATGCAACTTCTCTTTTAAACGTACAATCTCTTTTTTCAGGGTATCTTTGTCCATCTATAATTATTCCTTCATATTATCAGTTAATAACACTATAACAAAAAAACGGCTAAAATGAAAGAAATTTATCAAACAGGCAAGGAAAATATTTGGATTTTTTAGCAAATACTAACGTACAATTTTACATATTGGCATATTTGGTGGGGAGTATCCCTTTTGGTCTTATTTTGGCAAAAGTCTTTGCGAAAGTGGATATCAAAAAAGCAGGTTCAGGCAATATTGGTGCGACTAATGTGCTTCGCGTGGTAAAGGAGAAAGATCCTGCTTTGGCGAAGAAACTCTCAATCGCGACATTGGCATTAGATATCATAAAAGGGATAGTCGTTTTAGCTTTAGGTACCTTAGCTGGTGTGCCTGAAGAGACGATGTGGGGAATTGCTGTGTTTGCTGTGATTGGTCACTGTTTTTCCATCTTTTTGATGGGTGAGGGTGGCAAAGGTGTAGCGACAGGCTTGGGTGTGCTTCTTTATATGATTCCTCTCTCTGCACTTATTGGTGTGGGAGTATGGGCATTTTCTGCCAAGGTACTGAAGATATCGTCACTCTCTTCTTTGTTGGGCTTGATAGCCGTGGTGATAGCCTCCTTTGTACTCAATCCAGACATAGCACATTTTCCTATAGTCTTTATCGCTTTTATAGTCATTTACAAACATAGTGAGAATATCATGCGTCTTATCTCAGGAGAAGAGGGAAAGCTTGCATAAGTACACTATTACGATTAAAGATTTGACATTTGAAACTATTATTGGGATTCTGGACAAAGAGCGAGTTATGAAGCAGCGTGTGATAGCGGATGTGAAAATCACTTATCATAAAGAAGCAGAGACATTTATCAACTATGCACAAGTGGCCAAATTGATAGAAAAGAAGATGCAAAAAGAGAAATATTTTCTGCTAGAAGAGGCTTTGGATGCTATAATTTTAGAGATAAAGAGAGAGTTTTCAAATATTTTAAGTATAAACTTAAAAATTTGTAAACCAGATATACTCGATAATTGCGAAGTCGCTGTGGAAATCTTCAAGAAATATTAAAAATTTATTAAAAAAAGATTAAATTCGCTAAAAATTATGATATACTACACAAAAATTTATAATAAAGGAAGATAATGAGAGTACTCATTGTTGAAGATGAAATTACATTAAATAGAACATTGGTTGAGGGTTTACAAGAATTTGGTTATCAAGCAGATAGCTCAGAGAATTACAAAGATGCAGAGTATTACATAGGTATTAGAAACTATGATTTGGTATTGACTGATTGGATGTTACCTGATGGTGATGGTGTAGACTTGGTTTCAATGATTAAACAAAAAACGCCTAGAACAGCTTGTGTGGTTTTATCAGCAAAAGATGACAAAGAGAGTGAGATTAAAGCACTTAAAGCCGGTGCAGATGACTATATCAAAAAGCCATTTGACTTTGACATTCTTATCGCACGTATCGAAGCGAGACTTCGATTTGGTGGGACAAATGTGATTAAAATACAAGATTTGATTATTGATCCAGATGAAGAGAAGATTACGTATAAAGGGCAAGATATCGAACTTAAAGGGAAACCTTTTGAAGTATTGACACACTTAGCACGTCATAGTGATCAAATCGTCTCAAAAGAGCAACTTTTAGACGCTATTTGGGAAGAGCCAGAACTCGTCACTCCTAATGTTATCGAAGTTGCCATCAATCAAATCCGACAAAAAATGGATAAACCGTTAAATATCTCTACTATTGAAACAGTAAGACGAAGAGGTTATAGATTTTGTTTTCCGAAAAAAGTATAAAAAGAAAATTTCTCATACAGTTAGTGATCGCTTCGGCGACACTGATTGCAATATTTTCTATTGTTCTTTATAATTATATTCGTATCTCTATGCTAGATGATATCACGCAAAATCTACAACATACCGCGACGGAATACATCGCAAAAAATAAGCAAAAATCTCTTTTTTCAAAAAAAGATACTGCTATGCAACAGTATGGACAAGATAAAATTTCTGTCGTGATTCGGGTAGACAAACAAGCAGGTGTCTCTTATGAACAGTACGTCAAAGGTGAGAGAGAATACTTAACTATTTATCATCCTTATAATGAAGCTAGATCTTCGTATCTAAAGATAGAGCGTGATATCACAGGGACTAAAACACTCTTAAAAAAGATACTCTCAAGTATCATTTTTATCTCATTTTTAGCACTTTTTTTGATTCTTGCTTATGCCATGTTCCTCTCAGAGACTTTGCTTTATCCAGTCAAACAAATCACTAGAAAATTGGCACGCATGAATGAAAACTTTTTGGAACAAATAGAGATAGACTCTTTACCAGATGAATTTATCCCTCTAGGGGAGAGTGTCAATAAATTGATAGATAGGATTCAAAATTTTGTCAAGTATCAAAAAGAACTTTTTATTGGTACCGCACATGAACTCAAAACACCACTAGCTGTGATGAAGACAAAAAATGAAGTCACACTTATCAAAGATAGAGATAAAGATAAGTACAAAGAGACACTGAAAGTGAATAATAGTACTATTGATGAGATGAACAAGATGATTTCTAGTATCTTAGAAGTGGGTCGTCAAGAAGGTGCACAGTTTGAAAAGCCTGTTGAGATTGATTTGGTACAGTTTTTGAAAGATAAATCAAAAGACTTTAATCTCCTTGCCAAGGGTGTTAACAAAACCGTTGAAGTTGATTTTGAGCCTGAAAAATATTGTATCATCTCTCAGCCTACACTCTTAACACATATCTTACAAAACTTTGTACAAAACGCTATCAAGTTTACACCAGAGGGCGGGACTATCAAGGTTAAAAGTCGCCTTGAGGGTGATGACTTTAAGATAGAAGTGATTGATGATGGTGCGGGTATAGATGAGAGTCAAGATCTTTTTGCTCCATTTAAACGAACGGGAAATAAAGGTGGAGCAGGGCTAGGGCTATTTTTGGCCAAAGGCGCTGCTGATGCTATCGGAGCAACACTCTCACTTAAAAATAGAAAAGATGCCAAGGGTGCCATAGCTACAGCAATCCTCAACTCTAAAAATTATTGTCCACTAGATGATGATTTAGATGAAGCAAGGCCTTCACTTTTTGGTGCATTTAGACGAGGTTAAGTATCTCTATCATGATAGAGAACTATTGATATGGCGCTAATTATACTTGAAGATTGTATCGCTTGTGATGCTTGTGTCCCTCCTTGTCCTACGCATTCTATAGTCGCGGATGATCCCATTTATGTGATTAACCCGGCAACTTGTACAGAATGTGTAGGATTTGTACAGACACCTACTTGTGTGGAAGCGTGTCCCGTTGATTGTATCATTATTGATAAAAACCATATTGAGAGTGAAGAAATACTATTAGAAAAATTTAAAAAATTACAAGAGAATTAATGGCAAAACGTACAGCAATCATCGATATCGGCTCAAACTCACTCTCTTTAGTAGTCTATGAAAAAAGTTCTCGCTATGCCTTTCACTTAATAGAAAAGGTACGTGCACGTGTGAGGATAGGTGAGGGTGCTTATGAGAGAGATGGATATCTGCAAGATGCTGCGATGGATAAGGCATATGGTGCGTTAAAAGATTTTTTATCAGTGGCCAAAAATCTCAAATGTAGAAAAATTCTCTGTGTTGCTACTTCTGCGCTGCGTGATGCTCCCAATAAAAAAGCTTTTTTAAAACGGGTAAGAGAAGAGTTAAAACTCAATATCAAAATCATCGATGGCACGCAAGAAGCACATTTTGGTGCCGTAGCGGCTATGAATCTGCTAGAGCCATTGGAGCATTTTACGACGATAGATATCGGTGGTGGTTCAACAGAACTTGCCAAGGTAGAAAATGGAAAGATTGTTGCAACACTTTCGCTTGATTTAGGAACTGTACGATTAAAAGAGCTTTTTTTTGATAAGGGGCTTGACCAAGAACGCATAGAAAATTATATAAAGGATATCATCGGGGAAGTACCTGAGATATTTCAATCAAGCATTATTGTGGGGATTGGTGGTACGATTCGTTCACTTAGCGCAGCTATCATGATAAAAGAGCAATATCCCATTAATAGTTTACATGGTTTTGATTATCGGGTGAAGGATTATGCCGATTTGATTGAGACTATTCCAACCATGGATACGAAAGGACTGAAAAAGCTTGACTTTCCAGCTACAAGGCTAGATACCATAGGAGAGGGTACAGCTATCTTTTATGCACTTTTGAAGTATCTAAAGGCTGAAGTCGTTATAGCGAGTAAAGCTGGGGTTAGGGAGGGTGTCTATTTACGTGATATATTGAGAAATTCAAATGATAAATTCCCCCATAATTTTAACGTCAGCATCAAGAGTCTCATAGACAGATATGCCTTGAGTGAAAAAAACTGTGCTTATGTGCAGCGCGTTTCATTGCAACTTTTTGATGTGTTAAAGCAGAAACATCATATAGCGTCAGAGTACAAAGAAGTGCTAGGTTTTGCGGCAAAGCTCTCTCCTATTTCTAAAGTCTTTAACATCTACTCAAATAGTAGCAATAGTTTTTACTTTTTACTTGAAAATCTGAACTTTACCTTTTCTCATGAGAAGAAGCTTTTGCTTGCGTTGTTATTAAAACTCTCATCCAAGGAAAAACAGCGCCACCGTGATTACAAAAAATATGCGATACTCTTACCTGAAGTGGAAGTGCTAGAGTGGCTATACTTTATCCTTAATCTTTCTATCTGTATCAATAGCAATAAAAAGATTCAAAAGCCTGAAATTTCGCTAGAAAAAAATACTATCATGATAGCTATGAACGAGGGGAGCTATCTCTGCCAAGAGTGTATAGAGAAGCTACAATTGCCAGAGGGACTAAAAGTAGAGCTGAGAAAGTTGTAAGTCTAGGTTCTAGACTTACAATGAGCAAAGAGCATCGCTCTTTACCCTCTTATTTAAAATTTCCGACCTAAGTTAAACTCAACTTTGTTAAGTCTGTCGCCAATTTTATCATCCAAAGGTCTTGCAAAAAAGATTTGCAATGGTACACCCAACGGTGATTTTGGCCACTCCATACCAACACCTATGGAAGAGCGGTGAATTTGACTCCAATCATCTTCTCCTGTAGTTCCATAGTCATAAAATGCTACAGCACGAAGTTGCATAGATTCAACAAGTGGGATACTGATTTCTGCAGAAGCAGTCGCCATTTTTTTAGCACCTAGGAGATTACCAGTGGTATCTTTTGGTGAAAGATCTGCATATTTAAATCCTCTCACGGTACCCATACCACCCATGTAGAGTTTTTCATTGAGCGGGAGTGTCCCTCTGTCATCGATGATACTAGCGCGTCCTTTGATTCTAAAAATCAAATCATAATCAATGATATCTTCCATCCCATAGTAGTATTTTGCACTCAGGGTATTACTTAAAAACTTGGTATCCCCACCCACACCGGCGTACTCTGTACTTAGCCCGATACTGACACCATGTCTTGGTACATAGTAATCATCTGTATTATTGTAGCTGATACTTGGCATGAATGAACTTTTAGTATAGCGCCCTTCTTGGTAATAGACATTGTTTTTTAAACTGTCAGCCACATCAGTGAGTTCTGAATCTACATATTGATAGCCCAGCGCAACATGTAGGTATCTACCTATCTTTCGACCTAGACTGATAGTACCACCTAGTGATTTTTCTTTGTAGTTGATATAGTCATAATCTTTTTTGTAGATGTTACCACTGAGGCTATAAAGAGAGTCAAAAAGTCTTGGATTGCTGAAGTTGATACTTCCTTTTAGTGTTTTCTCAGAGTAGTCGATGTTGGTTCCTAGTTCTATCCCTGAGCCTAAAAAGTTTCTATCCGAGACACCAGCATTGACACCAAATCCATCATAAGAACCATAAGAGATGCCACCCATGATGCTACCTGTACTCGCTTCATCAACTTTGACAAGCAAATCCATAGCTGAAGGTGATACCTGGCGAGGTTGGATTTGTACGTCATTAAAATACCCTGTTCGTCTTAGTGCATTGAGTGAATCGCTCAAGTCGCTTTGAGAGAAGTTTTCGCCCTCAGAGAGATAGAGTTCACGCCTTATAACACTATCTTTAGTTCTAGCATTACCAGCTATAGTGATGTTCTTGACGGTGACTTTTGCATTGGGTTTTACACGATAAGTGATATTAACTAGATGTTTCTCTCTATCTTGTTTTACATCAGGTATGACATTGGCAAAAGCGTAACCTTTATCTGAGACAGCTTTACGTATATTGCTGATATCACGTCTGAGTTTTTTAACATCAAATACTTTTCCACTTTTAACTCTAAAATCTTCTTTGAGTTCTTTTGCATTGGCAATATCTGAATCCACATCTATACCTACGGTTCCAACTTTATAAGAGTCACCTTCGTCAATCTTGTAAGTCAACTCTGCTGTATAGTCGGAAAAATCTGTTCTCAAATAAGGAGGTGAGACTTTGGCATCTAAAAATCCATGCTCCAAATAGAACTCTTTGATACGCTCAGCATCAATTTTTAGTTGGTCTGCTTTTAGTTTACCATCACTTCTTCCAAAAAACCATCCTGCAAATTGTGCTTCTTTGTTGGCAACGACACCCTTGATATCATCATAGTCAAAGTGTTTTGCGCCAAATAAGTTGACTTTTTTAATGGTAACTTGCTCACCTTTGTTGACGGTGATATTTGTCTGTACACTACCAGGATTGACACTACTGTCTTGGACCTCAACAACAGAGTCAAAATAACCTTGGGATTCTAGTTTTTTCTTGAGATTTTTCTTGATTTTTTTTGCTTTTTGTTCATCAAAGATATCTCCTTTGTGTACACCAGCACCTTCTAGAATCTCTTCTTTTTTATCTTGAGCGTATCCTGTTAAATTGACACGAGAGATGATTGGTTTCTCTTTGACGTGGTAGCGAAGGATACCATGGTCTTCATCTACCCAGATATCTTCAAAGTATTTTTGCGCGTAGAGCTTTTTGATACTTTCATCTACTTTTATTTCACTAAGTTGCTCTCCGGGATTGATACCGATAATTTCTTTTGCAATTTCAGGGGAGATATGGACTAAGCCATCAAATTGTATATCTTTAATCTGTTTTGCTTCTGCGCTTACAAGTAGCATAGAAAAAACTATCAGAATTTTTTTCATAAAATTAACCTTACATTCTATTTTAATAAGCTAATATAATAGCATATTTGTCTTATGAAAAGTAAATGAAAGAAGTTTTAAATGAGAGTTGCAATCGTAGGTTTGGGATTAATGGGTGGTTCCTTTGGACTTTCCTTGAAAAAGAGTATGCGTGAGATAACGATTGTCGGGTTTGATCACAATGAAAATCACTGCAAAGAAGCGTTAAAATGTGCTTTGGTAGATGAGATAGTAACTTTTGAAGAAGTCAAACTAGCGGATTTAATCATACTTGCTATTCCTGTGGAAGGCGTAATCGCCTCATTGGCGGATTTGATAGATATTTCCAATCACACCACTATTATAGATTTGGGAAGTACAAAAGCCAAAATAGTTGAAAATACACCAGCCCCAATACGTAAAAATTTAGTTGCAGCACATCCTATGGCGGGTAAAGAGAAGTTTGGTCCTAGCGCTGCCTGTGATGATTTGTATGAAGGGCAGACTGTTGTCTTGTGTGATACGAAGCATAGTGGTGCGCGTCAATTGGCATTGGCTATCAAGGTATTTGAAGCCTTAAAAATGGATATAGTCTATATGGAAGATGCCAAAGAGCATGATTTACATGCCGCTTATATCTCGCATCTGCCTCATGCTATCTCCTACGCTTTGGCAAATTCGGTTTTAAAACAAGAAGATCCTAAAAGTATTTTAGCCTTGGCTGCGGGTGGGTTTCGTGATATGAGTCGCATCGCGAAATCATCACCACATATGTGGAGTGATATCTTTAAGCAAAATAGTGACAATCTCTTGAGAACAATTGGTGATTTTGAAAAAGAGCTTGGCTTTGCTAAAAAAATGATTCAAGAGGAAAAGTGGAGTGAATTAGAAGCGTGGATGCAAGATGCGACCACGCTTCACAAGATTTTATAAGATGCTATCATGATAGAGATTTATAAAGATGCTTTGATAAACTCATTGATATCTTTTTCAGGTATTGCTTCTGAAAAAAGATATCCTTGCATTAAATGACATCCCTTCTCTTTGAGAAATGCGACTTGTTCTTGGGTCTCAACACCCTCAGCCACGATATCAAGATTTAACTGTTTTGCTAACGTGATAATCATCTCAGTGATGACCATGTCATCTTCGTCATTTGGTATATCATCAATAAATGATTTGTCGATTTTAAGCTTAGAAATAGAGAGTTTTTTCAGACGTGCTAGAGAAGAATAGCCCGTACCAAAATCATCAATAGCTGTACTGATGCCAAACTCTTTTAAGTTTTTTATCACTTGTTCTACTTGTTCAATATTTTCCATCAAAAAGCTTTCAGTAACTTCAAGCTCTAAAAGACTAGGATTGATACCACTTTCAGAAACGATATTTTTTACCGTTTGTTCTAGGTGGTTTTGTGTCAATTGTTTTGATGATATATTAACCGCTACTTTGGCATTTAATCCAGCATCTTGCATGATTTTTATCTGTGCACAGGCTTTTTGGATAACAAATTTACCAACTTTGACCATAAATCCACCCTCTTCAGCGAGTGTGATAAAGTTGTCAGGTGTAACAAGCCCATATTTAGGATGGTTCCACCTCACTAGTGCTTCAAAGGAAGCAAGTTTATTTGTTTTGGTATTGACTATTGGTTGGTAATAGAGCGTGAGCTGTTCATGTTCTATGGCGGTTCTTAAATCATTGGTGAGTTCTAATTTCTCAGAAGCATCGGCGTTCATATCTTCTGTAAAATAACGATAAACATTTTTACCTTCGTGTTTGGACTTATACATGGCTAAATCGGCATTTTTGATGAGTTGTTCCATGTTGTCTGTATCATCAGGAAAGATAGCGATACCGATGCTAGCCCCGATATAACCCATCTCATCATTGAGTTTGATTGGTTGGGACAGGGTATCGATAATCTTTTGTGCAACGATAGAAGGGTAAGCGGTATCCTTTACATCATCCAATATAACGGTAAATTCATCTCCACCCAACCTAGAAACGACATCTTCAGCACGTAGGATTTTTTTAAGTCTGACTGCCACTTCTTGTAAAAGTAAATCCCCATAATCATGACCCAATGTATCATTAATCATTTTGAAGTTATCAAGATCAATGAACATAAGAGCAATTTTACTCTTGTTTCTGTTGGCTTTAGAAATCATATTTTTAAGGCTCTCTTGAAACATCATTCTATTAGGTAGGTTGGTGAGCAAATCATAGTGGGCTAGGATATTGAGTTTTGTTTGCGTTTTCTTTTGCTCGGTAATATCAGAGTAAATACCACCAATATATCGTTTGTTATCTTTATTGATGACAAATTTATGTGTTTGGAAGTATTTTTCATTGCCTGCAACATCTTTTAGTTTCTCTTCACTCGTATCAGCGCCCAATTGTAATGTTCTTTGGTCTTTTTCTTGGACACTTTTACTGCTTTGGCTAGGTAAAATATCCGTAAAGTTCATATTGACAAGGCTCTCTTTGCCAAAAAATCTATTAAGATAATCATTGGTAAAGATAAAAGTACCTTGTTCATCTTTGATAAAAGCACCAGCCGGTAAATTTTGCATAAAGAGTGAAAATTGTTCTTCACTACTTTTAAGTGCTAGTTGTGCCTCTTTTCTTGTGGTGATATCGGAGATGAAACCAGTGAGCTTAGAAGGTCTGTTTTTCTTATCTAGTGAGACTTTTCCACTAATAGAAATCCATTTAATAACGCCATCGATATTGATTCTATGTTCAGCTACAAAACTTTCACTTTGTCCATTGAGATAAGATTCAAGTTTTTTAACAACTATTGCTTTATCTCGAGGGTCTATCCTGCCAATCCAAGTCTCTATCTTAGATTCAATATTTTTATGCATTAAACCTATAATCTCTTTAAACTTGTTAGAATAAAAGACTTCTCCACTTTTGATATCCCACTCCCATAGACCTTCGTGTGAGCCTTTTGTAGCGGTCTCATAGCGTTCTTTGAGGGAACTAATATATTTTTTTGCTTTGACTTGGTCTGATATATCGACGATGACACCAAGGGTTCCTTCATCTACTTCTGAAATATATGTAATAGTATCTATCTCTTTGCCGATATCATTAGTGAGTTTGAGTTCAAATTTTGTGTTATGTATCACTTGGATTTGAGAGAGAGAATCAAGTATCTTCTTTTTGTGACTCCCAGCGACTTCATCAAAAGCTTGGTTCGTGATAAAAGCATTGGTATTGCTACTTTTATAAAACATCGGTAATGGGAAGTGAAGGATGAGTGATTCTATCAGCTGTGCATCAGAATCTTTGGAGATAATACCAAGTTTTGTAAACATTCATTGTCCTAATTATTAAGTTTCTTTTTCCTATATCGACTAATTTCAAATAAAATAAAATGCCAAGAGAAGTTTTTGTAGTATACTAGCATAATAGGGGTATATAATGAGCAAAACTAACTTTACACACCTGCATCTACATACGGAATATTCCTTGCTGGATGGGGCAAATAAGATAAAAGAATTGGCAAAAAAAGTCAAGAAACTAGGCATGA
>FXBE01000117.1_pt1 | contig 13282 bp, 11 predicted proteins | sample 5335311 | NCBI WGS metagenome assembly FXBE01 (sample SAMEA103928390, study PRJEB20085) | sediment metagenome | biome: marine biome; feature: hydrothermal vent; material: sediment | place: Atlantic Ocean | collected 2013-08-06T02:46:56 | depth 0.05 m | reverse complement strand
AACTCTGATAGCCATTTTCTTTTTGACTTTATCTCAGAGTTTAACCCCAAAGGAAAAGTGCTTGATGTGGGGTGTGGTTGTGGAATACTAGGGCTTTTGACTGCGAGGGATTTTCCTATCTCCTTGCACGCTATCGATGCTCAGGCACATAACATCACGCTTACAGGGCACAATGCTCGTGTCAATAAGCTTCAAGTGTGTACCTATCATGATGACTTTCTCAAACATGATTTTCAAGAGAAATTTGACTTCATTATCTCCAATCCTCCCTACTATCATGATGGCGTGAGCAAATCAGACAATAGCGTCATGCACATCAGTCGCTACAACGAGCATCTACCCTTAGAAAAGATGATACAAAAAGTCAATAGCATCATCGCGCCACGGGGGCATTTCATCTTTTGCTATGATGCCAAGCAATTACAAGCTATCATGATAGCGCTAGAGGGGGCAAAATTTAGTGTCGAAGATATCCGTTTTGTCCATGGCACCGCCAACAAAGCAAGTAACCTTATCATGATACATGCCAGAAAAGGCTCCAATGCCCTCACCAAGGTTCACCCTCCTCTCATCCATTTTCAAAATGAGCAAAACAGCCAAGAAGCAAAAAATATTTACCAAAAGACAAGGACATATAGTATAAAATGCAAGACAAGATGACAAAAGAGAACTTTAACTTTGCCTTCAATCCTAGTGCCTGTGAAACCTGCGAAGGAAACTGTTGCATCGGAGAGAGTGGCTATATCTGGGTGACACCAGCAGAAATTACAGCCATCGCCTCACATATAGGGCTAGATGAAGAGACATTTCGCGCAACACGACTACGAAAAGCAGGCTATCGCTACTCTCTCAAAGAGAATAAGCTAGGTGAGAGTTATGAGTGTGAGTTTTTTGACAAGCAAAAACGCCAATGTAGCATCTATGAGGTACGCCCTAGCCAATGTCGGACTTTCCCATTTTGGGATTATTTTAAAGAACATATACAAGAGGTGGAAAAAGAGTGTCCAGGTATTATACGTTTATAATTTTTATACTGTTTTTTACGGGTTGTGTGGTGAAAAGTGCAAGTGATTTTGTAGCCCCAACATTGAGAGCAAATGCACCTAATATCCACTACAACAAAGCAGATCTCTACCAACTCTATGCCCTAGATGCGCAGTATAGAGAAGATTATGCGGGGGCTTCACGCTACTTTGAAAAACTCTACAACATAGATAAAAATCCCCTCTATATCCAGGAAGCGATACGCAATCGTATCCTTTTGAAAGATTATAAAGAGATTAAAAGACTCTTAGATGATGCTCTCGTCGCATATCCTGACGATACGCTCTTGCAACGCTACGCTGCTGCCTATCATATCGATATGCATCACTACAAAAAAGCACAAAAGATACTCAAAAAACTCATTAAGCTTGAAAATAATCCAAGCGACAAGGCACTTTTAGCCTCGACCCAACTAGGGCTCGGTCAAACAAAAAAAGCTTTACGCTACTACCAAAACGCTTATAAAAAAAAGAAAGACGCCAGAACGCTCATCCCGCTAGTCAATCTTCTCTATTATGATATGGGTAAAAAATCCCGCGCTAAAAAATTGTTAAATTCACATATCGATTTTATAGGCTGTGATGAGGCTATCTGTTATAAACTTTTGGAAATCTACCAAAAAGAGAGAGATACCAAAGGGCTTGTCAAAACAGCGGAAAAACTCTATGCTAAAACGGGTAAAATAGCATTTGCCAATATGATATTAGAGATTTACTCTTATGAAAAAGATTATGATGGGGCTATCGCCTTTTTAGAAAAGTCAAAAATCGATGATGGTGCACTCCTAGAACTCTATGTCTTAAAAAAGAACTTTAAAAAAGCGGCCACATTGGCGAAGAAACTCTATAACGATACCCAAGACTTGCACTTTCTAGCCCAGATGGCGATGATAGAGTATGAGTCACACGATGATGGTAAAGATCCAAAAGTCTTAAAAAGTGTGCAAAAAAAGTTTGAAAAAGTCATCAAAACTTTGGACGACCCCTCTTACAACAACTTTTACGGTTATATCTTGATTGACCATGAGCTTGATATTCCAAAAGGAATAGCGCTGATTCAAAAAGCACTCCAAAAAGCACCCAACGCCCCCTACTACATAGACTCATTGGCTTGGGGATATTATAAAAAAGGTGAATGTCAAAAAGCCTATGATACGATTTATCCTATCATGATGATGGTCAAAGAGCCCGAGATAACAGGGCATTATGAAAAAATAAAAGCTTGCAAAGAAGGAAAAAAGTGATACTAGACGATATACTCAAAAAGACCAAAGAAGATGTAAAAAAACGCGAAAAAGAGTTCTCTCTTGATTGGTTAGGACGCTCTTTAGCCTTCAATCCTTACGCACCACGCGATGTCAAAGAATACCTCGCATCTACAAAAGAAGACCCCTATAAAATCATCGCTGAAGTCAAAAAAGCTAGTCCTAGCAAAGGGGTCATCCGTGAGGATTTTGATCCACTCTTCATCGCACAAGAGTATGCCAATGCCAATGTCGATATGATTTCAGTTCTCACCGAACCTCACTTTTTTCAGGGCAATTTAGAATACCTCACAGGGATTCGACGCTATGTGCCTACACCCTTACTTCGTAAAGATTTTATCTTTTGTGAATATCAACTCGTAGAATCTTTAGCCTATGGAGCGGATTGTGTCCTGCTTATCGCTAAAATGCTTACGAAAAAAGAGCTTAAAGATTTACTCAATTATACTTGGCACTTGGGGATGAATGCCCTTGTGGAAGTCCACGACAAAGAGGATTTGACAAAAGCGATTTACGCGGGTGCAGATATCATCGGCGTCAATCATCGAAACCTCGATACTTTTGAGATGGATATGACCCTCACTGAAAAACTCATGCCTCTCATCCCAAATGGTAAAATCATCGTCGCAGAGAGTGGCATCAATGACAAAGAGACGATTGTTGCGCTTAACAAAATCGGTGTAGATGCCTTTTTGATTGGGGAGCATTTCATGCGTCAAGAGAATATCTGTGAAAGTGTTAAAACACTTAAAGATGTCTAAGTTCGTCTCATACATAGAGATGCTGACGCGTTTTTTTGCGCGTTTGGCTGGTATCTTGGTCGTGGCACTGAGTCTACTTATCCTCTATCAAGCTATCAATCGTTACCTCTTTAATGACTCTTCTATCATGATAGGCGAACTACAGTGGCATCTCTTTGATATCATCTTTTTACTCGGGTTATCGTACGCACTTCAGACAGATAAACATGTCAGAGTCGATATCTTTTATGCCAATTTTTCACAAAAAACAAAAGCCATCATCAACATCATCTCCCAACTTTTTTTGATTCTCCCTTTTGTAGCTATCATCCTCTATACAGGTTACACACTAGTTGAGATGTCTTATCTACAAGGCGAGATATCCTCAGATCCCGGAGGACTCACACACCGCTATCTGATAAAATCCATGATACTGGTAGGTTTTGTACTTTTGGGGCTACAAAGTATCGCAGAGATTTATAAAAATATCAAGAGGCTATCATGATAGCCATCATTATGTTTGTCACAGCATTAGCCCTGCTGCTTATCGGTTTTCCTGTGGCATTTGCCTTTGGTTCCGCGGCTATCTTTACGGCTTATTTCACGCCTGATGTAGGGATAGAAGTCTTTAATCTTCTCCCTTTTCGCATCTACGGCATCATGCAAAATTTTGGTCTCATTGCCGTACCACTTTTTATCTTTATGGGCTTGATACTAGAAAGAAGCAAAATTGCGGAAGCGATGCTACTCTCTATCGGCAAACTCTTTGGCTCAGTGCGTGGAGGTTTGGCGATAAGTACGGTGCTTGTCGGTGCGGTGCTCGCTGCAAGTACAGGAATCGTCGGTGCATCGGTGGTGATGATGTCTGTGATATCCTTGCCTATCATGATAGAGCACGGCTACTCCAAATCCCTAGCCTCTGGTACCATTGCCGCGTCAGGCACACTGGGGCAAATCGTCCCTCCCTCCATCGTTCTCATCATCTTGGGTGATGTGATGAGCGTGGATGTTGGTGCACTCTTTCGCGCGGCACTTGCGCCTGCTCTTTTGCTGATTTCACTCTATATCCTCTATATCCTCATCACCTCTTGGATCAATCCTCGCATCGCACCCGCTATCAAAAGTGATGCACCACGCCCTATCATGATAGCTAGCGCCATCAAAGCAATCATTCCCCCTGCACTACTTATCATGATAGTGCTAGGTTCTATCTTTATGGGGATTGCCACCCCGACAGAATCCGCTGCTTTTGGCTCTATCGGTGCGATTGTCTTGACCTTAGTAAATGGCTCGTTTCGTTTTTCTACCTTGCGTTATGCCGCTATGGAGACGGTGAAGATGACAGCGATGATTTTTATGATTCTTATCGGTGCGACTGCTTTTTCACTGGTCTTTAATGAAGCAGGTGGTGGCGATATCATCTTGCAATTTTTCTCAGAAGATATCTCAAGCAAATGGGGCTTTATCATGATAGCGATGTTGGCGATATTTATCTTGGGATTTTTTGTCGATTTTTTAGAGATCAGCTTCATCATCATCCCTATCTTGATGCCTATCGTCGCCCACTTTCATATCGACCCACTCTGGTTTGCTATATTGGTAGCGATGAACCTGCAAGCCTCCTTTCTCACGCCACCTTTTGGCTTTGCCCTCTTTTATCTCAAAGGTGCAGCGGGAAATAAGGTCAGTACGGGAGAGATTTATAGAGGCGTGTTGCCGTTTATTGGATTGCAGATTGTGGCATTGGGGATATTGATGGCATTTCCGGGGATTATTGCCCTATTTTAGGGGAATTTACTTCCCCTTTGCCTGTTGAATTGAGTGGATATACTGATAATCTATCATGATATGTTTTTGTTGTGGCAGATGTGATGCGAGTGCTTTGATGACGCTTGTAAAATCATCAAAGAGATAGTTTGCCATAGAACCTGGGATGGGGTTGATTTCATTGAGTAGTATTTTGCCATCTACGACAAAAAAGTCACAACGAATCAATGCACCTTCAAACAGTTTGCCATACACACTCTGAAAGGTTTTTTTGAGATTCTCTTCAAGATAACTGTCGATATTGGCTGCTTGCACCCGTGAAGTACGGGAGAAATCAAGATATTTTTTATCAAAGTCCAAAAACTCCTCTTTTTGGGGCTCTTCTATCATAGAGAGGATGAACTCGCCCGCTTTACACCCCGCGACATTGTACTCTTTGACACCCTCGATAAAGGGCTCTACCAAGACCTCATCGTCAAATTCATACGCCACATCTAGTGCATACTCTAGCTCTGCTTCACTGCGCACGATACTCACACCTATAGAAGAGCCAAGGCGAAGTGGTTTGATGATGACTGGATAAGAGAGCGATATCTTATACGCACCTTTTTTCAAGACTTCATAATCGACTGTCTCTACACCGATTGATTGGGCATAAAGTTTGGTGTAGAGTTTGTTAAAACTAAGCACGCCCGCATCCGTGCGAGGGCCTATGAAAGGTACGCCAAAAAAAGTAAGCATCGATGCCAAGACACCATCTTCCCCATCACCACCATGGACTACATTGAGCAAAAAGTCAAAATCAATGCGCTTCTCTTTCATAAGGGATTTTTGAAAAAATCCACCATTTTTTAGTGTCAATTTTGGCATCTTTTTATAAGCGCCCGAAGAGAAAAGTTTGGAAGTTATCTCTTTAGTTGGTATGAGGTAAAATTCACGGTGCTTGTCACAAAAGATATAAGTGATTGTCATATCAAGCACATCTTTTAGCGCGATAGCACTCACGATACTTATCTCATGTTCATAACTCACCCCACCAAATAACACTGCACAACTTTTTGCCATCATTTTCCTTATTTACTCAATTTTTTTAACGCCTCTTTGATGAGCGTCTGTGTATCGCAAGCTGAGACTCCAGAGAGTGCTTTTTTGATACTCTCTTTTTTAAATCCCAAACTCTCTAGTGCCATCGTCGCTTCACCCAAAGAGATACTGTTACTATCTTCTTCAACTTGTAAATTAAAATCTCCTAATTCTACCAAAATTCGCTTAGCACTCTTAGGACCAATGCCAGGTACCATCTTGATAGCGCTGACATCTTGGGCGATGACGGCTTTAGAAAAACTTTCAGGCGTAAAGGTAGAACAGATAGCGAGTGCAGTAGAAGGGCCTACGCCATTGATCTTTATCACCCTATCAAACATGATTTTTTCATTTTCACTCAAAAAACCAAAAAGGGTATGGGAATCTTCTTTGACGATAAGTGTCGTATGCAAAGTGATATTTTTTGAATCGATTTCACTAGAGCAGTGAAGCGAAATTTTAACAGCGTAAGTGAGACCAGAGGGGGTTTTGAGATGTAGCAAGGTGGGCTCTTTTTTGACCACCTCACCTGAGATTGCGATTATCATGATAGAGGGCTTATCCTTGTCGTTTGATGTGAAACTCCCCTTCTTCATCTGCATTAAGCGATAAAACTTCCATCATATCACCCTCTTTTGCTAAAAAAGAGACTTCCACAGGAGGATCAAGTAACTTATAGATGACTTCGTTAAACTCTTTCCAAACTGATTTGTTGATGACTTTTGCCTCATAAACAGACGCATTGAGCTCAGTCAAAAGTTCTTGAAGTGAAGTTTTTTGTATCTTAGCATCTTTTAACTCTTTTAATAATGAATTATGCTTTTTGATACGCTCTTGATGGTCTTTTAGTTTCAGAATCAACCCAGAAGGTGGCTTCACACCAGAGGCTTTTAACTCTTTTACTTTTTGATTGATATCTTTGACATTTTGATCTTCTTGTTGTATCTTATCTCTATATCTTTTGACCTCTTTGGCATACTTTTTAACCTCTATCTCTAGTGTTGCTATCTGGCTAATATAAGACTCATTTTTTTCATGATATCCACGCTGCACCCTTGCATCAATGATAAATTTGTTACCACTCCCATCGATTTCATCTACTTCTATGTGATGAGAAGCGTATACGATGGCATTTGAGAGTACTTTTTGGATATAAACTTCTTTGGCTTCTATCTCACCACCAAAAAGTTGATTCACCCTCACAATATCGCCAACTATCTTGCCGCCTTCTAGGATGTCTACTTCTACTACATCACCTTCGGCATAACCTTTATGGAGATTGATTTTGATATCATCTGCCATGATTTTGGCACTTTGATGTGTTTGACCTTCTATCTCTACCTTATTGGCTCTGATTTCCGCGTTATTAGCAACATTGCCTGCTACTTTAATCTCTGAAGTATCTATCTTCATCCCGGCACCAACAGCGTCCGATGTCTCATCTGTCTGTTTGACGGTGATTTTGATATTTTTATCTTGTCCTACGTTGATGGATCCTGTTGATTTTAGACTCACAGAATCTACGATATACTCGTCTTTTATCTCAAATTCATGCTCCCTCTCTTCATACACATAGCCATCCTTCTTGGCGATATAGAGGATTGACGCTTCATTCTCTTGTATCTCAAAATCATCACTTACTTTGATAGGCGTCATCTCACTAGAGAGTTCTACCATAGATTCATCGATGAGTTCACCCTTGCAATTTCTTCCCTTTCTAGCCTCAACTTTTTTTCTCACTTCGATGATGACCTTGCCACTCTTGGCACCCATCATGGCAGAGTGCTCATCTAACTCCCCCTGGGCATTTTCACGGTAGTGATAAATCACCTCTTCCCCACCTGCATTGATGACATTATATCCACGACAGATATCAAATGTGATATTGTCACTGATAGCACCATTGACTCTGATGGCGGATACTATCTTGTGTATCCCCTCTTTTGTGCTACCTTCCAAACAGCCTAGAAGTAAGCCAATCTTTGCTTTTTTTCTATCTAGTTCTGCGAGTATCTCACCTTCCAAGCCATCGAAGTATTGTAAATTATCCTGAGGTTTTACGCGTGCTTGAATTCGTGTGAGCTCTTTATTTCCTCCAATGGCCATAGAGATAGGAAACTTTGCGCTAGCTTCTTTTAAAAACACTTCTACCTTTAACTCTTGATAAAGTGCCATATCGCAGTGGGTAAAGTGCTCTTTTGTAAATATCTCATTTTTATTAAGCTCCGTTACCTCTTTGTAGACATCCCCCTTGGCTAATTTATAAAATGTCTTATAAGAGAGGATTTTAAAATCGAGCTTTTTTACGGATATACTGTGCTTCTTGGCAAGTTCTTCCAAATCCTTTGCAAGATTTTGCGTGGTTAGTGTCTGTTTTTCAAAAGGGGCAGCTGCCTTGACTTGGGTTTCTTCTTTGGCAACTACAGCCTTTTTACTTTTAAATAATTTAAACATGCATTCTCTCTTTTTGCTATTGATACCACTATTATCGTCTAAAATGAAATTATCTTAAATGAACACAATTTAAACCATATTTGACTATACTCCCTATCATGATAAAGTCTATATTTACCAACTCTTTTGGCATACTATTTTCCCGCATACTAGGATTTCTGCGTGATATGTTGCAAGCTTCTATCCTTGGAGCAAACATCTACACTGATATCTTTATCGTCGCTTTTAAATTGCCCAATCTTTTTCGTCGTGTTTTTGCTGAAGGTGCGTTTACACAGAGTTTTTTACCCTCTTTTACGGCCTCTAAACAAAAAGGTGTTTTTTCTGCTGCTATCTTTACAAAGTTTGCCCTCTTTTTACTCTTTTTCTCCCTTGCTGTCACCCTCTTTTCAAACTTTTTCACCCATATCATCGCCTCAGGGTTTAGCGAAGCCATCATCCAAGAGGCTGCGCCATTAGTAGCCATCAACTTTTATTATCTTATTCTCATCTTTAGCGTCACATTTTTAGCCTCTTTGTTACAGTACAAAAACCACTTTGCCACCACCGCCTTTTCCACGGCACTGTTAAATATGGCACTGATTTTCGCCCTACTCTATTCACAGGATATGGATAAAAAAACAATTATTTACCATATGTCTTATGCCGTGATTGTAGGTGGGCTCATGCAAGTGCTGGTGCATGTTATCATGATAAGAAAACTGCATCTGCACAAATTTCTTTTGGGAGGATTTGGGGCACTTAACGCTAAAAAGAAACGCGTCCAAAATGAGATAAAATCCTTTAAAGGGAAATTCTTTGCCTCGACACTAGGCTCCTCCACCGCACAACTCTCTGCCTTTTTGGATGGCTGGCTCGCCTCTTTTCTCATCTCAGGCTCTATCTCTTATCTCTACTATGCCAACCGTATTTTTCAATTTCCTTTGGCACTTTTTGCTATCGCAACTTCGGTGGCTATTTTTCCCAAAGTGGCAAGATACCTCAAACATGAAGATTTTGACAAAGCACACACTATCTTGCGCAAAAGTTTTTGGTTTTTGGCCACGATTCTTACACTTGCCACCATCGTGGGCATACTCTTTTCAAAAGAGATTGTCTGGCTACTCTATGAGCGAGGAGCATTTACAGCACAAGATAGTCAAAATACCGCTTTTATCTTGTCTATGTATCTCATAGGATTACTGCCCTATGGGCTCTCTCGCATCTTCTCTTTGTGGCTTTATTCCACACATAGACAAAAAGAGGCTGCCAAGATTTCCGCTATCTCTTTGGGGGCAAATATCATCCTCTCTTTGGCGCTTGTCTATACCTACAAGGCAGCAGGACTTGCCCTTGCTTCCTCGCTTAGTGGATTTGTTTTGTTTGTTTTAACCATTCGTGCTTTTGGCACACAAGCCTTTTTGGATATAATAAAATCCAAACAGTTAATATATCTCGTGGTATTTACCGTACTATTTACTATCATGATAGTGACACTAAAGGAAAGTTTCAGTGCTTATTTACAATTCTCAAAGTAAGAAAAAAGAGGAATTTATCCCTCTTGAAAAAAATGTTGTTCGCATCTATGTCTGTGGCCCTACGGTCTATGATGATGCACACTTGGGTCATGCAAGGTCTGCACTTGCTTTTGATTTGCTTCGTCGCGTCTTTAAGATGCAAGGCTACCGTGTCATCTTTGTAAAGAACTTTACCGATATCGATGATAAAATCGTGCATAAGATGCAAGAGAGTGGCAGAAGTTTAGAGAGTATCACGCAGGAGTTTATACAAAGCTACAAAGAGGATATGCACGCCTTGGGCATAGAAGATGCTGATATCGAACCTAAAGCGACTCAAAATCTTGACCATATCATCCATTATATAGAAACACTCATCCAAAAAGGTTTCGCTTATGTGTTAGATGATGGCGTCTATTTTGATGTGGGGCGTGATGCAAAATACTTTTCTCTCTCTCATCGTGATGTCGAAGATGATCAAACACAAAGTCGTGTAGCATCTAATAACCAAAAACGAGACCCTAAAGATTTTGCACTGTGGAAATGTTATCATGATGGCTCGCTCACCTTTGATAGCCCATGGGGCAAAGGGCGACCAGGCTGGCATATCGAGTGTTCTGCGATGATTAAAGCGCATCTAAGCCTGCCAGAAAGTGCCTATCAGATAGATATCCATGGTGGTGGGGCAGATCTGCTCTTTCCTCATCATGAAAATGAAGCCGCGCAGAGTCGCTGTGAAAGTGGGCATGAGCTAGCACGCTACTGGATGCATAACGGTTTTGTGCAAATCGATGGTACCAAGATGAGTAAATCTCTAGGCAACTCCTTTTTCTTAAAAGATGCCCTCAAAGTCTATGATGGGGAGATACTGCGTTTCTATCTGCTCTCCTCGCACTATCGCGCGAACTTTAACTTCAATGAAGAGGATTTACTCGCTTCTCAAAAACGGCTCGATAAACTCTATCGACTCAAAAAGCGTCTAGGCACAGAGAAAAAATCAGCGGTCAATAAAGAGTTTAAAAAAGAGATTTTAGAGAGCCTCAATGATGATTTAAATATCTCTGCCGCCCTTGCTACACTCGATATCATGATAGCCTCTGCCAATGAACATTTGGATGCAAATCCTAAAGATAAAGCGTTTAAATATGAAGTCAATGCCAATTTAGATTTTATCAAAGCGCTTTTGGGTATCGGGACTCTAGACGCATTTAAGTATTTTCAATTGGGCATACCTGCTGAAGAGATTGAGAAGATAGAGGAGCTCATAGCACAAAGAGATACAGCAAAAAAAGAGAAGAACTACGCCCTCTCTGATGCAATTCGCGACAAGCTATTGGCACAAAATATCAAAATCATGGATACCCCAACAGGCACACAATGGGAGAGAGGCGAATAATTGGAAGGCTTTAAGTATCTCATCAAGCGCTTTTACCCTTACTTTAGAGATTATAAATACCAATTTAGCTTAGCTATCATCGGTATGATTTTGTCTGCTGTGGGCACCACTGCTAGTGCCTATATCATCAAACCTGTTTTGGACAAGATATTTATAGAACACAATGAAAGCTTATTGACCTTGCTCCCTTTTGCTGTGGTGCTTGTCTATGTCATTAAAGGTGGTGGAGGATTTTTACAAGTTTTTTATGCTGCTTACATTGGGCAAGATATCGTACGTCGCATGCGCGATAAACTGCTCGGCAAAATCCTCTCTTTTGAGATGGGATTTTTTCATGAGTATCGTAGTGGTGAATTGATATCTCGTAGCATCAACGATATCGAGCGTATCCGCCAAGTCGTCTCAAATATCATTCCTATGATGATTCGTGAAATCCTTACTATCGTTGCACTTTTAGGTTATATCTTTTTTCTCAATCCTAAAATGGCGATTCTTGCTATCATCTTTCTGCCACTAACGGGCTTTCCCCTCTCATATCTGTCTAAAAAAGTCAAAAAGCTCTCTCATGCCTCACAAGAGAAACTTTCAGACTTGACATCAAGGCTGAGTGAAATCTTTAATAATATAGAGATTATCAAAGCCAATGCGACAGAAAATTACGAACATCAGCGTTTTGAAAACGAAAATAAAAAGATATTTGATATCAACATCAAAGCTACCAAGACAACAGAACTAGTCAGCCCTATGATGGAGATCGTAGGCTCACTTGCTGTGGCTCTTGTCATCATGTATGGCGGTAAAGAGGTGATTGAAGGCAACATGAGTGTGGGGAGTTTCTTCTCTTTTCTCGCGGCACTTTTCATGCTCTACACCCCTATCAAACGCGTCTCAAAGATGTACAACAATATGCAAGATGCCATCGCTGCAAGTGAGAGAATTTTCTTTTTACTTGAGCGAGAAAATAAAATCCTTGGTACTTCATTGGCCCTTCAGGGTGAGATATCTAAGGTTTCTTTTAAAAATGTAGACTTATATTATAAAGACAAGAAAGCTTTAAGTGATGTCAGTTTTGAGATAAAAAAAGGTGAAAGCATCGCACTTGTTGGCAATAGTGGTGGTGGGAAAAGCTCTATCGTGAACCTGCTACTTCGTTTTTATGATGTCAGTCGTGGCGAAATTTGCTTTAATGACAATAATATTAATGACTACAGTTTGGATTCTCTGCGAAAAAGCATCTCAATCGTGACCCAGCGTATCTATATCTTTAATGACACGGTTGCCGCAAATGTCGCGTATGGAGAGAAAATAGATGAAGCAAAAGTGATAGAATGCCTCAAGCGGGCCAACGCTTGGGACTTTATTCAAGAGTTAGAGCATGGCATTCATACCAAAATCAATGAATTTGGTACCAATCTCTCAGGCGGACAACGCCAACGCATCGCCATCGCTAGAGCTATCTATAGAGAGCCTAAAATCTTGATTTTCGATGAAGCCACTTCTGCACTTGACACCAAGAGTGAACAAGAGATTACCAAGGCTTTAGAAGAAATTTCAAAAGATAAAATCACCATTATTATCGCGCATAGATTAAAAACTATTGAGAAAGTGGACAAGATAATCGTCTTAAAAGAGGGAAAAGTGAGTTGTATGGGAGCAAAAAGTGAACTTTTGAAACACTGTGATGAATTTATGCACCTAAATGGTTTACAAAGGTAAAGTATTATTGTATACTAATTCTCTAAGCGTAAATTAATTTTACTTTTAAATTTAGAGACGGAGTAGTTGTGACAATGGATAGTAAAAACCTTATCTGGCTAAGTTCATTTTTTTCACTTTTGTTTATCACTTTTTGTGTGACAAGACATTTAGATGACCTTAATCCAAATATCATCAGTATGCCCCGTGAATCTCAAGAGATAAGTGCTGAACTGGCCGCTGTTGATTTAGACAATGACATTCAAGATACTTTCGCGCCAAAACTAGAAACACCAAAACTAGAAACACCAAAACTAGAAACACCAAAACTAGAAACACCGAA
>FXBE01000116.1_pt1 | contig 13284 bp, 12 predicted proteins | sample 5335311 | NCBI WGS metagenome assembly FXBE01 (sample SAMEA103928390, study PRJEB20085) | sediment metagenome | biome: marine biome; feature: hydrothermal vent; material: sediment | place: Atlantic Ocean | collected 2013-08-06T02:46:56 | depth 0.05 m | reverse complement strand
TCCTCGAAGAACTTTCCAATAAAGTTCATACAGATACACAGGATTTAACATAATTTAAGAAAAGGTGACAAAGGCCTTATAAAACTTGAATAAAAAAAAGATATAATTTTAAAAGTGAATAAATGTGAATATCCTGTTAAAATCGGGTATCTCACTAAACAACAGCCAGTCAAGCAAAATAGCAGTTTTTCACATATTCAATATGAACTACTACTATCTACTAATTTATTAAAATAATAAAGGATGTCAATGAAGATAAAAGCACAAAAGCAAATCATAGAATCAATACTGATAAACCTACAGCCTTTTTTAGAAAAAAAAGATGCCAGTCAGATAACATCTCATGTACTGTTCAATACACAAGGTGATAAATGTATCATAAAAGCGACTGATGGTGAAATAGGTTTAAAGATCGTAACTGATAATATTATGATTGAAGCTGAAGGCTCTTTTACTGCCAATGGTAAAAAACTTTTGGATATTATCAGAATTTTAAAAGACGATGAGATCATTCTTGAAGTACTTGACAATACACTTATCATAAAACAGAAACATTCCAAATTCAAACTTCCTACTTTTGATCCGACAACCTATCCTTCATTCCCTACCGTTGAAGATAAACCGCAAATCACACTGGATTCTTTAAGTTTGATACAGAATTTAAAAAAGATCTCTCCTGCCATTGACACAAACAACCCGAAATTTGAGCTTAACGGTGCTTTGATCAATATTAAAAGTGATTCAACGGATCTTGTGGGAACAGATACTAGAAGACTGGCAATTGCAAAAATTGAAAGTTCTAACAATGAAGAGCTTTCTCTGATCGTCCCCAAAAAAGCCATTTTGGAAATTCAAAAACTGTTTTTGGATCAAATCGATATTTACTTCGATGAAACAAATCTGATCATCACAAATAATAATTATTTCTTTTATACCCGTTTGATCAACGGTAAATTCCCTGATTATCAGAGAATCGTACCTGCTTCTGTCAAACATTCGATCTCTCTTCCAAAAAGAGAAATGCTGGATGCCATAAAAATGATCACAACCATTTCCCAGGAAATAAAAATGACACTGCTTTCAGATACGATCATTTTCAACTCTCTGAGTGCAGACAATGTGGAAGCGAAAACAGAATTAGAGGTCAATACAGGGCTAGATGAAAAATTTGAATTGAGTTTTAACAGTAAATATATTCTGGATTTTATTTCCCAGGTAGATAAAAATGAATTTACAATAGAGTTTAATGAACCAAGTCTTCCTTTTATAGTGAAAGATGATAATTTCATTACGATCATTATGCCCATCGTTGCATAAACTAGAAGGAAAGCCTTACATGAGTGAAAATAAAACAAAATATATTTTTGTTACCGGTGGTGTCCTGAGTTCTCTTGGAAAAGGTATTACGGCTGCCAGTGTAGGAACCCTGCTGAAACACACAGGTTTAAGGGTAGGTGTACTTAAGTTGGACCCTTATATCAATGTGGATCCCGGAACGATGTCTCCTTTGGAACATGGTGAAGTTTTTGTTACCAAAGACGGTGCAGAGACTGACCTTGACCTTGGACATTATGAAAGATTCCTGGATACCTCTTTGACACAGAAAAACAACTTTACGACAGGCTTGGTTTATAAGACAGTGATCGAAAATGAACGTAAAGGAAAATACCTCGGTAAAACGATCCAGGTGGTACCGCATATCGTTAATGAGATCAAAGAGCGTATCGTCCGTGCCGGTGAAGGCAGAGATATTCTCATTGTTGAACTTGGCGGTACTACCGGAGACATTGAAGGTTTGCCGTTCCTCGAAACGATCAGGCAGATGAAACATGAACTGGGTAAATCCAAAGTAATGAACATACATGTGACACTTTTACCCTACATCAAGGCAGCAGGTGAACTGAAAACAAAACCGACGCAGCATTCTGTCCAGGAACTCAGACGTATCGGTATTGCACCGCATATGCTTGTATTGAGAGCAGAAGTCCCTGTCACGACTGGGATCAAAAGAAAGATCGCCTATGCCTGTGATGTGGAAGAAGATTCAGTGATCGTAGCTGAAGATGCTTCGACTATCTACCAGGTACCGTTGAATTTTTTAAGACAGGATATTCTGACACCTATCTGTAAACAGCTGGAATTGGAGAACTGTCAACCGAAAATGGATGAATGGACCGATCTTGTACATAAGATCATTATGCCCAGTAATGAAGTGAAGATCGCTTTTGTAGGGAAATATCTGGATCTTAAAGAGTCTTATAAATCTCTTACTGAAGCACTGATCCATGCCGGAGCACATCTTGATACACGTGTGAATATCAAATGGGTCGATTCTGAAAAAATTGAAGAGGACGGTGCGGCAAAATACCTGAATGACTGTGACGGTATTTTAGTTGCAGGCGGTTTTGGTGAACGCGGTGTAGAAGGCAAGATACAGGCGATCACCTATGCCAGAGTTGAAAAGATCCCATTCCTCGGTATTTGTCTGGGTATGCAGCTCTCTATGGTGGAGTTTGCCAGAAATGTATTGGGCCTTGAAGATGCTAATTCAGTTGAATTCAACCCCGATACCAAAGCGCCTGTTATTTATCTGATCGATGAATTCATCGATGCAGCAGGTGCAAAACAGATCAGAACAGCAACTTCAGCCATGGGCGGAACATTGAGACTGGGCGAATATGAATGTGAAACCAAAGAGGGATCCAAACTCAGAGAAGCCTATGATGCAAAAATGATCTTTGAGCGACACAGACACCGTTACGAAGCCAACCCGAAATACAGAGAGGCTCTGGAAGCTGCAGGTATGGAGATTAGCGGTGAATCTCACGGGCTTATAGAGGCAGTGGAAGTGGTAGACCATCCTTGGTTCCTTGGTGTTCAGTTTCATCCTGAATTTACTTCAAGACTGCAAAATGTCAACCCTTCTATTTTGGCATTTGTTAAAGCTTCATTTAAAAACAAAAAAGTGGATGAGTAAACATTTGACGCTGCAAGCGTTAGAGACCTTGTTGCAAGCACGTTTTAAAGAGGGTTTTCTCTCTTTAAAAGACCTTCCCCATCCTTCTTCTTTCAAAGATATGGACAAAGCGACAGTACGCATTGTGAAAGCAATCAAAAACAGAGAAAAAATAACTGTTATCGGTGACTATGATGTAGACGGTGTGACTTCTACTACATTGATGAAACTCTTTTTTGAAGAGATCGATTATCCTATTGAGTGGATCATTCCCAACCGTTTTAGAGACGGTTATGGACTTTCAGCCAATATTATCCCCCGTATTTTGGGTACAGATTTGGCTATTACAGTAGACAATGGTATCTCTGCAGTCTATGCCGCACAACTTTGTAAAGAAGAGGGTATTGAACTTATCATTACCGACCATCATTTGCTTGCTCCGGAAATTCCGGACTGTTATGCCATCATTGACCAGAAGCAGAGTGACTGTACTTTCCCTTATGAAGAAGTGTGCGGGGCACAGATTGCCTGGTATTTGATCGCTTCCTTGAATAAAGCTTTGGATCTTAAACTTAAAATGATGTCTTACATGGAATTGGCCACCATTGCTATTATTGCTGATGTAATGCCTCTTCAGCACATTAACAGAGCAATGGTAGAGAAAGGCTTGGAAGCACTCAATAAAAGCCAAAGACCGGCTATTAAAGCCTTTATGGAGCATAGTCAGAAAGAATCTCTCAAAGCAGAGGATATTGGATTTTTTTTGGCACCCTTGCTGAATGCGGCAGGACGTATGAAAGATGCTTCTTATGCCGTTGATTTTTTGGCATCTACCAATATTTATGATGCCAGAGTAAGACTTGAGAGGCTCATAGATTTTAATACCCTTAGAAAAGCAACAGAACAGGAAATTACAGAAAAAGCACTGGCTCAGGTCAATGTGGAAGATGAAGTGATCGTAGTACAGGGAGAAGATTGGCATGAAGGTGTTGTAGGTATTGTAGCAGCACGTGTGGCACGTCAACATGAAAAACCCTGTATTGTGCTTTCTAACAATGGAGAAGGTGTACTCAAGGGATCGGGAAGATCATTTGGTGACTGTGATCTCTTTAATATTACAAACAGTTGCAGAGAATACCTGGAAAAGTTTGGCGGGCATGCCGCAGCCATTGGTCTCTCTTTGAAAGAAGAACAGTTAGAAGCTTTTAAAAGTAAACTTCAGGAAAATTTTAAAGAGGGAAACTTTACAAAACAGACAGTTGATCCGGACATTGTCGGTGAACTGCCTTTTTCAGAGATCTCTTTTGCACTTACAGAACTTATGAAAAAGTTTGAACCCTACGGTCAGGGAAACCCTACACCCAAGTTCATTACAAAAAATGTAGAACTCTATCAGGTAGATACGATGGGGAAAGAGGGTGAACATTTGCGTTTTTCATTGATGCAAGAGGGTATTTTAATGGCTGGGGTAAAGTTCAAGACCAGAGAAAAATTTGATGTAGGGTCGAAAGTAAATGTCATTTATACGGTCAATGAAAACCATTTTAGAGGTAATGTGACACTGCAGTTGATGGTAGATAAGATAATCACCCTGTAGGGTGCGTATTCACGCACCACTTACTTAGATAGGTAAAACCCTAATGTTTGTATCGAGTTTCTCTTTAAGAATATTCTCAACAGCAAAAAGTGTTCCCGTACTTGAAGAGGCACAACCGTTACAGGCACCCAAATATCTGATGTAAATATCAATGTTCTCACCATTCTCTTTAATATCAAGAATCTCCATATCTCCGCCATCCATAATGAGCATTTGACGGATATTGTCATCGACTACTTTATCCACTGCTTTGATCTTTTGAACAATAGTCATTTCAACAAAGCTACCTGTGGCGGCAGTCCCTACCTTTCCAAGTGTAGCTTTTGCAGCCAACTTCTCTTTTTCATACTCTTCAAGTAGATCTACAAGATAGATATCTTTCTCTTCATGACCGCCGGGGCGTATACATGATTTACAGAAAGCACCGGCTTTGGTATAGTCAGTGATTTGTTCAACGGTTGTAAGATCATTTAGACGGATGACTTCCTGAAGTGTAGAGAGACTGACACGTGCACATTCACACACAATAATCTCTTCTTCAAAACTTTCCATATCGACACCTTTGTACTGTGCAGCGGCTTTTTTGATGACATCATACGCCATCACCGAACAGTGCATTTTCTGCGGTGGTACTGCCGGAGTATCGGGAGTGTCACGCATGGCATGTTCCACATCGATATTGGTGATCTTCACTGCTTCATCAACTGTTTTTCCTTTACAGAGTTCAGCCATAGTGTCTGAAGAAGCGATCGCTGTACCGCAACCGAAAGATTTGAACTTTGACAATAATATTTCATCTGTTTTTGGATCTACTGCCCAGTAAAGTCTTACGGCATCTCCACAGCTTTCTGCTCCAAAGTCAGCAACAATAAGTGTAGCACCCATTGCTTTTGCCTGTTCTTCAGTGATCTCACCCATATTTTGCGGGTTATTCATAAGGTCGGTAACCTTGTCGCTGTACTCATCCCAGATGGTACCGCCGATTAAACTGTCAATTCCCATTTTATTTCCTTTAAATTATATTCAATATTTTTTATTAATGATGGTGTGAATCAAGACCTGATTCATGACCTTCCGGTGCATACGCATACGAACTTGAGATCCCTCTCAGTCTGATGACCGCTGCCTTGACTACTTTGAGTGTGTATTCCAACTCTTCTTCTGTGGTGTATCTGCTCAGTGAAAAACGTATCGCTGTGTGTGCAAGGTCTTCATCTGCACCGATCGCTTCCATGACCGAGTTCGCTTCAAGATCTTCGGAAGCACAGGCAGAACCCGTACTTGCACCGATGCCTGCACGGTTCAGATCCCATAACATGGACTCACCCTCGATACCTCTGAATGAGATGAGGATGGTGTTCGGCGTTCTTTTGTTTCTCGGTGTGACCACAAAAGTATCTTCGATCTTGAGAAGCTCGTCTTCAAAGTTGTCTCTCATCTCTCTGATATCCGTCATCTCATAGTCAAGTGCATCTACTGCGACTTCAATGGCTTTTCCCATACCTACGATCCCTGCAACATTCAGCGTGCCTGAACGGTATCCGCCCATTTGTGAACCGCCGTGAAGCAGCGGCATTAACTCTTTGCCTTTTTTCATGTAAAGTGCGCCTACACCTTTTGGTCCGTGGAATTTATGTGCCGAGAATGTCAGGTAATCCACGTAGAATGACTGTACATCAACCGGCACTTTACCAATGGCCTGAACGGCATCCGTATGGAATAGCACACCGGCTTCTTCACAAATGTCACCGATCTCTTCTACCGGAAAGATGGCACCGGTTTCATTGTTCGCCCACATGACAGAGACCAGTGCGGTCTTGTCGGTGATGTTGTCTTTTACGGTCTGTGCTTCAACGATACCTTCCGCATTGATAGGAAGATAGGTGACTCTGCAACCCATACTCTCGATCCATTTTGCTGTGGCTATCACCGACGGGTGTTCTACTTCCGAAACGATGATATGGTTCTTCCTGCCGGTAAGGATCTGCTCAAAATAGATACTTTTGAGTACCCAGTTGTTACTCTCTGTGGCACAAGAGGTAATGACCACAGAATCAGATGTCGGTGCATGGATACCGGCATATATCTTCTGCATAGCGGCTTTAATCCCGGGATGTGTATCAGATGCAAATGAATGCAGTGAATTCGGATTTCCGTACTTTTGAACAAAGTAGGGTTCCATCTCTGCAAATACCTGCGGATCAACAATGGTCGTAGCATTGTTATCTAAATAAACGTTCATTCTATTCCTTTGAAAACGAGTCTCATTTTAATTAAGACTAATTTTGTCTTAATTAGTTTTTGCCATATTACGCAGTTATTCTTAAATTAACATAAAATAATACAGTAAAGAGGAGAATTATACTCCTAATTATGTTATAGGCGCTTGATGCGCCTAAAAATGGGAAGGAGTAGGGGTGTTGATGAGATTGTAAAATTCATTACGGGTGCGTTCATCACTTTTGAAGAGACCGCGCAGGGCAGATGAAACTGTGGTTGAATTGATCTTCTGTACACCTCTCATCTCCATGCACATATGACGGGCGTGTACCACAACGGCCACCCCTTTGGGTTTGATGGTCGTCAAAATAGCATCGGCGATCTGTTCGGTCATCTGTTCCTGTATCTGCAGACGTCTGGCATAGACATTGACGATACGCGGGATCTTTGAGAGCCCTACTACTTTCCCGTCTGGGATATACGCCACATGCGCACGTCCGATGATAGGCAGCATATGGTGTTCGCACATGGAGTAGAACTCAATGTCCCGTACCAGTACCATTTCATCATTCGAAGTGGTGAAAAGTGCCTGATTGAGTATCTCTTCAGGGTCCTGATCGTAGCCTTCGGTTAAAAATTTCAGTGCTTTGGCTACACGGCTCGGTGTCTTCAGCAATCCTTCTCTTTTTGGGTCCTCTCCCAAAAGTTCTAAAACCTTCGTAACAGCTTGTTCAAATTCTTCATCTTTTGTCATAATGCTTTCCATATCTTAATATTTGTATATTGTATCCAAATACAATTTAACTATTTTTTCATCCACTTTGGAAATGGCCAGTTTTTTAATTTCCGAAAGGCTGAAATACCGCTCCTGTTCTTTTTCCAATTCATCATAGACATACACTTTGCAGGTGAGTTTAAAATGGGTGTAAACATGGGTCACCTCGCCGATATACTCAGAAGCACAGAGTGGCACTTCTGTAGAGGGAAACCCCCAAAGCCCGTGCAGGAATTTCCCCTGGCGCTGTGAAAGTGAAAGCCTGTCATTATAGACGGAGATCATGATATGCTGCTCTCTTGTCGGTACAACACGTTTTTTCTTTGCCGGGTAGCGTGTCGGATCCTCTTTGCCGTGACAAATGTTTTCAAGCGGGCACTTGTCACATTTAGGATCTTTCGGTGTACAGAGCATGGCCCCTATATCCATCATCGCCTGATTGTATTCAAAGGGATTTTTGGTGTCAACAAGCGCATAAGCAATCTCCCAAAGGGCTTTGTCACTGGGTGTTGACAACTTGTAAAGACGGCAGAGAATACGCTTGACATTGGCTTCCATGACAGGTACGGGTTTACGGAATGCAAAGCTTGCTACGGCATGGGCCGTATTTTTGCCAATACCGGGCAGCTTGATCAGTTCATCAATTTTCGAAGGCAATACAGGGGCATTCTCCCGGGATTTTTCACTGTTTTGTATGAGCATTCTAGCTGTTTCGTGCAAATGCTTTGCCCGATTGTAATACCCAAGCCCTTCCCACATCTTAAGTACATCATCAAAAGGGGCGTTCCCAAGGGCTTCAAGTGTAGGAAATTTCTTCAGAAAAGGAAAATAATAACGCTCAAAAACGGTTTTGACCTGGGTCTGCTGCAGCATCACTTCTGAGAGATAGATATGGTACGGATCTGCAGTAATCCGCCAGGGAAGATCTGTACGCCCCTCTGCTTTATACCATTTTTGGATCTTTGTATGCGTCTTTTTCATAGCGGGATTATAGCGGTATTTTTGCAGATAAATCATGCATATTTCGTTTTATTAATAAAATTTAGATAAAATCACGGAATTATATATAAAGGATTGTAGTGAAAGTTGCAGTAAAAAAGATTGATGACGCGAATATTTTGGTAGAAGGAACGATTGAAAATTCAGTAATTGAGTCAAACGTAGACAGACTTGCAAAAGAAGCAGGCAAGCAGATGAAAGTAGACGGATTCAGACAAGGTAAAGTACCTCCGCATGTTGTCAAAAAACTTCATGGTGACAAATTGAGACAGGATGCCGAGTCGGATGCCCTTAAATCACTGATGGATCTTGGTATTGCTGAAGCAGGTATCAATACTGCAGATATCATCGGAGAGCCGGTCTTCAAGAAATATGACAAAAAAGACGATGCGATCGATGTTGAACTTCAAATCTCTCTCAGACCGGATGTGAAACTTGAAGGTTATGAAAAAGTAGTCCCTGCGTTTGAAAAACCGAAAGCAGATGACAAAGAAGTAGAAGAGAAACTCTCCGAGATCGCAAAACAGCAGGCACCATTTGAGAAGATCAAAAGAAAAAGAATGGTAAAAGACGGTGATACAGTGATCATTGACTTTGAAGGTTCTGTTGACGGTGTGGCATTTGACGGCGGAAAAGCGGAAAAATTCTCACTGAAGATCGGTTCAGGTCAATTCATTCCCGGGTTTGAAGAGCAGATCATCGGTATGAAATATGATGAAGAAAAAACAGTTGAAGTCACTTTCCCTAAAGAGTATCAGTCAGCTGATCTTGCAGGTAAAGATGCGGAGTTCAAAGTATTGCTTCATGAGATCCAGGAGCAGGTAGAAGCAGAAGTGAACGATGAATTCGCACAAAAGCTTCTTCAGGACGATAAAGCGACTGTAGAGACACTGAAAGAGAAACTGGCTGAGCAGATCGTTCAGGAAAAAGTCTCCAAGGTCTATAACGAAGAATTGAAGCCAAAGCTTATTGAAGCACTGGTAGCACACTTTGATTTTGCTCTCCCAAGCAACATTGTTGAGCAGGAGATCGATGCGAAGATCAATGCAAAAGCAAGAGAGATGAAAGAAGAAGAACTTAACGAGTTCAAAGACAATGCTGAAAAGATCGAAGCACTTCGTGAAGAGGTAAGAGAAGATGCTGAAAATTCAGTGAAAGCAACTTTTATTGTTGATGCATTGGCAAAAAAAGAAGCGGTAGAAGTAGGAGACCAGGAAGTGTCTCAGGCAATTTACTATGAGTCAATGATGTCTGGCCAGGATCCGGAACAGGTGATCAAATACTATCAGGAGAACAACCTTCTTCCTGCTGTTAAAATGGGAATGATCGAAGACAAACTGTTTGGAAAGTTATTAGGGCTTGATAAATAATCCCAGTAGGGTGCGTACTCGCGCACCTTATTTTTTCATTAACTATTCTAATGTATATTTGAGCAGATAAAAATCTATTTAACTATATATTAAAAGGTACATTATGAGTTATATTCCATACGTTGTAGAACAGACAGGCAGAGGTGAAAGATCGTACGATATCTATTCACGTTTATTAAAAGACCGCATCATTATGCTGAGCGGCGAAGTCAATGACCAGGTAGCCTCTTCCATTGTGGCACAGTTTCTATTTCTTGAAGCACAGGATCCTGATAAAGATATCTACTTCTATATCAACTCTCCTGGCGGGGTGATCACTTCAGGGCTTTCCATGTTTGATACCATGAATTACATCAAGCCGGACATTGTGACCATCTGTATCGGACAGGCAGCCTCTATGGGCGCATTCCTGCTGGCTTCAGGAACCAAAGGGAAGCGTTATGCCCTGCCGCATGCACGTATTATGATCCACCAGCCCTCAGGCGGCGCACAGGGACAGTCCACAGATATTCAGATCCAGGCACAGGAGATACAGAGACTTAAAGATACACTCAATGTGATCCTGGCAGAGAAGACGGGTAAGAAAGCAAAACAGATCGAGAAAGATACAGAACGTGACAACTTTATGTCAGCGCAGGAAGCCGTCGATTATGGTCTGATCGACAAAGTGCTTACTAAAAGTTTTACATAGAACAGGACGCAGCAGTTATGGTAAGGGAAATAGTAGTATATCCGGATAAAAGACTGAAGCTCATCTCCAAAGAGGTTACCTCTTTTGACGGTGCTCTGCATGATCTGCTTAATGACATGTATGATACGATGTGTTCCAAGAATGGTGTAGGACTTGCAGCCATACAGGTGGGTGTTGATACGCGGGCGCTTATCATCAACATTCCTCTTGATGATCAAAAGGGTGACAGCTATAGTGAAGAACACAGCCAGAATGACCAGCCCAAAGAAAATACGCTTGAAATGATCAATCCGGTCATTGTAGAACATGACGGTAAAGAGAAGTTCCAGGAAGGCTGCCTCTCCATTCCCGGTGTTTATGAAGATGTAGAGCGTGCAAAACATGTTAAAGTGGAATACTTCGACCGTCACGGTGAAAAACAGATGATCGAAGATGACGGCTTCCTCTCTATTGCCATGCAGCACGAGATAGACCACCTGGATGGAAAGGTCTTCATCGAAAAACTCTCTTTCATAAAACGTAAAAAATTTGAAAAAGAGTGGAAAAAGCGCCAAAAATAGTTTTTTCCTGTTTTTCATTCTGCTTCTTCACAGAAACTAATGATTTTTACACTACACTATATCTGACAAGAAGGGACAGTGGCAAATATGAGAGAAATGCAAAAACGCAGCAGTAAGAAAAATGCTAGAATACCCGCTATACATATCAATACCTCGGCATCAAAAGATACAGAAATAAATTATTTTATTCAGAGATTCTTGAAGAACTCTTCTGCATTCAGTGAGAAATATGCCTTGTGGATATTTGCCTTGTTCACCCCCTATGTGCTTGGTTTCATCATTATCACTGTCCTCTGTTTAAGTCTGGTGGACATTTCGTTGGATACCTATTTTAAAGTCCTGGCCGACAGCTTCTCTCTTCTTGGTCTCTGGACCATTGGATATTTCCTGCTCTCTCTGCTGATAATCATGTATGGCGGCTACCGCTATGCGGTGAAAAGGTAAAAATATGTCAATTTGACATATTTTTACCTCTCTTTTGTATTTTCTGTCACACTGACAGTATGAATGCAAAAACCGATAGTGGTACGCCACCCAAAAACCAGAAAGTCAAAGTCAAACAAAAACCCAAACAGAAAAATATTGTTAACTGCTTGACCTGTGCGACACTTGAAGGTGTCAATGCCAAAGTGATCGAAGTGGAAGCGACCTTTACGAAAGGACTGCCTGGATTTGCAGTGGTGGGTCTTGCGAGTTCCGACATACAGGAAGCCAAGGAACGCACCAAGTCCGCTTTGCTGACCAATGAATTTGTCTTTCCTCCTTTGAAGATCACAGTCAATTTGTCTCCAAGCGATATCAAAAAAAACGGTACACACATGGACCTCGCAATTGCCCTTTTGATCGCTTTGAACAAACACAGCATTGACGAAGAGGGGCTTTTTGTTTTCGGCGAACTTGGTTTGGACGGGAAAGTAAAGAGTTCTTCCATGCTTTTCCCCCTGGTCCTTTCGCTTAAAGAGCAGGGGCTCATCAAAAGAGCCATTGTGCCCAAAGAGTCCATTGTCTATCTCTCTCATATATCGGGTGTGGATTTTATTGCGGTGGAGACTTTGAGTGAAGCCATAGGGATCGTGAAAAGTAAAAATTTCAAAGCCAATGTACAGGCTTTTTCCTATGAGGCACAAAGTTTTACCATTGCGGGGAAAGCCTTTTTTTATGAAGAGAAATACGGGGCTGACTTTAAAGATGTCAAAGGGCAGGGTATTGCAAAGCGGGCTTCTCTTATTGCCGCAGCGGGGATGCATAATTTCCTCATGGCGGGCAATCCCGGCTGCGGCAAGAGTATGATCGCCAAACGTATTAAAGATATACTCCCTCCGGTTTATGAAGAGGAGATACTCTCCATTGCAAAACATCAGTTCCTTGACGGGATTACGCCAACCTTTGAAGCCATCAGACCCATCCGTTCACCGCACCATACCGCGACCTCCGCTTCCATATTCGGAGGCGGTTCAAGTACTGCCAAAATAGGTGAAGTGGCACTGGCACATAAAGGCATACTTTTTTTTGATGAGTTGCCACACTTTTCCAAAAATGTTTTGGAAGCCCTGCGTGAACCGCTTCAAGACAAAAAAGTTCATATAGCAAGGGTCAACGCCAAGATCGAATATGAAGCGGATATCATGTTTGTAGCGGCACAAAACCCTTGTCCTTGCGGAAATCTGCTTTCCAAGAGCAAAGTCTGCCGTTGTTCCGAAGTAGAGATAAAACGGTATCAAAACAAACTCTCTGATCCTTTCCTGGATCGGATAGACCTCTTTGTAGTGATGCAGGAAGTGCAGAGTGATGATAAAGGTGATATTACGTCCAAAGAGATGCATCATGCCGTACTGGAAGCCTTTAAGATACAAAAAAACAGGAAGCAGCAACGGCTGAACGGAAAATTGACAGAAGAGGAGATCGAGACCTATTGCATGCTAACACCGGATGCGCAAAAGATACTTGAAGGAGCCATCGGAAAATTCGGCCTTTCTCACCGCAGTATTGCTTCTGTAAAAAAAATAGGACGCACCATTGCTGATTTGAATAAGCATACCGTTATAGAAAAATCAGATATTTTGGAAGCGTTGAGTTACAGAAGAAGGTAAGTCGGGGTAGAGATACCCCGCGATCT
>FXBE01000115.1_pt1 | contig 13348 bp, 16 predicted proteins | sample 5335311 | NCBI WGS metagenome assembly FXBE01 (sample SAMEA103928390, study PRJEB20085) | sediment metagenome | biome: marine biome; feature: hydrothermal vent; material: sediment | place: Atlantic Ocean | collected 2013-08-06T02:46:56 | depth 0.05 m | reverse complement strand
GGTAACGCTTGGGTGGAGGGCTGCGCTCTTTAGTCCTGCATTATAATTATAACCAACGTCGTCAATAATAATGGCGATTATGCCCGCCTGAGCGGGCATTGAATTGATTAAGAGTAAAAGCCAGGTCCATGGGTAGACACGTCGATGCATCAGCTCTTTTGGTGAAGAATTACCAATCCCTTAAGAAGGTTTAGTGCTTCATAAAGTTCATAATCTTCTTCGGCGAGCGAGCCTTTTTCTTCATCCCCCTTTTTCTTGGCGCCTTTCTTATCATCTTTCTTAGTTTCTTCCTTGCCGGGTTCTTCAGCTTTGCCATTGTCCAAGTGGCCTGTGAGATTAGATTCTGTTACTGGCGTAAATGCGCTGGCTTCTTTTTTGTGAAGCTCCAATGACTCGAGCAGGATATCTGGCTTAACGCCCTCTGCCTGAATCGAGCGGCCTGATGGTGTGAAATAACGCGCTGTGGTGAGTTTGAGAGCATTGTCATCTTTGAGTGGAAGAATTGTTTGCACAGAACCCTTACCAAAGGTCTTGCTGCTGCCAACGATAATAGCCCGGTGGTGGTCTTGAAGCGCGCCAGCGACGATTTCAGATGCTGAGGCTGAACCTCCATTAACAAGAACGATCAAGGGGGCTCCGCCAATTAAATCACCCGGAGTGGCATCATAACGTAGCTGAGAATCATCTACCCGTCCCTCAGTGTAGACTAGCAGGCCTTTCTCTAGAAAGGCATCTGACACTCCTACCGCACCGGTGAGCACGCCACCAGGGTTGTTACGGAGGTCGAGAATGGCGCCCTTTAAAGGTCCACCAGCTTCTTTGACCATGTTTGCGACCGCCTCTTTTAGCGATTCTGTGGTCTTGGACTGGAAGGTGGTGATGCGAAAATAGCCGAGTCCGTTTTCGAGTATACGGCTCTTAACGCTTTGTACTTGGATAACATCTCGAATGATTTCTATCTTGAGAGGTTTATCCTCACCTTCCCGAACGACGGTGAGGACAATGGGTGTACCGCGCTTGCCACGCATGAGATTAACCGCCTCATTGAGTGTCATGCCCTTTACTGGGGCATCATCTAAGCGAATGATCAGATCGCCCGCTTCGATACCGGCGCGCTGAGCTGGAGTATCATCGATGGGAGAGATAACTTTGACGAAGCCATCTTCCATGCCCACTTCAATTCCGAGGCCGCCAAATTCACCAGTGGTGCCAATTTGTAAGTCCTTAAACTCCTCTTTATTTAGGAAGTTAGAGTGAGGGTCTAGACCGGAAAGCATACCGCGGATGGCGTTTTCGATGAGCTCTTTGTCTTCGACTTCTTCGACATAATCATTTTTGATGCGGGCATATACATCAGAGAAGGTTCTTAGCTCCTCCAAAGGAAGTGCTTGAATTTGTGTGTTTTTATCCGCCACGACGTTGTATACGGTACCTAGCGGTAATCCGAGCAGCAATCCTAGCAACAATCCAAAACCGATACGCGACCTGGGCTTCATTCAATACTCCTAATCTTATGCCTAGCATCCGGGAAATCCGGGAAGCGGCAGTATACGTTAATTATCTCTTTGTATAGTAAGTTTTACGCAAAAGGGAAGGTGATCCGACACTCATTTTATGATGATTTACACCATTTTCTTGGATCTTGGGGCTTTGCATTTTTGCGTATTTCAAAATAGAGGCCGGGCTCTCGTTTTCCGCCACTACGCCCGGTGATTGAAATGACCGATCCAGGCTCTGCCCATTCGCCCGGTTTTTTAAACAGAGTTTGGTTGTTTCCATAGAGACTCATAAAACCATCTCCATGATCAACAATAATGAGCAGCCCGAAGCCCCGCATCCAGTCAGCAAAGACCACACGGCCACCACTCACGGTTCGAACGTCCAACCCCTCTTTAGAGTGGATTGTGACGCCGGGTGCCGATGCTACTTTAGTAATTGTGCCTTTAACAGGCCAAGTGAGTTTCCCTTGTAAGGCGCTAAATTTTGTTTGTTGCTCTTTGAGAGGGGCTTTGATGAACCGTAATCTTTCAATTAACTCATTGAGTTGTTTGCGGTTTATATTGAGATTGGAGAGTTCCATCTTTGTGGATTTAAGTCCTTCAAGGAGTTTTGTAGCCACTTCTTCGCGATTATCCTTTTCCTTGGCTAGGTCTACCTTTTTGTCCTTTGCTTGCTGGCTAAGACGTTCAAATTCCGCAAGTTTAGCTACAAAGTCTTGCTCTGTTTGCTGCAGGAGGCGCTGCTGTTGGTGAATTTCGGTGATCTTTCTGCTGCGAGTTTTTTGCAGGTAGCGAAAGTGGGTTCGGTTTATTAAGTATTGATTTAGTGATTGAGGTTTAGCCAGTCCAAACAGACGAACCATCTCGCTACTCCTATACAGACCCCGTATTTGTTCAGCGAGCCTTAGTTTATGCTGATGGATGCTTTGGGTTTGTGAGGCTTTTTTATCATCCAATTTGTGCAAACTTATACGCGTAGAGTGAATCTGGTTTGCGAGCTTGTTTAGGCTCAATGAAGCTGACTCAATTAACTTGTCATATTTTTGCAGGTTAAGCTGAATTTTTCCGAGTTCACCTTCTCGCTGCAGATTCTCTGTGTTAAGTGATTGAATTTTATTGTTAATTTTCTCTAATTGTTGGCCGGCATCCTCGATAGAGATGTTCTGCTCGGTTGCTTTAGCAATAGGAATAACGCATAGCCACAGCACAGCAGTAAGAATCCAATGGAAATGCATACTAACAGACCTCAAGGTAATGGGATGTGGCGGTTAAACAAGATAATTTAGTAATTTAATAAATAATGAATTAGTTGTATTATAGGCTGATCGCAGTTCTGCCTCACCTAAGCAGTTAGGAAGACAGGCATGGCGAAGATAATACCTGAATCCGCAATTTCAAGGTGGGTACAGGTAAAACCAGACGTCTCGTTTTGAGGAGATTATCTTGACTGAAAGCAAAGAAATTTGCAGGGGCTTCCCAGCAACTGAGCTGATGAAGCGGGAAGAGGATATTGAGCGCGCATCTCGTTCACTTAAAGCGATGTCACACCCGTTAAGATTGCGGATTCTCTGCATTCTAGGGGATCAAGAGGTAAGTGTTCAGGAGATTGTGGAGTGTGTTGGTACTTCTCAAAGCAATATTTCCCAGCATCTGGCGATTCTAAGGGATAAAGGTATCCTAGCTTCGCGCAAAGACGCTAATCGAGTGTTTTATCGGGTCGGCGACGCAAGAACTTTACGGCTCATTGATATGATGCAAGAAGTGTTTTGTTCCTAAGCATATTAGCTTCGAGAAATCCATTTGGTTCGATTTAGCTCAAGAGCGTGCTAAGGAACAAGAAAAATAAGTTGGTAGCTGATTTGTTCTCAAAGGGCATCGTATATTATGCCTATCTGCCGTTATATAAGCAGTTCCCTAGATTGCAACGCGTCTATTTATAGGCCATGAAGAGAAAAGAAATCTGCGCTAGTTGCCGATCTTATTTCGTACCCGTTCCTTAGCGCTCGTTCTTGGTATAAGCTATAGGGCTCATACCTCTTTTAAGACTCTCTGACCATGCAAGATTTGTTGGATTTTGCTCAGCGCAACTTAATGTTGGTGGCCGCATTCGTTGTCACCGCTGGATTGATTATCTGGGTGGAGTTCCAGCGTTTTACAAAAAACTATAAGGATCTCAGCGCCTCGGAAATGGTGCAATTGATGAATCATGATGATCCCATATTGCTGGATGTTCGCGAGAGCAATGAGCTAAATCAGGGTTTTATCAAGGGTGCAAAACATATCCCTATGAGTAATTTGTCTAGTCGGGTTTCCGAGCTGGAAAAATTTAAAGACCGAAAAGTAGTTGCCTATTGTCGCTCGGGCCAGCGTTCATCGCATGCCTGCCGGATCCTTAAAAAGAACAATTTTGGCGATGTGTATCACTTGGCGGGAGGTGTGCTGGCATGGGAGTCAGCCAATCTGCCGATGGGAAAAAAATGACCGACGGATTGCCCCAGATTACGGTCTATACGTCAGCTTTTTGTCCTTACTGCGTGTGGGCGAAAAAGCTCTTCCAAGCTAAAAATGTCGAATATGATGAAGTCCGTATCGACAAGGAGCCAGAGCAGGCTGAAATTATGGTGGAAAAATCGGGCCGGATGTCGGTGCCCCAGATTTTTATTGGTGATTTCCATGTCGGTGGGTATGATGATCTGGCCGCGCTCGATCGAGCGGGTCGATTAGATCCTCTACTTGAAGCCAAGGTGTAACGTCCTTAGATATGAGTGAAAACGTACAAGTTGTTTGTCCCGTTTGTGGAAAACTTAACCGGGTTCCACAAGCCCGGCTGGCTGACGGTGCTATTTGTGGGTCCTGCCATAAGTCGTTGTTTACCGGTAAGCCACTGTCGCTTGATGGTGATTCTCTGAAACGACATATAAAGAAAAATAACATCCCCTTGGTTGTCGATTTTTGGGCGCCGTGGTGTGGCCCTTGTAAAATGATGGCTCCTGCCTTTGAACAGGCTGCTCAGCAGTTAGGGTCTGCGGCGCGACTCGCAAAACTAAACACGGATGATTACCCCGATGCCGCCGCTCCTTATAACATCCGAGGAATACCGACACTGATTCTTTTTAAAAGTGGGCGTGAGATTGATAGGTCCTCGGGCGCCATGAGTCTTTCCCAGCTTGTCGCTTGGATAGGCCAGCATACTTAAAATCAGCTAGACTTAACTTTAGAGACCATTATGACTGAGCAAGAAGCACCCCCGCAGCTGTTCGAAATTCAACGTATTTATCTCAAGGACAGTTCTTTTGAATCACCTTCTTCGCCCGCTGTATTTATTAAGTCGTTTAATCCCGATAGCAATGTTCAGTTACACAGTAATACCAACAAGCTTGGTGACAATCTGTATGAAGTCGAACTCAGTATTACGCTGACCGTCAAATCCGATAATGAGGTTGCCTATTTGGTCGAAGTTAAACAGGCCGGGGTTTTTTCTGCCAAAGGTTATTCGGACGAACAAATGGGTCATATGTTGGGAAGTTACTGTCCTAATTTGATTTACCCCTTTGCAAGAGAAGTGATTAGCGATCTTGTGGTCAAGGGTGGGTTTCCGCAAATGTTACTTGCGCCAATCAATTTCGATGCGCTTTATGCGCAGCATTTGCAAGAACAAGATAAACCAGAGAAGCAAGACCAAGCAGAAGAACAAACCAAGCATTAAGCACCCAGCCTCATGATGATGAAGAATGGCCACTAAGCGAGTTACCGTTTTCGGAGCTGGCTCCTGGGGGACTGCGCTGGCAATTCAACTTGCCCGTCGAGGGCACAAGGTTCAACTTTGGGCGCGTGACCCCACCAAGGTAGAGCGTATGCGAAGCGAGCGGTGTAATCGCCGTTATCTTCCAGGTGTGCTCTTTCCTGATTCTCTTGAACCGATTGATAAGTTAAAAGATGGCCTGAGTGCAGATTACTGGTTAGTTGCTGTGCCGAGTGAAGCCTTTGGCAGTCTGCTGGGACAGCTAAAAGAGAGCGGCCCTCGCGTACCGCTTATGTGGGCCACCAAAGGTTTTGATAGCGGAACAGCTCGGTTATTGCACCATGTTATCCACGATAAGTTTGGCGAGGATCATCCTTACGGCATTGTTTCTGGACCTACCTTCGCCGGTGAAGTCGCACGTGGTTTGCCTACAGCCATGACGCTCGCAACGAAAGAAGAGGCATTGCAGGCTGAATTGGCGGGGCTTTTTCATGGTGATGGAATGCGTATCTATACCAGTGATGATGTCATCGGTGTGGAGCTAGGCGGTGCGGTTAAAAACGTCCTTGCTATTGCTGCAGGTATTTCTGATGGATTGGGGTTTGGTGCGAATGCACGGGCTGCATTGATTACCCGAGGCCTTACCGAGATCATGCGCCTAGGGAGGCAGTTAGGGGCTAAACCCGAAACCTTGATGGGCTTATCCGGACTGGGTGATTTGGTTTTGACCTGTACTGATGATCAATCGCGAAACCGTCGTTATGGCTTAGCACTCGGAAAAGGCCAGGATCTACAGCAGGCAAAGGAAGAGATAGGGCAGGTTGTTGAAGGGGCCACCACCGCTGGCGTAATTATGCAGGTTGCGAAAAGAGCCGGTGTAGAAATGCCTATTTGTAGCGAAATTTATAAGATCCTTTATAAAGGGCTTACGCCGAAAGCGGCGGTTGAAGATTTATTTAGCCGGAGCTTGAAAGCAGAGTATTAATAAATACGCTGAAGGTCGGAATCGCTACCGGTTTTCAATAGAACCTACCTTAATGCCGAAAGTGTCGCATTCCGGTAAAGACCATCGCCATGTCATGTTCATCAGCAGCTTGAATCACTTCATCATCTCGCATAGAGCCGCCAGGCTGGATAACTGCGCTTATCCCTGCTTCATGGGCGGCGTCGATGCCATCGCGAAAAGGAAAGAAGGCATCTGAAGCCATGACCGAGCCGGGAACGATTAAACCTTCGTCTTGAGCTTTGATACCCGCAATTTTTGCGGAATAAACACGGCTCATTTGACCCGCGCCGACACCGATAGTGTGTTCATCACGAACGTATACAATCGCATTAGACTTAACATACTTGGCAATTTTCCAGGCGAATAACAGGTCTTTTAGCTGTTGTTCGGTGGGTGCGCGTTTACTCACTGTTTTTAAGTCAGTTGTGGTTATCATTCCAAGGTCGCGTTCTTGCACCAGCAGGCCTCCATTAACGCGTTTGTAATCCAATGTTGGGGTGGCAGCGGAAAAGCTACCGCTTTCCAACAAGCGGATGTTCTTCTTTTTTGCCACGACTTCTTGGGCTTCCTTGCTGATTTCAGGCGCAATAATAACTTCGACAAACTGTCGTTCGACGATGGCTTCTGCCGTGGCTTTATCGAGTACGCGATTGAAAGCAATAATCCCTCCGAAGGCTGAAGTTGGATCCGTTTTGAAAGCTTTCTCGTAAGCAGCCAGCAAGTTTTCTGCGACGGCTACACCACAAGGATTCGCGTGTTTAACGATAACGCAAGCGGGTGTTGCGAACTGTTTAACACATTCCAGTGCCGCATCGGTATCACCGATGTTGTTATATGAGAGTTCTTTGCCTTGTAGTTTTCGAGCGGTGCTGATGGATGTCTCTAAAGGTATTTTTTCAGTATAAAAAGCGGCTTTTTGGTGAGGGTTTTCACCGTAACGCATGTCCTGCGATTTAGAAAATTGGAGATTGATGGTACGACCAAAATTAACGGTATTGCCTTCGGCGTTTTGTTTGCCGAGGTAGGTAGCGATCATGCCATCATAATGTGCTGTGTGTTCAAAGGCTTTTACGGCAAAGTTAAAGTGAGTAGCTTGAGAAAGTGAGCCTTTGCTTTCGAGCAACTCTTTTGTAAGCGCAGGATAGTCTTCAGGGTCAACTACCACAGCGACATCGGTGTGATTTTTTGCTGCAGCCCTGACCATTGCAGGCCCGCCGATATCGATATTTTCGATGGCATCGGCTAGGGTGCAATTAGCCTTGGCGATCGTTTCTTCAAAGGGATAAAGATTGACGATAACGAGATCAATGGCCGCGATGCCATGTTCCTCCATAACGGCATCATCTTCTCCGCGCCGACCTAAAATGCCACCGTGGATGCGTGGATGCAGCGTCTTAATACGTCCAGCCATCATTTCAGGAAAACCTGTATGGTTGGCAACTTCGGTGACCTGAATACCTTCGGATTCCAGCAGCTTAGCGGTGCCGCCCGTGGAAAGAATTTCCACACCGAGTTCACTCAGAAAGCCGGCCAGTTCGACAATATCTGTTTTATCGGAAACGCTGATTATAGCACGGCGTAGGGTAACGGATTCAGTCCGAGCAGCGGTCATAAATAGATTCCAAGATTAATGGTTATCCTTTCGAGCCCACTCGCTGAACGCAAATGGAGGTTTAGTTTACGTCGTAAAGCCTTAGCTTTTTTCGCAGAGTGCCGCGATTAATACCGAGAACTTTGGCGGCCTTAGTCTGATTGCCCGCGCAATGATCCATAACACAGCGAAACAAAGGGCGTTCCACTTCAGCCAAAACAAGATCATACAAACCATCGCAATCATGACCATTAAGCTGGTTAAAGTATTCTTCCAATGCATCATCCACAGCATCGGAAATTCGGACGTATTCAGAAGAATCTGGACTCATTTTTGTTGACATTTCCAAGTGACAGCTTTCCCCTAGAAAATCGGAATTAAACAGTGATTGAAGCACTGAAGCGCCAGCCGTAATAAAAATATTTGAATGTTATTATTACAGCGGGGCGGAAGAAGATAACAGTCCTGGTGACGATCGGCAATCAGTATTGCTACTCAAATTGTTAAATAAATGTAAATAGACTGTTTGAAGACAAGGTAAAATGCTGAGAATAACTTTTTACGAATTAGCGCCTATTTAGGTGCAAAATCAGCATTGATTTGTGAGTAGTGGGCTTAGGAGCTGCCACAGAATAACTTGAGGTTCTAGCTTGTTTTTTCGCACCTGATTAGCGTCTATTAATCGTTGTATAGAACCACTATAGCGCCTCTTGATAGACGCTAATCAGAAGCAAAAACTCTACGCTATAGCCGCTCAAGTTATTCTGTGGCTGCTCCTTATAAGAACTCGAACTCAAACCCCAAGGCTTTTTCTCCTGGATCAATGACTTCGATTTGGATCGGAATGGTTTTATCAATGGGCATTTTTTTAGGATGAGGCTTTTTATCATCGAGGTATTCGTTAGCGCCAAAGCGACGCATTGCGATGGTGCGGCCTTTGATATTGCCGAGGCTTATTTGGATGATAGGGTAATCTTGCTCAAAGTTAGCACGGTTGGCCATACTGGCCTTAATCATTAAGGCGTTTTTTAAGTTAGGATGAGTGTAAACACCATGACTAAGCAACTTTATCTTATCGAGGTCCCGCGGCGGTTGAATTTTACATCCTGTAACGGCACAAAGGATCTTCAATGGAGGACGTAGTGCTGGGTAGGTAGCCAGCTCCCGGTGGTGGGCGTGTAAATACTGTGCAAAAAAGACAGACAGCAAGCAAAATGCAATTATAGTGAGAGAGATTGTTGGTAAATGTAGCTTGAACTTTCTGCGCTGACCGCGGTAGGTGATGGGCAGGAACTCTGAGAGGTCTGCCGGAAATACATTCGGAATCTTTAGTTTTGCTTGCCGAGAACCCTGTGAAGGTTGCGCTGGATTGGCAGTCGGTTGCTCGGAAGATGGTGGGCTGGAAGCTGTATCATCCTTGTCAGGGTTCTCCTTGGTACTTGCGAAGTCAACTCTATCAGAAGGGGGCTCTGTTACTGCTGCAAACACTTTTTTGCATTGACCGCAGCGAACTTTTCCGTCAGCTTTGTCCAATAATTCTTGTGTGACACGAAAAATAGCTTGGCAATGAGGGCATTCAGCGTACATTATCTATAGCATTTCCGTTTCGTTTGAGGCCATGGATCATAATCCAACCATCCTTCTCCTCTAGGATAAGTGAATCAAACCAATGCTGGTAGGCGTTGGTTATTTGTTCCGTTTGTTCTTTAAGAATACCAGATAAAATAATCGATCCACCGAATTTCACCCATCCAACGATACTCGGGGCGAGTTCAATCAATGGTCCGCATAGAATATTTGCCATTAGCAAGTCGATCGGAGCGCTTTCTAGTTGCTTTGGTTGCGACAGTAGTAAGCAAGAGGAGGGGATACTATTTTTAGTCGCATTTGAGCGGCTTGCTTGTAGCGCTTGCTCGTCAATATCGACGGCGTAGACTTTTTTAGCACCCAGTTTCAGGGCGGCCAGTGCGAGTATTCCAGAACCGCATCCGTAATCGATCAGTGATAAATCCCGCGGGGGATTTGCGTCTAGCCATTCGAGGCACAGCGCCGTGGTGGCATGGGTACCCGTACCGAAAGCAAGCCCAGGGTCGAGCATTAGGTTTATGGCATTGGGTTCGGGAGGCTCTTGCCATGAGGGGCACACCCAAAGCTCTTTACCAAAGCGCATGGCCTTGAAGTCATCCATCCACACGCGCTCCCAGTCTTGATCCTCAAGGACTTCGGAATGAAAGTGTAGGCCCTTGAACTCTGTGGCAAGGCGCTTTTTTAAATAAGAGGGGTCGGATTCCAGTGGGAGGAGTGCGCGTACAATCGTCTGCTCCCACAATGGAGTACTTCCCGGGATTGGCTCCAATAGTGGTTCATCGCCAGCATCTAAAATAGTAACTGAGAGTGCGCCGAAGCTGTCCAGCAGTTCTTCTGCCTGCTGGGAGTCGCACCCTGGGAGGTCAAACTCAATTTGCAGCCAGCCGCTCAAAGGCCCAGTTTTTCTTCAAGATAGTGTATGTTGGCCCCGCCACGGCGAAAGGCATCATCTTTCATGATTTCCTGTTGCAATGGAATATTGGTTTTGATGCCATCGATGACCACCTCCTGTAGCGCGCCGCACATGCGGGCAATGGCAATATCTCTTGATTCGCCCAAGCAAATTAATTTGCCAATCATGGAGTCATAATACGGTGGGACTTTGTATCCGTTGTAGATATGAGTTTCCACGCGTACTCCCGGTCCACCTGGGCTATGGTATTGAGTAATGGTCCCCGGTGAGGGAAGAAAGCTTTTGGGGTCCTCAGCGTTTAAACGGCACTCAATGGCGTGGCCGCGTATCTGCACATCTTCCTGACGAATTTTCAGTGGCTCACCCGCAGCAATATGGAGCTGCTGTTTTACGATATCGATACCGGTAATCATTTCAGTGACGGGGTGTTCAACCTGCAGTCGAGTGTTCATTTCGATGAAATAAAACTCGCCATTCTCGTAAAGGAACTCAAAGGTACCAGCGCCGCGATAGCCAATTCGCACGCAAGCCTCGGCGACACGCTCGCCTAATGAACGGCGTTGCTCTTCGGTAATGCCTGGAGCAGGCGCTTCTTCGACGACTTTTTGATGGCGCCGCTGCATGGAGCAATCCCGTTCACCCAGATGAATAGCGCTACCCTGACCATCTGCTAACACCTGAAATTCCACATGGCGGGGATTTTGAAGGTACTTTTCAAGGAAAACCTTGTCGTTATTAAACGCAGACATGGCTTCTGTTTTGGTGAGTGTTATTGAGCTGATCAAGGCGCCTTCTGAGTGCACTACGCGCATGCCACGACCGCCGCCGCCGCCGGATGCTTTGATAATGACGGGATAACCAATCTCGCGAGCAAGTTTAATATTGGTTTCTGGATCATTACCGAGGGCATCTTTCGAGCCCGGGACGCAGGGTACGTTGGCCTCTTGCATGGCATGCTTAGCTGAGACTTTGTCGCCCATAAGGCGAATGGTTTCAGCCTTGGGGCCGATAAAAACAAAGCCACTAGATTCAACCCTTTCAGCAAAATCAGCATTTTCTGATAGAAAGCCGTAGCCGGGGTGAATCGCAACGGCGTCGGTCACTTCGGCGGCACTGATAATCGCAGGAATGCTGAGATAGCTTTGAGCGGAAGCAGGTGGTCCGATGCAAACAGACTCATCGGCCAGCCGGACGTGCTTTAAATCCCGGTCCGCTTCCGAATGTACCGCTACTGTTTTTATGTCCAGTTCGCGGCAGGCGCGCAAGATACGCAAGGCAATTTCGCCACGATTGGCGATGAGGATTTTAGTTAGCACAATTGCACCTATTCTATGACGAACAGGGGCTGGCCAAACTCAACCGGCTGACCGTTCTCAGTCAAAATAGCTTTTATCTTGCCGGCTTTGTCAGACTCAATTTGATTGAGCATCTTCATAGCTTCAATAATGCACAGAGTTTCCCCGGTGGCGACACTTTGGCCGATCTCGACAAAGTTGGGTGAGCCAGGCGAAGGGGCCGCGTAATACGTTCCAACCATGGGAGAGGTGATGCTATATCCGGAGATTTGTTCTTCGGCAGCAGCGGGTGCAGCGATCTCCGTGGCCGCCACAGGTGGTGCGAGTGCCGGGGCTAGTGGAGCGGCGGCAGGGGCGTAGGCGATGGGCGCCGGTGTTTCGCGAATACGGCAAATACGCACCGATTCCTCGCCCTCATTGATCTCAATTTCGGCAACGCCGGAATCCTCGATCAATTCAATCAGCTTCTTAATCTTACGTATGTCCATAATATAGTAATCTCTAGGTTGATTGATTTCGCAGCCGCTCAATCGCGGTCTCCAAAGCCAATTGGTAACCCTTGGGGCCTAATCCTGCGATTAGGCCCTCTGCAATATCCGAAAAGTAGGACTTTTTGCGGAATGATTCACGCTGGTGGATATTGGAAAGGTGTACCTCAATAAACGGAATGGCAACGCCAAGCAGTGCGTCCCTCAGGGCGATGCTGGTATGGGTAAAGGCCGCCGGGTTGAAAATAATAAATTGAACCTTTTCTTCAAAAGCCAGATGAATACGCTCAATGAGTTCGTGTTCGGCGTTACTCTGCAGAGCATCGAGCCTGAGACCATGGGCTTTTGTCTGAGCCATGAGACTTACGATAATGTCGTCCAACGATTGCCGACCGTAAAGCTGCGGCTCACGTTGGCCGAGCAGGTTAAGGTTAGGCCCATTAAGTACTAAAATATCAGGCATTTTCGGCAAACTGGTTGCGAAATTTCGCTAAGTCGCGAGCTTTAGTGTGGGTGGATTCTGCCGGAATTCGCCGGTGCTGTCTATACAATCCGGCCCGGATAATGGGGGTTAGAGCAATTTCTTTAGTTCTTTTTCCAGCGCGGTCTTATTCAGCTCGCCTGCGCGCACAAACTGAATTTTTCCTTGCCGATCGATTATGACACTGAAGGGTAGCATTCCCATGCCATTTCCGTAGTGGCCTGAAACTATGTTGGTATCGCTTCGACCATGCAGTATGGGGTAATTCACGCCCAGACGGGTAATATACTCGCGTACGGGTTCAGCGCCGTCGATTGCAATGCCGATTATTTCAAACCCCCGACTAGCATATTGCTCCCTTACTTCGATGAACCCTGGCATCTCGCGTCGGCAGGGAGGGCACCAAGTGGCCCAGAAGTTGATTAGGATAACTTTGCCATCCCATTCTTTTATGTGGCGGGGTTTACCCTCTAGATCGGACAGCGTGAAACCTGCTCGTTCGGTGCCGATGATGGACGATGGGTCGTTAGTTGGGGGAAGGTTCGCCGAATTGGTTGTATTCTTTAATGAATAAATTGTGTACCCCGTCGTTGCTGCAATAAAGGCAATCAGAAGCAGTGTCTTCCAGGAAACGGTTTGTTGATCTGTCACGAAATTCTCTTAAGTTAGGTTACTTGGCTGAGTAGCTACCCTAGTGCAGTGTTTCATATTAAATGGAGAAATAGAAAGCCAGTAACTACGCGAGA
>FXBE01000114.1_pt1 | contig 13378 bp, 7 predicted proteins | sample 5335311 | NCBI WGS metagenome assembly FXBE01 (sample SAMEA103928390, study PRJEB20085) | sediment metagenome | biome: marine biome; feature: hydrothermal vent; material: sediment | place: Atlantic Ocean | collected 2013-08-06T02:46:56 | depth 0.05 m | reverse complement strand
GTTTGATGAGGGGAGGCTGTGTAATATGCTGGTATTATTCAGTGTATTGCGCTGCCTTCTACTCTAATAGCATTCCTACATTACCATCATCAAACAATCTAACCACTCAGCTGATTAGGCGTAGAGGTATATCCGTTGGGAGAGTTTAGAGTTTGAGCCTTAGCGCTCTTGTGCTTCATGGTAAAAAAATATCAACTCAGCTAAAGTGGTTATTCTGTGTCACCTACAGATATAAATGGAAACTAGCGACTAACAGCCCGGCGTTTCCAAATCATATAAATCGCAGGAATAACAAACAACGAAAGCAGGGGGGCCGTTACCATGCCGCCTACCATCGGCGCCGCAATTCTTTGCATAACATCGGAGCCGGTGCCGTCTCCCATCATGATAGGGATCAGACCTGCAATTATAACGGCCACGGTCATGGCTTTGGGTCTGACGCGCATTACAGCACCTTCAAAAATAACCTCACGCAGATCGGTTAGCGTCTTGAGTTCACCGTGTTGTTCTCGGTGTTTTTTCGCATTATCAAGATAGATCAGCATAATCACACCAAATTCGGCGGCGACTCCGGCCAAGGCGATAAACCCGACCATGACGGCAACGGAAAGGTTGAAATCAAGCATCCATAAATACCAAGTGCCGCCGGTGAGCGCGAAGGGCAGGGATAGCATGACGATCAGGGCTGCGGTGACCTGGCGGAAGGTTAAATAAAGCAGCACGAAGATGATCATCAGGGTGACGGGTATAACGATGGCAAGCTTGTCTTTAACGCGTAACAAATATTCATACTGTCCCGCCCAGGTAATTGAATAACCTGGCGGAAGTTTGAGGTTCTCACTCAAGATTTTCTTCGCATTGCTGACATAGCTACCTAAATCCGTGTCCCGGATATCAACAAATGTCCAGCCATTGAGGCGGGCATTTTCAGTTTTTATCATCGGCGGGCCTTGCGTGATTTTGATGTCTGCGATGCGCGATAAAGGGATGTGCGCCCCCGAGGGTGTCACCAGTGGCAGTTGTTTTATTTTTTCGATGCTGTCCCGCGTATGTCGTGGGTAGCGTAGGTTAACCGGGTAACGCTCTAGCCCCTCAATCGTTTCGGTAATATTGACACCGCCAATGGCGGAACCGACTACGGTATGGATATCGGAAATATTCAATCCGAATCTTGCGGCCTCCTTTCGATCAGGGGTGATTTCAATGTAGCGTCCGCCGGAAACTCGCTCTGAAAAAACCGAGACTGTTCCAGGTACATCTTTTAGTATCCCCTCGATATCGGTACCGATTTTTTCGATCGTGTCGAGATTCGGTCCTGCGACTTTAATTCCGACGGGTGTTTTGATGCCGGTCGCCAGCATATCGATGCGCGTTTTTATGGGTTGAACCCAGGCGTTGGTGAGTCCTGGAAACTGGATGCTGTTATCCAGTTCTTTGATCAACTTATCCAGTGTCATTCCGGGGCGCCATTCGGACTTTGGTTTTAATTGTATGGTGGTCTCGATCATGGTGAGCGGTGCCGGATCGGTGGCGGTTTCGGCGCGACCGATTTTTCCAAAAACACGTTTGACTTCCGGGTGTGTTTTAATAATTCGGTCAGTTTGCATCAGCAGTTCCCGAGCCTTGCCAATCGAGATGCCTGGCAGTGTGGTCGGCATATAGAGTAAATCGCCTTCTTCCAGTTCGGGCATAAATTCACTGCCCAGTTGACTCAGTGGGTACCAGGCCGAGCACATCAATAAAATCGAAACCAGAATCGTCAGCCACGGTGACCACAGACAGAGTTTCAGCAGGGGGCGATACAACCATATCAGGACAACTGAAACGGGATTACTTTTTTCACTGGGCAAACGCCCGCGAATAAAATAGCCCATTAAAACAGGGATGAGTGTAATGGATAAAATGGCAGCAGCACCCATGGCATAGGTTTTGGTAAATGCCAGTGGTGAAAACAGGCGACCTTCCTGAGCTTCAAGGGAGAAAATGGGAATAAAGCTGAAGGTGATAATTAGCAAGGAGAAAAACAATGCGGGACCCACCTCCGTAGAAGCTGCCGTGATGACTCGCCAGCGATCGTTTCCCTCTGGGGCCTGGCCATGCGTGTCACGCCAGCGCTCAAGATGTTTGTGCGCGTTTTCAATCATCACGATGGCGGCATCGACCATGGCACCAATGGCAATCGCGATGCCTCCAAGGGACATGATATTGGCGTTAATACCTTGTTTTTGCATAATGATAAACGCGATGAAAATCCCCAGAGGCAGGCTGATAATGGCCACCAATGCGGAACGGACATGAAAAAGAAATAACAGGCAGACGAGAGCGACCACCGCAAATTCTTCTAGCAACTTTGTTTGCAGGTTATCGACGGCATTGAGAATCAGGGTGGAACGATCATAGGTTGTGATAATTTCCACGCCCTCGGGCAAGCCTGGTTTTAATTCCTCAATGCGCTCCTTTATTTTGCGAATGACTTCCAGAGCATTTTCGCCATAACGCATGACCACAATACCGCCAACCACTTCCCCCTCACCATCGAGTTCTGCGATGCCCCTGCGCATTTGTGGCCCCAGGTTAACGGTGGCCAGATCACGTAGCAGTATGGGCGCACCCGTTTCCGGATTCAGAGTGACTGGAATCGTTTCGATATCCTCGATACCGCTCAGGTAACCCTTGGCAGTGACCATATATTCAGCTTCACCCAGTTCTAACGTAGAGCCTCCGGATTCCTGATTGCCTTTTTGGATCGCATCCTTAAGCTGTTCCATGCTGATATTAAATGCCCGCAAATGATCGGGGTCGGCAACGACTTGATACTGCTTCACCATGCCGCCAATGGTGGCGACTTCAGAAACGCCGGACACGGTCTGCAATTCAAATTTTAGGAACCAGTCTTGCAAGCTCCTTAATTGCGAAAGATCGTGTTGATTACTGCGATCTACCAAGGCATATTCGAAAACCCATCCGACACCTGTGGCGTCGGGTCCAAGTCGAGGCTCAATATTGTCAGGTAGCTGGCTGGCCGCCTGGCTTAGGTATTCGAGTACCCGGGCTCTGGCCGAATAGATATCGGTATTATCGTCAAAAATGACGTAGACGTAAGAGTCTCCAAGAAAGGAAAAGCCCCGTACCGCGGTTGCATTGGGGACCGACAACATGGTGGTGGTAATAGGGTAGGTCACCTGGTCTTCCACGACTTGCGGTGATTGCCCTGGGTAGCTGGTCTTGATAATCACTTGCACATCGGAGAGGTCGGGTATCGCATCCAGTGGAGTCTGTTTTATCGAGATGATTCCCCAAAGTGTTAAAATAATGGTCATCAGGATGACCAGAAAACGATTCTCGACCGACCAATGTATGATATTTCTTAACATGTCGATTACTCGCTCAGACGACGAAAGCTGGCTTGAAGATTACTTTCAGAGTCCAGCATAAATTGCCCTGAGACGACGATTTCTTCATCCACTTCCAGGCCCTTTAAAACTTCGACATTTCCTTCCGAGTGAATGCCAAGGCTGACCTCAACGGGTTGAAAGGTATTTTCATTCGTTCGCGTGATGACCCTGGGTTTATTGGCGTAATAAATAATGGCTTCGGCAGGCACACTCAGGGTTTCTTTGCTTTGAGTAGTAACAGTGACCCGTGAAAACATATTGGGTTTAAGTTTTTGTTCGGGCGTGTCGAACTTTAAACGCACTCGTAACGTGCGCGTGATCTTGTCCAGTTCAGGATAAATATAATCAACCATTCCCTCCCAGCGTTCACCGGGCAGTCCGGCTACGGTGATGACGGCCTTATTGCCGGTTTTAATCCAGCTCATCTGATGCTCAAAGATATCGACTAATACCCAGATGGTGGAAAGGTCAGCAATGGAATACATTTCCGTTGCGGGCGTCACGTACATTCCGTCACGTATTCCCATCGCAGTAATGACGCCTTTTTGGGGAGAAATGACGGGCATTCGGTTGCGGATCTCACCGCTTCTATCAAGCTTTGTGATGACCCAAGAGGGAATGTCTAAAAGTGCTAGTCGCTGTTTGGCTGAAGATAATAACGTTGCTGAACCGGCATCTGAATAACGATCGCTGGATTTTTTTGAGAGTAGATAATCCTGTTGAGCCGCGACCATGTCGGGGGCATAGTACTCCAATAAAACCTGACCCTTTTTAACGTGATCGCCCTCAGCCTTAACGCGGACTTTTTCGACCCAGCCATTCGCTCTGGGGTGAACGTGTTGCAGCGAGTCTTCGTTATATTGAATTCGGCCGATGGTATGGATCGTTCGATCGAGAGTAGTAAGGGCCACTTTGTGGATTCGAATACCCATATTCTGCGCCGTGGTGGCATTGACGGTGACCGCAGGGAACTCATCATCCTGTTGTGTGCCTTGAGCATCATCATAAACTGGGATGAGGTCCATCCCCATGGGAGATTGCCCGGGTTCGTCGCGGCGATAATTCGCATCCATGGGGGCAACCCAATAAAGAACCTTTTTCTCTTGCGATGTCTCGATTGGAGCGGGCTCTTTTAAAACCAGATCCATCCCGCAGATAGGACAACTGCCTTGTTCATTTTGCACAATTTGCGAATGCATCGGGCAAACATAATTCGGATCCGCGTGCTTGGTAACGTGTTCTGCAAGCGTATCTGATTGCGCTTCTTCAAGACGTTCGCTAGATGCCGTTATGAAAGCGGGTAAAGGCAATCGGCCGCTAAGATAAAAGCCTGCTACGGTGCTGGCCATTGAGAGTCCGGCCAAAATAAATATAAGTGTTTTCATGCGTTCTCCAATTTCCGGAAAGTAACGACGCACTGATCCTGAGAATCAATCATCTGCATCGATTAATGGAGGAATCTAGAGAATAATGGGAGGGCGATAGAGTCCGTTAAGGAACGGGGAACGGGTTAATTCGGCTGTATTGGAATAGAGTCGTTTGAATCTTGCGTTTAGCAAGTCTGGGTTAATCGTCGTTTGTCTGCAGGGGTTTAACTGTGGCGCATCGCACTGGCAGCTTTGTGTCATATCTATACAGGAGCCAGGCTCACAGCAGCAAGAATCCTCTGAATCCATTGCGCTGGCAATTTTTCCATCATGGCAGCAGGTTGCAGACGCATCCGCAGCCATCACTAGAGCCGGTAGCAGGCTCATAATCGCTATCAAACAGATTGTCAGAGATTTGTGCATGATCGTATTACGGGTTAGTCCAGTGTTTAGATGATTATCTGCCTAGTTTTCGTCATAAATCAAGTTTGCGGTCATCGATCTGCATCTCAAGGTAACACTCCTTTCTGTGATAGGATATCCTTCTCTTGGTATCTGTTTGCATCGCGCCACTCTTAAGCACCCTCCTCCTCAGTTAGGTTTCGTAAGTCATGTTCTCTGCTATTGCTTCAAAGTTAAAGATCTTTCGTTCTGTAGATTCTCGGTTTAAACAACCGGGCGGATTCATTGCCGCTATTCTTCCGTATTTGTTAGTTTCCTGTGTTTTGATGGGGCTAACGGCCATTTTTGAGTCCTACGGCGGCTTGGGAGGGCTCTGGTGGCACAAGATTATTGAGCTCCCGCTAGCCCTGTATCTTTATCATTTATTCCGCCAGTTGTTATATAACCGTCGGTTCAGCGAGGTGTTTGCTGCTTTGCCGGTGGTGTTTCTGTACGTCATGATTGATGCCTACTTCCTGGTGTTTAAACGGGTATTTCGGCTCAGTGAAATCAATGAATTGTCAGAACTATTTGATGTATTACCCTGGTATTTTTCAGTTTTAATGGGGATTGCCGTGGTGCTACCACTTATCTGGATGCTGACGCGTATCCGGATTCATTCGTATAAAAGGCTAGCCTTGAGTGTTGTGCCGGGGCTGGTGTTGATAGGTGCCCTCGTATTGCGTCCGGATATGTTTCTGCAGGGATTTAACTCTTTGGCCAACGGTATCGTTGAATGGTCGGATGAGAAATCGGTACACGAAAATGGACGTCTCTCGATGGTGCTGTATCAGGAAGCCAAGCGCAGAGCTGCGATACGTAAAGCGCACGAATATGTAGATGATCCAATCTACGATGAGCAGTTCCAACAAAAACTGACGGCGCTGGAAACCACGCTTAAACCACGCAATGTTCACATTATTGTAATGGAAAGTTATTTTGATCCAGGGCGTCTGGCCAATCTGAATTTGAGTCAGGATGCTGTGCATCCTGAGTTTAGAAAACTACTGGTTAATGATGGCGTTGGGGATATTTCAATATCTCCGGTGTGGGGGGGGTACACACCGCAGGCAGAATTTGAGTTTCTATGCGGTGTTCGTGCCTTGCAGCAATTAGGCACCATCGAATTTAATGTGATGACAGGAGCCCCCGTACATTGTATGCCTGAAATCCTCGCAGAATCTGGATACCAGACGATTTCCACGCGGGGATACAAACCCTTCTTTTTTAACTCCATATCCGCGATAAAGGCGACGGGGTTCGAAGAGAACTACTATGCTCGCGAATATGCGCCGAATCGAAAGACCTATCTCAGCACAGGGGACGTCAGCGCTGAGAAGTACCTGTTTGATACGCCGCTGTTTGATCAGAATCTGGCCTTTCTCAAGGAAAGAATGGCGAATCAGCCGGATAAACCCATACTCAATTACATTCTGACAATCTATGGCCATTTCCCTTTTAAAATCGACGAAAGTGTGCGGCCGCGTGTCATTAAGCCACTGGGTCCTGCCGATGCAGATGAGGAATTGAATATTCTATTAAATCAAATCTATTATCGAAGTGAAGCAACGGCCCGCTATATAGCTCAACTCACCGAGGCCGATCCGGATGGACTGATTATCTTGGCTGCTGATCACCTGCCGCCTTTGCGTAAGGGCATTAATGAGTATAAAAGGCTGGGGTATATGGCCGGAGAAGAGGATGCCAATCATCAGACGTTTCTGGCCGTGATTGATCGGGGTAAGCCCTATAAAGTGGGCAAGCAACATCACTATGACATGCCCCAATTGGTCTATCAGTTACTCACCAATGATCAGTATTGCGAACAGCCAGAGTCGCTATGCGCGCCACGCAATGAAAAAGAGCAAAGCGACGATTATATGCGTCTTATGGCTCACGCGGTGGCTGATCCGAAATAACAGGTGCTGCGGAATCAGCGCTATAGACAGACTCTTCCTGATCTTCCAGTTCACCCATTGAGCCGATCAGGCGAGCCGATAGTTGCGGCATGGCGCTGATCAGACTCATCAGGACAGCAGCCGCATAAGGTATTGATTGTACCAGCAGCATAATGGCCCACATGCGTGTGTCAATTTCTGCGCCTTCGCTGGGGATCGTCACTATGGCAAACGCACCTGCCTGCAGGGTCTCGAGTGTCAGGCCGAAATGTATTCTGGGTATCGTCACTACGGCATAGGCACCTAACCATAGGGCCGTCATAATCAATAATTCTTCGCGGGCGTGCGAGAGTGCTTGCAGGAAAGCACTGTGAGCTGCGCGCTTGGGGGTGCGAAAAAAGCCGATACTTTTATTAAAAATCCCGGTCATCATCGCGCGAGAAATGGTGTGGGAAAGCGCTAAACCCGCTATGGCTGCCGCAATGCTCTGGCGTATTCCGGCGTTAACCCGCCAACGATAGAGAAAGCCGAGCTTGAGTATTTTGAAGGCGAACATCGCCAGTGGAAAGAGTGCGAAGATGACCAAAGGAGGGTCTACATACTCGGCGAACAAGAGCATACCTACCGTCCAGAATAAAGCGGCCATATTGAACACCAGGCTGAGTCCGTCAGAAACCCAGGGTAGCCAGCCGGCCACAAAATGAAACCGTTGTCCGCGTGAAAGCCCGGTCTTTTTAGTACCTAGCAGCTCTTTAAAGTGTTGGCGCATCGTCAAGACAGCACCATAGGCCCAGCGAAAACGCTGTTTCTTGAAATCCATAAAGGTGTCGGGGATTAAGCCCTTACCGTAACTGCGCGGGACGTATAAGGCTTCATAGCCCTTTTCGAAAACGCGCAATCCGAGTTCTGCATCTTCAGTGATACACCAATCACTCCAGTGGCCAACCTCTTCGAGCACGCTGCGCCGAACCATGGTCATGGTGCCGTGCTGGATGATGGCATTGCGCTCGTTGCGGGTGACCATACCGATATTAAAAAAGCCACGGTATTCTGCCATGCACATGGCTTTAAAGGCATTTTCTGTACCATCGCGATAATCCTGGGGTGCTTGGACTATGGCGATTTTTGGATTGCGAAACGGCGGTGTCAGTTCACGTAACCAGCTCGGTTCTGCCAGGTAATCGCTGTCGATAACGGCGATAACCTCCGCCTTTTCAGCCGTTTGTTCAAGACCATAGTTCAGCGCACCGGCCTTGAAACCGTCCAGTGGATCGACGTGAAAGAACCTGAATCGTTCACCCAATTCTGTGCAGTGTTTCTCCACCGGCTGCCACACTTTAGGGTCTTTGGTGTTGTTGTCGATAACCAGCACTTCATAGTGCGGGTAGTCCATGCGCGCTAATGCATTGAGCGTTTCATTGAGCATTTCCGGTGGTTCGTTATAGGCCGGTACATGGATTGAAACAAACGGTAAGTCCTTATCCGGGATTTCATGATGGACAAACGGGCGGCGAAGTTTACTTAGCCATAAAGCTTCTGCCCATTCATGTGCTTCGACCAATAGCACCAGGATCAAACCAAAAATCGCCACGAGCATGACAAGGCCAAGCAGCAGCGTTGCCCAGGTCATATATTGGCGGGTGTACTCGTAAATGAGCCAGACCATCCCGGTGGCAACGGCAAAAGAAATGATGGCCAGGAAGCTCCGCCCAAGGGAGTTCAGTGCATGGCTGTCACTGAATAAAATCATCAGCGTGATAATGGCTAAAAACACCGAAATCGCGGCCAGCGTACGCCATTGCGGGATACTGACAATCGGTTTGTGAAAAGAAAACTTGGCTTCTCGATTGACGTCGTAAACACCCCAATAGGCGCCAACGGCTCCTTCATCAGCAGACTTGTAGGGCTGATCAAAGGCCTCAATGATGAAGTAGTCCCAGCCTTCATATTCGGCCAAGGAAAGAAATCTGCGTAAAAACTGTGCTTGATTGGCGGGCGTAGCCACCGCAGCGCCACGCTGGCGGCCGTTGCTGGGCCAACCGACCTCGCCAATCAAGATGGGCTTGTCTGGGTAAGCGGCTGCAACTTCGCGATATCGCTTAGCCGCGTAGTCCACCGCCTTCTCGACCGATTGATGCTCCCAGTAAGGCAGTAAATGAATGGTAATAAAGTCGACACGCGATACTAATTCTGGGTGATCCAGCCATATGTCCCAAGTCTCTGCGACACTGACCGGGGTAGGGATTTGGCTGCGCACACGTTCTAGATATGTGATTAATTCGTCAATCGGTACTTGGCCGCGCAACAATACCTCGTTGCCCACAATAACTCGGTCGATGGTTTCGGTATATTTCTTGGCGATATCAATGACCCGTACCAACTCCTCCAAGTTCCTTTTGCGGCGGGTATCAATCCAGGCTCCGAGGGTTACTTTAAGATCGTACTTCTCTGCGAGGCGAGGGATCTCCCCAAGGGTTGATTCAGTGGTATAGGTGCGGACACTCTCAGTATCCCAGGCCAATAGGGCGAGATCTTCGTCGATTTGTTCAACACTGGGAAAAATCCCCTTTTTGGGGTCTTGGTCTTGACGATAGGGCGCAAACGCAAAGCCTTGAATGACCTCTGGCCAGTCGGGTTCTGGGTTGGGTTGATTAAAAAAAGACCAAGCAAGAAACGTCAGTATTGCGACCGAAATGGAGACGAGAATGTTGATTTTAAGGGTGTTCAATGATGTTCTCAGTGTTATGACTTAGCCATTTTATTGATGCAACTTGCGTCAAGTGAGTGGGCACCAAAGACGCGCAGAAGCTCGCTACCTTGCGGCCACAAATTAAAGTGAGGCAGTATTAAGAGTGGCTAATGGGGTAAAGAGTTCAGTCTACAGTGGCTTGATAACGAAAAACCAGCATATATCACAAAACTCAGTCATAAATCGTAACAAATTTATGTTGTCAGCAAGGGAGGTAAACATCCCCCATTATTGCGAAAAAAACGGTAGAATCCCGCCCATGACACTAAAGATATACAACACCCAGTCGGGTAAGAAAGAAATATTCGAACCCATAGACCCAAACCGTATTACGATGTATGTCTGTGGCCCCACCGTCTACAACTTCGTGCATATAGGCAACGCACGGCCCATTGTCGTTTTTGATGTGTTGTTCCGTCTTCTACAGCAGTTGTATCCACAGGTTGTCTACGTGCGCAACCTCACTGATGTAGACGACAATATCAATAAAGCTGCGAAAGAGAACAATGAGCCCATTCGTGCGCTGACCGATCGCTTTATCTCAGCTTTTCACGACGATGTAGCAAACTTAAATACCCTGCCACCCACCGTTGAACCCCGTGCCACTGAGCATATTGAGCCGATGTTGGTAATGATCCAGACATTGGTGGATGCCGGTCACGCCTATGAAGCGGAAGGACATGTGCTGTTCGATGTCACTTCAATGCCTGAATATGGGGAGCTTTCGCACCGTAAGTTAGAAGATATGTTGGCTGGCGCTCGAGTTGAAGTGGCTTCGTATAAAAAACATCCCTCTGATTTTGTGCTTTGGAAACCTTCGAGCGGTGATGAGCCTGGATGGGAAAGCCCCTGGGGAACAGGTAGGCCAGGCTGGCATCTGGAATGCTCGACGATGATTGAAAAGCATTTAGGCGACAGCATCGATATACACGGTGGTGGACGGGATCTAATCTTTCCTCATCATGAGAACGAACGCGCTCAAAGTCAGTGCGCCCACAATGGCGAGACCTTTGTACGTTACTGGATGCATAACGGCTACATCACCGTTAGCGGCGACAAAATGTCCAAATCCGAGGGTAACTTTTTCACCCTCCGCGACGTGCTCGAAGCAGCGCCGGGCGAGGCGGTGCGTATTGCTTTGTTATCAGGCCATTATCGTTCACCTATGGACTGGTCTCCTGATAACCTAAAGCAGGCTAAAGCGGGGCTGGATAGCCTCTACAATGCACTGAGGCAGGTGATCGATATTGAGGCGGATAGCGATGCCAAAACTCCCGACGACTTTATGGCGGCTTTGCTGGATGATCTGAATACACCGGTGGCAATTGCACAGTTACATGAGATAGGAAAACAGCTTAATAAAGCCGAATCGGTGGCTGACAAAGCGCGCCTCAAAGCTCAGTTATTAAACAGTGGACAGTTACTTGGACTGTTCTCTGAGGATGTAGAAGCGTGGTTCCGCTGGCAGCCGAAAACCGCACAAGGTATGAAGGATGAGGAAATTGATGTGCTGATCAGTGAACGACGTCAAGCGCGCCAGGTTAAAGACTTTGCGCGTTCTGATGAGATTCGTGATCAGTTACAGGGTGCCGGAATACTCTTAGAAGATAGCGTTGAGGAAACGAAATGGCGACGCGGTTAATTTTAACGAAACCGTAGCGACTCAAATTGTGATTCACCACAGAGGCGCAGAGAACACGGAGATGACGGACATTGGATCGAAATTTATGGAAAAACTCTGTGGTCTCTGCGCCTCTGTGGTAAGAATTCAGTGAGATTGTAGTTACACGAAATAATGAGAGAGTAGCAGTATGAAGCATTATTCCATTCTGTATTTTGTTTTAGTGAGTGTTTTGGTTGCGAGTTGTGCAACGTCCCCCTTGGGTCGCCGACAACTTCTCTTAATGCCCGAGAAGCAAATGGATCAACTCGGTATTGCTTCTTATGCCGAGATGAAAAAGAAACAAAAGATAGACCAGCGGGGCAGTAGTAATCGTTACGTTTCTTGCGTCGCAAATGCCATCACTGCAGAATTAACAGGTAAATGGGCTAAACAAAGCTGGGAAGTCACGGTGTTTGAAGAAGAAAGCCCCAATGCCTTCGCGTTGCCAGGTGGCAAGATTGGTGTGCATACAGGCTTGTTCAAAGCGGCAGAAAATCAACATCAACTCGCGGCCGTTCTCGGTCACGAAGTAGGCCATGTCATGGCACAGCATGGTAATGAACGCGTTTCCACGAAAATGGCCACACAAACTGGCCTGCAATTGATTACGGCTGTGGCAAGTGGTGCCTCGAAGGAAAAACAACAAGTGTTGGGTTTGCTGGGGTTAGGTGCACAGTATGGCATTGTGCTTCCGTTCAGCCGTAAACACGAAAGTGAAGCCGACGAAATTGGGCTTGACCTAATGGCTCGCGCCGGATTTGATCCACGTGAAAGTGTCACGCTTTGGGAAAATATGGGTAAACTTGGTGGAGATAAACCGCCTGAATTTATGTCTACTCACCCTTCGGGGTCACATCGCATCCGCGATTTAGGCCGGGAAATGGATAAAGCGATGGTGCTTTATAAGGCGGCACAAGCTGGCGGGAAAAATCCTCAGTGTGGTTCACCGGGGAAATAGAGGGTTATTCGCAATGACTCTCAAGGGTACTCTTTATCACAAAGACACAGGATCACAAAGACACAGGGCTTTTTTCATTTAGGAATGAGGATTTAATTACTTGCGGAACTATAACGCAGATTTTTTGCTCCCCGTTAGACGATCTCAAGAGGATTATAGTTGTTCTACACGACGATTGAGATCGTTTAACGGGGAGCAAAAGGGCCCGTTAGAATCCGCAAGTAATTGAATACTCATTCCTTAGGGCCGGTCTGCACTAAAAACAAAAAGGAACCACATCTATGATTAAAAGGTAGCTGTATGTGTGGAGAAATCACCTATGCAATTCATGGCAAAGTGGGTGAAATCACTCACTGTCATTGTACTACGTGCCGAAAAGCACACGGTTCTGCTTTTTCATCCGTTGCGGCCGTGCAGATAGAAGATTTTGAATTTACATCAGGAAAAAGCAAGATAAAATCTTACCCATCTTCTCCTGATAAAGTAAGGTGCTTTTGTTCAAACTGTGACTCTCACATATATGCTCACAGGGAGGGTCAACAACATTACATCCTTCGTCTTGGTACGTTAGATGACGACCCCATAGTGAGACCTGAAAGCCACATTTGGGTTAGTTTGAAAGCTCCTTGGTATGATATTGAAGCAGATTGCAAATTACCAAAGTATGATAAATGGGCAGATGTGAGCTAATCTAAAATCGTATAATAATTGTTTGTAAGGCACTGCCGAAAGCGTCACCTCAGCCCATGTTACGGGCGTTCATGGTGGTGCTACAGAGAGTGAAGAACTACCCGCTGAAGTGGTGTTTTACTCAATGATCTACGGGGTAAAATCAAGTCAGGGTTATCTGCAGGGTGCGATTAAAAGTGATGCGTCGCTAATTTCGCCATCATGCAGCCTGTAAAGT
>FXBE01000113.1_pt1 | contig 13385 bp, 16 predicted proteins | sample 5335311 | NCBI WGS metagenome assembly FXBE01 (sample SAMEA103928390, study PRJEB20085) | sediment metagenome | biome: marine biome; feature: hydrothermal vent; material: sediment | place: Atlantic Ocean | collected 2013-08-06T02:46:56 | depth 0.05 m | reverse complement strand
CCAAGCAATAAGCGCATGCGTTGTGATGAAGAACATCGGAAAGCCGTGTACGGGAAAACCGTATGCACGGTTTGATGAGGGAGGGCAGGTGAACGTGGCTATGACTAAACTATTGAGGCACCGTCAAACGAAAGGGGCGGCAACAGATAGGTTTGATCTACGGTGCGGTAAGCCTGCTTTCTACTCTACCTAGGCTAGGCGCATAAAAAAGGCGACCCGAAGGTCGCCTTTCAACTAAGAGAGGTGGAATGACCGTCTTAGAATTTGACGCGCATGCTCAGGCCGGCGAGGGTGACATCATCGTCAACGTTTTTATCGCCGTCTTGGTCATCACTCTTACTGACGCCAATAAGCGCACTAACGCTTTTGTTGAACGCGTGATTGAGGCCCAGCGCGTAATACTCACCGTCATCCCCTTTATCAGGCTGTCTAACGCCTGCGTTCAGTGAGACGGTATTTGCGCCAAACATATAACCAGCGGTCGCAAAGATTTGGTCGAATGCAGCGACACCACCTACATCAATGGTCTCATAGTGAGCAGCCAGTGTTAGAGGGCTTATGTCGCCACCCCCATACTTTAGGCCAACCTTAATGGCTTCAACATTATTACCATTATTTGCTGCATCAGCATCTATGCCTGCAACGTCCTTGCCCAGCACTCCGTCTCGTCCGGCTGAGTCGATATAGGCTGCTGCTAGTTCGACAGGTCCGATGGGAGCATTTACGGAGAAAGTATATCCGTGGTCACCGTCGGTTTCTCGTGGATTGGCGGTATTGGTGGGGTTGTTATGGGATTCATCAAAACCAACTCCAGCAACAATGGTTGCCGGGCCAAATTTATTGGCATAGGCTAGTGTATTGTCTAAATAGCCGTTGTGACCGGGCCCGGACATGCCGCCATTACCACGAGCCTGCATAAAAGTGCCTAAGAATGGATCCCACTTCACGGTGCTTGATTTGTAAGGTGTAGCTAGTTTACCTAATAAAATCGTACCAAAACCGCCTTTGAGGCCAATAAAAGCATCTCGTCCACCAATTTCGTTAACACCGTCGCCAAATTTCGGCTTGAGATTCAGCTTGTAAAGGCCGGTAAGGCCATTGCCGATGTCGTGGCTACCTTTTATGAAGAAGGCGCTAGCACTGCCGGAGTTGGCTTTTCCGCCTTCCCAGCCATCCGACATGTAGATGCCCTCGCCGCTTCCCGTTGCCACATCATCGCCATTACCTATCACGCCGTCACCCGATGCGTTAACAATCTCAGCCTGAAGCTGTCCGCCCAATGTAATATCTGCCATCGCGGCAGGAGCGGCTATAACGGCAGCGACTGCTGTGGCAATTAAAGTCTTTTTCATCTTAAAAATCTCCTGGTTGGAAAATTCATTACAACTCGCAGTTGAGTTAGTGGTAAGAATAGCGCCACTGTTTTTATTTTGCAACAAAATTATGAGGTAGACTGCCTAAGCTGCTGATATTAAGACGCTTGTTGAGTCGGCATCAGTCATAATTTTACTTAGTAAACAATATCTTGTGGTAGACTGTTGCAAAATTACCATGGATATGGAATTTCTTTTTAAAATCAGTCATAAACCGTCCTATGTCGCTGTTACCCCAAGTGCAATTGATGATTTCGCTAAAAACTGTAGCAAAAAAGCAACATAATTCACGAGGGGCTGCGCCGGTTACCGCATTGCTCTTGTTGTTATTGGGTGTTCATGATTTACACGCGTGCGAATCGGCAAGCCCAAGGCTATTCACTGATCTACTGACCAATATGGACGTTAGTGGTGCTGAATCTTATCTACAGGCATGGGAGCAGCGCGAACTTAAGTCGGCGGATATAGGCTTTTATCGCGCTATGCTAACACTGGCGAAGGCTAAAGCCTCAGGCGGTGAGCGGAGTGAACGTCTCCGGCAGCAGGCGCTGGATAAACTACTGAATTGGGTTAGAGAGAGCGCAAAATCCAGTAAGAATCTTCCCTCCACCTTAACGATCGGAATGGCAAAGGCTTTTATCGCGCGTATTTATCTTGATCAAGAGCGCTGGTTCAAGGCCTATCGTTATGGCAGTGCGGGACGTGATGAGCTGCGTGCTCTTGTCGAGCGCAAGCCCGATAGCGAGGATGCCAATCTCGTTTTGGGTTTGTATGAGTTTTATTCCGGCTCGGTACCCGCCGGTTTAAGAGGGTTGATGGCGCTGATTGACCTGTCTGGGGATAGGGATAAAGGCTTGCGCTATCTCGAACGTGCCGTGGCTCATGCGCCGATAGCCGCGCCGGAGGCTGCCCGCATTCTAATCTACGAATTACCGCTAACGGCTCCAGAAGTTTGTGCGTATTTACCTCTGTTAAAAGAGGTTCGTCAGCGTTATCCAAAAAACCCCTTATTCACATTGCGCCTGCAACGCGTATATCGGGAGTGCGGATATCCCTTGCAGGCGCTGGAAGAAAATCGTCGCGCTGAAAAACATTTTCAAAGCAATCATTGGCTGAAAAGAAAACTTGATTGGGAAGCATTGCATATTCACCGGGATCTTGGAAACGTGGAAGCGATTAAGTTGTTAAGAACCCAGTTTCGTGATGCCTCGCAAATATGGTCGATGGCTAAGGCTGGGGCATTGGACGTGCTGGGAAAGCATCGACAGGCCGAGACTATTTATCGGCAAGTCGGGGTAGAGGGAAAGCGGGACTCGTTTTCGGGCTTTTCTGAGAAGGTCGCTAGGTATAAGCCGCCACCGAGGGTGGCCAATGCAAAACAGATATTGATTGGCGATGCTTGTCCGGATGGAGGTTAGGAGCGAGATGAATGACATGCGGATCTATAAAGAAGGTTTATTGTTAATAAACTTGAATCTTCGTGCGCTTCGCGAACTTGGTGGTGTAGTCTCTGTTTGTATTACTAATCAATGTATTCCTTAGCATGACTGACAATACCATTCAGTGCCCCGACTGTGGTGCCTCAATAGAAATTTCGCAGGTACTTTCCCAGCAGATCGAAAAGGATCTAAAAAACTCATTCAAGTCACAAACTAAGCAGCAAATTAAGGATGCTGTTGGTATCGAGCGAAAGCGCGTCTTTGAAGAAATGTCCATTGAGATCAAGGATCGAGATAATCGCATTCAGGAGTCGGAGCAAAAACTTCAGCACTCTCAAGATAAAGAACTGAAAATACGCAAGCAGTCACGCGAATTGGAGGTCAGGGAAAACAGCTTGGATAAAGAGCTGGATAAACGTCTGAAAGAAGAGGCGGCTAAGCTTGAGGAGAAATTAAATCTGCGAGCACGAGAAGAAGCAGCCTTGGAAATGGATGATATTAAAAACCAGCTGCATGAGACCCATAGCAAAATGGACGCAGCAAGAAAAACAGAGTTGGGCTTACGAAAAGAAATTCGTGCGGTAGAAGAAAGTAAAAAAGACATGGAGCTAGAAGTCCAGCGCAAGCTTGATACCGAGAGAAATACCATTGAGGAGAAAGCGAGAGAGAAATACGCTGAGCAATCGCAGCTAAAACTTAAAGAGCGCGATAAACAGATTTCTGACCTGAGAAAGTCTCTTGATGATGCCAAACGCAAAAGTGAGCAAGGATCGATGGAAACTCAGGGTGAGGTTTTGGAGATCCATCTTGAAGAGCAACTACGCGCGCAGTTTTTGCATGATGTTGTGTCTCCAGTATTAAAAGGTGCGCGAGGTGCCGATTTAATTCAGGAAGTCAGGGATCCATCGCTGGTTTCGTGCGGGTCTATTATTTGGGAAGCAAAAAACACCAAGAAATGGCAACCTGCATGGTTGCAAAAACTCCGTGATGATCAGCGCATGTCCAGCGCAAATATCGCGATTCTAGTATCCGCCTCGCTGCCAGAAGGAATTCAGCATTTTGGTGTTATTGAAGGTGTTTGGGTTGCCAGTGTTCAATCTTACCTGCCGCTGGCCGTTGCATTGCGTGAACAACTGATTCAAGTCAACTTTGCACGTAGCGCCTCGAAGGGGAAAAATGAAAAAATGGAATTTATGTATGAATATTTATCCGGCAGCGAATTTCAGCAAAAAATAGAAGGCATCGTGGAAGCATTTACTTCCATGCAGGATCAAATTAACCGGGAACGACGCGCAATGGAAAAGATCTGGAAAGAACGTGAAAAACAAATACAGCGCATTACCACCAATACTGTCGGCATGTACGGCGATATTCGCGGAATTATTGGTTCGTCCGTGCCCCCGATAAAGGCGCTGGAGTTGGATGATGATTTATTTCTCGCGGACAGTTCAGGGAGTGAGTCGCCTAACTAGGTCTTAGAGTAGTGTTCCGCTAATCCTTCATTTGATTTTCCATGAGTGTTAATCATCGTTTTTGTGTCGCGCCCATGCTTGACTGGACCGATCGGCATGCACGCTACTTTTTGCGGCAGATTAGTCGTAAGGCTTTGTTATACAGCGAAATGGTGACGACCGGTGCCTTGATTAATGGTGATCGAGAACGCTTTCTGCAGTTTAATCCCGCTGAACACCCACTCGCACTGCAGCTCGGTGGCAGTCATCCGCATGAAATGGTGCAATGCACACGCTGGGCTGAGCAAGCCGGTTACGATGAAGTGAATATTAACGTCGGTTGTCCCAGCGATCGCGTACAGAGCGGAGGTTTTGGTGCTGGCCTTATGGCGACGCCCGAGGTGGTTGCAGAATGCGTGGGCGAAATGGTGACAGCATCTTCCCTGCCGGTGACGGTTAAACACCGTATTGGTATTGATGACCAGGATAGTTACTCTGATCTTGAGCGGTTTGTAATGCAGGTGTCGGCCGCTGGGTGCAAGACGTTTATCGTGCATGCGCGCAAGGCCTGGTTGCAAGGTTTAAGCCCAAAGGATAATCGTAGCGTTCCGCCGCTGGATTATGCACGCGTGTATCGACTGAAAAAAGAGCATCCTGATCTTGAGATTGTGATTAATGGTGGCATCAAAACCTTGGATGACGCAATTGAGCATCTCAGCTATGTTGATGGTGTCATGCTGGGCCGAGAGGCGTATCAGAATCCCTATCTGTTAGCAGAGGTTGATCAGCGGTTTTTTTCTGCTGAGAAACCGCGTCCTAGTCGTAGTGAAGTTCTGCAATCAATGTTGCCTTATATTGAGGATGAGCTCGGACGCGGTGTGCGATTAAGTCAAATCACAAGGCACCTGATGGGGTTGTTTCATGGTCAGCCAGGCGCTCGCGCCTGGCGGAGAGCCTTGAGTGAAATGGCTAATCAAAAAGAGGCGGGGCTAGAAGTTCTTGAAGCGGCCTGGGGATGTGTTAACTAGGCTTCTGGGGTCGCTTGCTCAAAGCTATTCACCACGAAGCTCACGAAGAGTTAAGGTGTATTCAGTATCGTCAGAAGAGACAAGATCATGAGGTTTGCTAATGAATAGTAAGGAAAGATAAAGATGAAACTAGGGCCGGTCATGCTCGATGTCGAAGCGTTTAAGTTAACGTCTCAGGACAGGGAGTTGCTATTACATCCGCAGTGCGGCGGCGTCATTTTTTTCGCGCGCAATTTTGCTGATCACGAACAAATAAAAAATCTTGCCGACTCCATCCGTGCACTGCGCAGTTCGGAGTTGTTAATTGCGGTGGACCAAGAAGGCGGGCGAGTACAGCGTTTTCGCGATGGTTTTTTGGCCCTGCCACCGTTGGGCGAGATTGGCGCACTCTATAATCAGGAACCAAAAAAAGCTTTGCAACAAGCTGAGCGTTACGCTTGGTTAATGGCGAGTGAATGTTTGGCGGTGGGTATTGATTTCAGTTTCGCGCCGGTGTTGGATTTGGATTATGGAGTCAGTGAGGTAATTGGTGATCGTTCTTTTCACACTAAGCCTGAGGCAGTAGCGGCATTGGCGACGGCGTATCTGCAGGGTCTGCATCACGCGGGGATGGCAGCGGTGGGTAAGCATTTTCCCGGGCATGGTTTTGTACAGGCTGACTCACACAAAGATTTGCCCGTTGATGAACGTAGCTTTTCTCAGATTGAAGCGCAGGACTTAATGCCGTTTAAGGCGTTGATTGAGCAAGGCATAGAAGCGTTGATGCCGGCGCATGTTATTTATAGTGAGTGCGATTCCGCAGCCGCTGGTTTTTCCCCTTTCTGGCTGCAAGAGATTCTGCGTAAACGGCTAGGCTTTGAGGGTGTGATTTTTAGCGATGACCTCTCCATGGTCGCCGCACACAGCGTGGGTTCTCCAGCCGATCGGGCGCAGGCCGCAGTATCGGCTGGTTGCGATATGCTGTTAGTTTGTAACGATGCCAACGCTGCGGGACAGGTTTTGGAGTCATTGGAAAGTTGGGGTAACCGAGCATCACGGCAACGCATTGAAAGAATGCGTCGGCGTCAGCCATTTGATTGGAAATCGTTGCATGCAAGTAGTGAGTGGACGAATGTCGTGAGTTCGGTGGTTTAGGTGTGCCTAAAAGGGATGATCGGAATTGCTGCCCAATAACTTGTGTGGCGCACTTTAACGGACTATAGTCACGACTATGGTCATATGTGCGGGTATTTATGAAACAGGAAATCATCAAAGCATCTGAATTCAAAGCGAAGTGTCTACGGTTAATGGACGAAGTTAGGGATACGGGGAAGGAAATTATCATTTCCAAAAATGGTATCCCTGTCAGCAAGTTAGTTCCGATCAAGAAAAAACCGAAAACGTTGTTTGGATCTCACAAAGGGCAGGTCACTACCGAAGGCGATATTGTTTCGCCGCTGGATGTTGATTGGGACGCTATGTTGTGATCTTGCTGGATACACATACCCTGATATGGCTGGACCAGGGGAGCAAAAAATTGGGAAAGAAGGCGCGGAAAAAAATCGATACAGCGTTTGATGAAGACGCTCTCTCAGTGTCCGCCATAACATGGTGGGAAGTCGCCATGCTGCAATATAAGGGGCGCATAAAGTTGCCGCCTATGCAGGGCTGGTATCGCGAGCTTATCGATATGGGACTAAAGGAAATTCCAATCGATGGCTTGATCGGAATAGGTGCGGTAGAGCTAGAGCAATTTCATGGTGATCCCGCCGACCGCTTAATCACCGCGACCGCAATGCTTTGTAATGCGACACTCATTACGGCGGATAAGCATATCTTAGATTGGCGCGGGAGTTTGGATCGTAGCAACGCACGCCACTAGTCGTTTATGTGACCACATCTTGAGGTTAGGTGTTTCAGCCTAAACGCTTCATAGCCCGGAGAAATATGAAACCAAAATTAGGACTCGCATTGGGCGGTGGCTCGGCCAAGGGTTGGAGTCATATCGGCGTCTTGCGTGCGTTGGAACAGATGGGTATCGAGGCCGATATCGTGGCGGGTACTTCGATGGGGTCTCTGGTGGGTGCGGCTTGGGTGACTGATAATCTTGATGATTTGGAAGAGTGGGTTAGCAATCTGCATTGGTCGGATGTTTTGTCGCTGCTGGATATTCGTTTTGCCGGGGGTCTTATTCATGGCGATAAGATAATCGGACATTTGAGTGACGGTATGCAGGGTGTCCTGATCGAATCATTGGAAAAATCCTTCGCTGCAGTTGCCACGGATCTGGAAAACGGTAATGAAGTCTGGTTGCGAGAAGGCAAGGTGTTGGATGCCGTACGCGCTTCCATCGCGCTACCAGGTTTGTTCAGCCCGATGAAGCTTCAAAATCGTTGGTTGGTGGATGGTGGTCTGGTGAATCCGATTCCCATTTCTTTGTGTCGGGCGATGGGTGCGGATGTGGTGATTGCCGTTGATCTTACCGCTCAGGTTTATTTTCAGAAACCGAATTCAGCTACTGAAGAATCCACCGATAAAGCAGAGTTTTCATTGCCCTCGGATGGCTTGGTCGGTCTAGTGCAGGGCATGGTGGGCCGCCTGCGTGGAAAAAGCGATGGCGAAGATCCTCTTCCTTCTATGCTGGACGTGGCGATTCGAAGTTTACACATTATGACGACACGAATCGCGCGTAGTCGACTTGCTGGAGAGCCGGCTGAGCTTCTGATTACGCCGCGTGTGGGTGATATCGGCCTGATGGAGTTTCATCGAGGTCATGAGGCGATCAAGTTGGGCCGTGATGCGGTGGAGCGCCATATTCCGGAGCTTGAAAATTTGCGTGAGTACCTTCAGCGTTGACCTTACCGTAGGGGATGTGGCAGATTGCATTTTTTAGAATCTCTTGGTAACTCATGGCATTGAATCTCGTGGTTGTCGTTAACGGCCAGAAAACCCTCCAATATGACCGTAATAATCCATTGCCTGAAGAGCAGCAGCGCTCGCTGGATAAGATGGATAAAAAAATGGACCAGGGTATTGCCTTTGGTGCTCAGCAATTTTCTAATCCCGGTAAGGAGGAGCGCGCTCAATACATTGCTAACATGCTAATTACGGCATTAAATGAAAAGAATGATTCCTTAGCCGCGGCGACTTGTGCTTGGCTTGCGGTGCGCATGCCTGATTTGCAGCAGGTTAAATCGAAAATACAAGATGACAACAATATTATCGAACTCATTTTTGACCGAAGTTTTGATCAATCTGATCAAGAGCAAGTCATAAGCTTTAAATCGAAACATTGAAGTCGTATTCTCCTCAATATCCTGATTTACTAGAACGCTCAGAGTGCTTGTATGAGCGAGATGCGCTTGATCAGGCCATGGACCGCATTGCCCGAGAGATTAGCGCGGAGCTTGCCGATAGCCACCCATTAGTTTTAAACGTTCCGCACGGTGGTTTGATCTTTTCGGGTCATATGCTGACGCGCCTAAATTTCCCATTGCAGATCGATTACGTTCATGCCACGCGTTATCGCGGGGAGTTGCAGGGAAAAGGTGTTCGCTGGGTCGCGAGGCCGGGTACACCTCTGAAAGGCAGAACAGTTCTACTGTTGGACGATATTTTTGACGAAGGTTATACCTTGGCCGCTCTGCGTCAATTCTGCTTGGATGAGGGTGCTGAACGCGTCTTGGCGGCCGTGCTGATTAAAAAGAACCACGTCCGTCCGGTTGCGTCTAATCCGCCTGAATATATTGCCTTAGAGGTTGGTGACCGCTACGTGTTTGGTTTTGGTATGGACTATGAACATGAGTGGCGGAATGCCAATGGCGTGTACGCGTTAAGGAATGAGGATTCAATTACTTCCGAATTCTAACGGGCCCTTTTGCTCCCCGTTAAACGATCTCAATCGTCGTGTAGAACAACTATAATCCTCATGAGATCGTCTAACGGGGAGCAAAAAATCTGCGTTATAGTTCCGCAAGTTATTAAATCCTCATTCCTAAAAGAGTAAAAACACTATGAAGAGCAAGTTGGGAATTATCGGCGGAACGGGGCTGACTCGCCTTAAGGGTTTGGAAATTGTTCGACGCGAGGTTGTGCATACGCCTTACGGAGAACCCTCCGGTGCCTTTACCACAGGGAAGCTATTTGGTCGTGAAATCGTGTTCCTTGCTCGGCATGGCTATAGTCACCAAATTCCGCCTCATAAAGTTAATTACCGCGCAAATATTTGGGCATTCAAGCACTTGGGTATCAAGCAGTTGATTGCTTTTGCCGCCGTTGGTGGGATTACTGAGGAGATGCAAGCAGAACGCATTGTGGTGCCCGATCAAATTATCGACTACACCTACTCGCGTTCGCATACTTTTTTTGAGCATGATTTAAGCAGTGTGACTCATATTGATTTTTCACAACCCTACTGTCCCGAACTGCGCGAAACAATTCTTAAGGCCGTTGTTGAAGCCCAGGTGGATGCTGTTACGACGGGTGTGTACGGCGCTACCCAAGGCCCGCGTTTGGAAACTGCGGCCGAAATAAACAGGTTGGAACGTGATGGTTGCGATATCGTGGGTATGACGGGAATGCCGGAGGCGGTTTTAGCCAAGGAGTTGGAGCTTTGTTATGCGGCGATCGCCATTGTTGCAAATCGTGCGGCAGGGCGTAGCCCTGGTGAAATTACAATGAAAGATATTCAGGAAACTTTGGGTAAAGGTATACGCCAAGGTGCGAAAATTTTGGATTCTTTGTTTTCTATGGAGTAATTTTTAGTAGCATTGGGTGGTTTTAATTCTGTATCGAAGAAAGTTGAATGCCTAAGAAACGAAAATCTTCCCTATTGAAACTGATTAATGGATAACCGAGGGCGCTAGCCGTCGCAGCAATTAATGCATCCGCAAGGAATAGACCATGAGAGAGTCCGTAGGATCTAACCCACAAGCGTGCTTTTACAGACATTTCTTCATTAAGGTCAACAATCTGAATGCTCAATTCCTGTAATAGTTTCTCATAGATCCTAAGTTCAGTTTTATTTCGAATGCCCTGGGATATTTCCATGTCCGTTACAGAGGATATTTTCATTTTGCCCCTGTTTTCTATGAGGAACTCTGTGGTAGCTGCATCTCCTCGAAAATGATTAATCAAAATACAGGTATCAATTAGCATTAAAGCTTATACCGGGGCTTTCTTAACTCCCGAACATAAGACTCAGAATCGGCTATATCTTCATGATTTACCCACATTCCAAAACCAGGAATATCTTCGGCACATACTTTTTTTGCAGGTTTTTTTATTTTTTCAGGGGCGACCATAACCGCGACGACCTTTCCATGAAAGGTAATGTCGATTTGCTCTCCACGTTTAACAGCTTCTAGGGCAGATTTTGTGTGGAAGCGTAAGTCTTTTGAGGAAAGCTGCATTTTAAGCTCATCTATGTAAAGTTTATATTTAAAAGTATATATAATTAGGTGCTTTTTTCAAGTCTTTCTCGCCTTTTATGTGCGCTCGCTCAGGGCTGAACGAGGAGTCAGCATAACAAGGCGACGCTTTTAATCTGTACATAAACTGATTTTCCAGGTCTTAAATTCAAGTCTAACGCGGATTTGCGGGTAATTCGCGCCAGAATCGGATTTGGCCCAACCATCAAGCGCACCGTAACCTTGGCCTTACCTTCGGCCGCAATTTTGTCAACCGTGGCGGCAAAAATATTCAGAATACTGGTGTTGGATTGATGTTCCAGCGTGATGCTGACATCGCTTGCTTTAATCTGTAGTCGTACCGCTTGCCCAAACGGCAGGTGATTGCGTGCTACTGCAAAACACCCGCTTGGAAAATCAAGATAGGATAGGTCAAAGTCATCATCGTGACGGCCAACAACGGCTTCGATCACGCTGGCCGTGTCTACATCATGGGCAAGGGAGAGCTCGAGTTGGGAAAATAATTCCCCGACTGGCCCGGAGGCCTGTACCCTCCCATTTTCAAGCAGGACCAAATGATCGGCCAAGCGCGCAACCTCGTCGCGTGAATGACTAACGTAGAGTACGGGGATGTCCAGTTCCCGGTGTAGCGATTCGAGGTAGGGTAAAATCTCTTGTTTGCGCGCCGTATCCAGAGCCGCTAAAGGTTCGTCCAGTAATAGGATGGCAGGGCTCACGGCTAAGGCTCGGGCGATGGCAGCCCGCTGTTGCTCCCCGCCGGAGAGCTGGTGAGGGCGCCGGTGTAGCAGTTGGCCGATACCAAGAAGTTCCACGGCCTGTTCCAGAGATACTTTCTTTACATTTTCTTTGAGCCGTTTGAGACCGTATTCGAGATTGCGCTTTACAGTGAGATGGGGGAATAGGCTGGGTTCCTGAAACACATAGCCGAGCGGCCGGCGATGAGAGGGGAGGAAGTGAGTATCGTCCTGCCAAATTTGGTTGCCGACTTTTAAGTAGCCGTTACGGTTTTTTTCCAGTCCCGCTATCGCCCGCAGCAATGTTGTCTTACCGCAGCCTGATGGGCCAAACAAAGCATTCACACCCCGGGCGGGTATCGAAAGATCCACCTTCAAGGAAAAGTCACCACGGTCGATATGAAAACGTGCCTCGATACTCAAGGTCGCACCACCATGAAACGGCGATTAAGCGAGTAGACGGCTATTAATAGTAAAAATGAAAGTAGCAATAAGCTGCCAGAAATCCAGTGTGCTTGGGTATATTCTAGTGCTTCCACGTGGTCATAAATGGCGATCGAAATGACCTGAGTGGCTCCTGGAATATTGCCGCCGATCATCAGCACGACGCCAAACTCTCCGAGCGTGTGAGCAAAGCCGAGTACGGCCGCGGTGAGAAACCCCGGCCACGCCAGCGGTACAGCTACGGTAAAAAAACGGTCGAGCGGCGAGGCGCGTAAAGTCGCGGCCACCTCGAGTGGTCGCTGGCCAACAGAGCTAAAGGCGCTCTGCAATGGCTGGATAACGAATGGCATAGAATAAAAGACCGAACCGATCACCAAGCCAGTAAACGTGAAGGCCAGTGGTCGAGCGCCTAAATATTCCATTAGCCCACCGATCGGGCCGTTAGGTCCAAGGGCGATCAACAAATAAAAACCCAACACGGTCGGGGGCAGAACCAGCGGCAATGCGACCACGGCTTCGATCAGGAACTTGAAGCGCCAGCGAGTGCGCGCTAGCCACCAAGCCAGGGGTGTGCCGAGCAACAGCAAGATAACGGTCGTTAAGGTCGCTAATTTTAGGGTGATCCAAAGTGCGCTTAGATCGTTTTCACTTAGCATCAACCGTCACCTCATACCCAAATCCTTTGATCATTTTCCGTGCCTCGTTACTTTTCACAAAGTTTAGAAACGCACGAGCAACCTCATGATCCTTCAATAACACCGCTTGTTGCTCAATAGGGTCATAAAGCGACGCAGGAACTATCCAATACGAACCTTTGATGGGCTTGTTGGGGTGTTTGATTTGGGAGTAGGCCACAAACCCCAGCTCGGCGTTACCCGTTTTAACAAATTGAAAAGTTTGGCTGATATTCTCTCCACGTACAATGCGTCCACGCAATGAATCCCATAGTTCTCGCTGCTGTAATACCTGCTGAGCGGCCTTTCCGTAGGGCGCAAGTTTTGGATTCGCCAAGGCGAGATAGCGAAAATCATTTTCGTCAAGCACCTTGCCACCTTCCTCCACGAAGTCAGCTTTTGGGCTCCACAGCACTAACTTGCCCCTCGCGTAAGTAAAACGGCTTCCGGATAAAGCCAAGCCTTCATTTTCGAGTAATTGGGGCCGCTTCATGTCCGCAGCAAAGAACGCCTCGAACGGCGCGCCGTTTTTGATCTGCGTGTAGTGTTTGCCAGTAGAGCCGAACACCAGCGTAACTTTATGACCGGTATTTGCCTCAAAATTCTTGGAAATATGTTTGATGGTATCGCTAAAATTACTTGCTACAGCAACACGTATATTATCTGCCAAGAGAGTGTTAGTACTAAAAATAAGGCAGAGAGTAGCAACTGATGCGTAAATTATTTTCATCATTTTATCGCAAGCTCTGCCGAAGTAAGTTAAGCGCTATCTCCTAAGTGTTATACTTCGCGCGGCCACGGATGCGGAAATTATAGCGAGCTAGTTTTTATCGA
>FXBE01000112.1_pt1 | contig 13404 bp, 6 predicted proteins | sample 5335311 | NCBI WGS metagenome assembly FXBE01 (sample SAMEA103928390, study PRJEB20085) | sediment metagenome | biome: marine biome; feature: hydrothermal vent; material: sediment | place: Atlantic Ocean | collected 2013-08-06T02:46:56 | depth 0.05 m | reverse complement strand
ATAAAATCAGCTAAGGAAGCTAGTGTAGATTATGAAGTGATAGATGGTGTGTGTAATCTGCAGGGTTTATCAGATATTGCTAGCGATAACCCTGATGTAACTACGAATGTGAATATGGCCGATTCTGTAGATAGCCTACAAATAACGACTACTGATATGTACTTAAAAGGTGCTAGTGGCAGACCAGTGAAGGCTGCTGGTGCTGCAGATATAGCTGGATGGGTACATCGTAAAGTGAATACAGATAAACCATCATGTAAAACTAGCTGGGTGTGCTCCATGATGAATGCCACTAAAGCTATGGATAACGCTGACTTCGAACTACTTAAAAACTACCTGTATACTGAAGCGATAAAGAGAAAAGAAGGTAGACAGGTAGTGAGAGAGTACCATAGAGTAGGTGATCAGGTAGAGAAGCTACTGTCAGAAGATATACATAGAGATGAGGTGTATAAATATGTGACAGATAGATGGTTATATGATATACTAGAGCTAGTTAAGAATGACGGTGTATATGAAGAGATACAGCAGAAGTATGTAGATATGGTGAACTACATATGTGATAGATACGAAGTAGATAGGATGCGTGTAGATGTACAGTAGTGAAAGACAAGCTAAACTAAAGCTACTAAAACCACATATAGACAATGCCAAGCAGTGGTTCGAAGATGAAGGACTACACCTACTGACATTCGAGGATGTAGTTATATTCAGAATAGGATCTAGCATAGGACCAGTCAAGATGTACGATGAGGATAAACTAGCTGATGATGCTGATGTACGGCAAATAGTAGAAAGAGACTTCGTAGTAGACTTCATGAAGATAACTAAGAAAGATGGGGACACCGTAATGGGTTACTCCTATAAACAACTGTACAAGTACAGACCACTGATAGTAGATGGTGAACCACTACTAGTTAATCTACAGGGTAAATGTACATATATGCCACACAACTACACACTGCCTGCTAATGACATACATAATCCATATACTACTAAGATGGTACTAGATAGAGAAAAAGCTGGTAAGTATGTATGTGACCAACTAGATGCTAAAGTAAGAGTACTAGATGTGAGGAATGATAAGTACTTCCCACGAATGGAGTACTTCAGAGGGTACAACGGTGAGGGAGAAGTAGTTACAGAAAAAAGAAATATATCATGGAATACTTACGATGTAGTAGATGATAAACTAGGTACTATATCTGCAGGTAGAAAACACATACCGAATGATGTGATAATAGCTATGAGTGCTCTGGCTGTGATAGGACATAAGTCGTGGAAGTACAGTAGGCATCACGTAAACCAATCTAATGGTGTAGTGGTTACTCCGGTCAGTGCAATATATAACCAGATTGTAAATACAGTAGACTTAATAAGTAGTTGGGGGTAGGTAATGTCAGGCGGTAAACACATACCAACGTGGAATAACATATCAGGGTATCCAGTAACAGACAAGAGGATGGAGCTATATGACAAGGCTCTAAAACTAGTTGACTCACTGCAGGGTAACACAGAGTACGGTGGTACAATACATAAGTATCTGATAATGTTCACGGTAGAGGATATAGAGGAGAACAGGAAGAAGCTGCATGATATGCTAGGTAAAGATTGGCAAGACTACTTCGCACTGTCATGTAATCCTAGGAATGAGGGTCAGCGAAAATCACCCATGGCGTGGCATGTACGAGAGGATAAAGCAGATAAACTGCATGCTGGAGTAGTTAATTTCCTGGTCGGTAAGTGTATCAGTATGACAACAGATACACAAGCTCCGGACTGCTGGGGTGATATGATACTAGGTATAGTAATTATAATAGTGTCAATAGTACTAGCACAGCCAGAGGGAATATTTCTGGCAATTGCACTAATGGCTGCTGCTATACAGATAATGAGTATAGTAACTAGACAACCTCTATCACACGATATGCAACTAGTGTTAGCTATCATGTCACTAGCCGCCGGAGCAGGAGCTGCTGCAAAAAATGGAGTAAGTAGCATGACTGCTGGTAAGGTATTCGGACTAGTTACTCAGATAGTTAATATAGGGCTAAAAGAAGTAACGTATAAAGATACTAAGGCTACGAAAGAATACGTAAAAGATGTAAATAAGAAGATAGATAAACTAGCTGAAGATGATGCTAAAAGATTCGAGAATAAGATGAGGTTCACGTACAGTAGTGAATTCTACGAATTCCAGCAGAGGCATGGTATAGAGGCTAATCCATATGAATCAATAAGGAAACAATATAGAGATTACCATGTGTACTCAGAGTTTAAATACAGACCAAATCCTCATATAAGAATAGAGTAAGGTCTCATAAGCTATAATGGCAATAATTAACTAGAGAGTAAGGATAAGGTATGGGGCACAAGTATGTATGGGATGCAGGCAGGAATGGTTATGCAGATACGTCCACAGATCACGGGTGGAATTGGTCTTCGTGGGGTAATGACGGCGAGTTAGCCAACCTAAATAACCAGGATTTACTGCACCAGGCTAAGTTAGGTAGCGTGGAAGTAGACATGAATTTCGCTAATAGGCTAGGGCTTAAGGACGTAGCTGCTGCGCAAAAAGAGGTTGCTGGGTTCGATGACTCAGCGTACACTAAAAATCAGTTAAATACAGCTAATGCTAATGCTGAGCAGGCTAAAGCAGATGCAGCTAGTATGGGTAACTGGCTGAACGTAGGACAGTTAGCACTAGGTACATGGGGTGCGTATGAAGCATACAAGAATAATAAGTATGTCAGAAAAGATGCAGATAGAAACTACCAATTAAAGAAAGATGTGTATGATGACGCAAAAACGTGGAGACATAATACTGGTAGTGCATGGGCAAATGCCCAAGTTACATAGCAAGGATAATATATGCAATTTCAAGACCCGACAGCACCACTAGCTAGAGCACTAAATGCAATTAGAGTAGGACAAGCTAATAGAATAAGAGAGTTAGATGCTACAGTTAAGTATAATAATAGTAGGTTATCGCAACTGAACCAAGAGACAGAGAAACGAAGAGCAACTGAGCTAAACAGTGCGATAGTTGACGGACCTGCTGAAGGGGAGTCCCATGCTGATTATATGACTAGCCTGAAAAATAACTATAGGGGTACAATAACCCCAAGAGACATTGCCGGTATTGATAGATCGTACCATGATACACAACTGAAAAAATACTATAAAGATATGGCTAATGTCGAACAGATTGGTGAGAAAGTTAGACAAGATGCACTAAAAGCTAAGAACAAGCAACTAGGCATGAATGTAAACCCTGATTTTAAATACAATCCTGACAGTAAATTCGATCCTAGTTCATTAAAGCCCTTAGATAATAGCTATGCAAAAGCAATTCATATGTATGATGTGTACGGTAACTCAGATGATTACGAGACTAAGGCATACCTAGGTACACTAGCTCTTCAGAAAAAATATGGGGATATACTGCCAGAAGCTAATAAAGAAGTAATAAATGCTAAAACTAGCTGGATAGCTAAGCAGGATGCTAAGAAAGCAGCGCTGGAAGGTAAATTAGAAGCTAATAACGGTAAGTTAACACAGCTAATAATGAAGCAGGCAGAGTTAGGTAGTAAAACTAGTAACGGTTCGACTACACCTGGCAGCTCAGCTCCAGTACTAAAGAAAAACTGGGATGCTGCATCAATTATGCTAAACGATAAGCTACTAACTAAATTAGGGTACACAGGAAATGCTACACAGGAACAGTTAGGCAACCTCCGTAACGGCATAATGACACTGAAGAGTAGAGGATATAGTAAAGATCAAATTGTACAGGCGCTAGGTAATGCAGCTAAAACCGAAAAAGGTGGATTGTTCAGCAGTGACAGTAAAACGCTACCTAAAGAATTTATGTCTAATATGATAGATAGTATGAATAAGAATGTAGATCCTACTAACTTAAAAGTAGCTAAGAAAGCTGATAATCATAAACAAGCAAACATACTACAAATGATTGAGAAGTACAAGAAAAAGAGTGCTAAGATTAAAAGTGGTATTGACGCAATTGACACTAGCAAACTACCATTTCAAAAATTCCAGGAAACCAATTTCAATGCGTATGAACCTAGCATGCCGAAAGTAATAAATAAGCCAGAACAGGAAAATCAAGAGAAAACCCATAGTAGTAAGACGCCTACTCAGCACCATCAAAGTAAAAATAGCGATTCTGTAAAGGAAGTGTTGGCTAAGCAGTTCGCTGGTACAAGTAAAAATAGCGATTCTGTAAAGGAAGTGTTGGCTAAGCAGTTCGCTGGTACAAGTAAAAATAGCGATTCTGTAAAGGAAGTGTTGGCTAAGCAGTTCGCTGGTACAAGTAAAAATATGACTACTTCAGAAAAACAAGAGTATATGAAAAAGCAGTATGAGCTGTCTAAAGCACTAGCCACTAAGAGAGGAGAAGAAACAGCATCTAACAGAAAGGCTAAAGCTGCTGATATATACAGCTATACTCCAAGGGACACAACGGATAAGTTTGCTACAGCGGTAGATTTCTATAAGGCCAAGGAAAACTATAATAAGACATCAAAAGCAGCCTATGGGTACCTAAAAGCTAACGAGAGTAACACTAAAAAATCTGATATAGTCAGTGTTATACGTAAGTATATGAGAACTCACAGAGGAAAAATACCTAATAACCCTACTATACAGCACCTATTAAAGGTTGCTAAGTAGCTATTAAGTCCTGCTAGTGTATAATAAAGCAATTTATGCACAGGTAGGGTAATACAATATGTCACTAATAGACTGGAACTCACTATACAGCAGTAAAGCTAAGCTGGATGTAGCTGATGCTACTACAGACACCTCATTCGATGCTGATCAATTTCAAAATGAACTAACAGATAAGTATAAAAGATTAGAAGAACGTACAACTCAAAAAGCTAATAGATTTGGTTATATGGGTGAAGCTGTTCGTATCCGTAGAGTAATAGACGGAGATACAGTAGACTTAGAAGATGGGTCTAGAATCAGGTTAAGTAACGGACAAAGATTCGATGCTAATGAAGTAGACCATACCGGTATAGGCTACGGTAAAGGTAAAAGTAAACTAGCTATGGACAAGCAGCGAGAGCTTACAGCTAATATGTACGGTGTACCTATATCAGATGTTACTGATCAAATGATGAAAAATGTAGGTGGATGGCAGACTGCTCAATTAATCAATAAGATAACTGGTGCTAACGGCATGCAGTACGAAAACGGTAAGCGTCAGATAGACGATATAAAGTTCGATAAGGACGTAGACTGGACGGGTGCAGCTAACATAGATTTCGGTGAAGAAGGACTGAAAGCTGGTCTACTAAGATACAAGACAGGTAATAAGGGACGTATAGTAGGCAAGATCATGGCTGATAATGGCCATGATGTAACTAGTGATATGGCTAAAGACGAAAGATTAAATGCATTCGCAGATAATTTCTACGATGACAGAAGTTTCATGGAGAAAGTAGCTGGAGTAGGTGCTGCAGCTACTGCAGGCGGGGTGCGGAATCTAACAGATACTGCTAAGTTGGTACAGGATGTGGGCCTACGAGGTGCGTATGAGGCTATGATAGCGAAAGGTATGACACCAGAGGAAGCTAACAAAAAGCTAGAGAATGTAGGTGTAAGTAATGAGGCCCTAGATAAGCTGGATAGTGTTATCATGGGTAGTAAAGCTCAGGCTGCACAGCAACACGCATACAAGAAAATGAAGCAGGCATGGGAGAGAGGTGACCACTGGGAAGCAGTTAAGTGGGCGCTAAGTGATCCTACAACTACAGCCTATAGTGGTGGTTATATGGTTACTATGCTGGTAGGTGGAGCTGAAAAAGCAGCAGCTAAAACAGCTAGTGAAGGTACTAAGATTGCACTGGGTACTATTAAAGCTAACAAGATAGCTAAAACAGCTGTTGTAGAAGGTAAGGAAGGCGCAGAAGAAGTACTAGCTAAAAGTACAGAGGCATTAAGTAAGATACCCACTAAAGACAGGTTTAAAGCTGCACTAGTTGAGAATGCTGATACTCTCCATCTAGGTGCACTAATGACTGAACAAGATGCAGACCAGTACTATGATACCTACGGGGAGAGAATGGGACTAGGTCACCTAGCTGTAGCTGCAGGATTGAATTCAGTAGGGGCTAAAGTAGATATATGGGCTGATAAAGCCGCTATAGGTGCTACTAAACCAATAAGTAGTACGCTTACTAAACTAGCTAACCCCAAGGGTGTAGAAGCTACAGTGAAAAGGTTAGGCAAGGATAAGGCTAAGAAGTTCATACTAGGTATGGCTAATGCAGGAATGAAATTTACAGAAGCCGGGCTGAGTGAGTTTCCGGCAGAGTATATACAGCAAGGTATCCAGACATTCGATAGTACTTACGGTGGTACTGCTAAAGATGGACATAAAGTAGGGTTCATGGAGTCACTAAGTAAGGCTCATAAAGAAGCAGTACTAGCAGCAGTACAAGGTGCCGCTGGGGGTGTGCATATGGCAACACCTATGGCTGCAGTTGGGCTAGTGAAAGATACATATAATGCAGTAGATCCTGCTAACACTATTCAGACTAATGCTATTCAGAATAAGTATGTGCAACATAAGCAGCATATGCAAGAAGCCGTAAATACTGATGCTGATGTAGTAGACATAGATGGGTTATTTAGTGAGCATAAGAAAGGGTTGACGAAAGCAATAGAAGATGCAGGATTCTCAGTAGATAAACTAGATGACCATAAGATAGCACAAGACCTGTATACACAGACAGTAGATGCTGGTAATATGAAACTAGCTAATAGGATAAAAGAATGGGCAGATACTAATGACCTAAAAATAAATGCTGGCTACTCTAAGAAAGTAGTACAAAATGCAGTAGCTAAAACAATAGAAAATTCGTTAGCAGAAGAGGATACAGGAAAAGCTAATAATATTCTAGGGTCACTACCTGAGGATCTAATTAGTGATATAAAAAGTGAGTACGATGAGTTTACTAATAAGGGTACGTATAGTAACGATAAACTGCAAAACATACTGAATAAGGTCAGTTCGTCAGAAGAGTACAAGGAGCTAACAGACAGCGAACGAGAAGGTGTAATAGCTGCAGTAGAAGGACTGTTTGGCATAGAGTATAAAGTAGATACTAAGAGTGTTGGAGGTCAGCTGCAATCTACTGGGCATATAGTTACAGAAGGGGGTAAGCGTACATTCGATAGTGACTATAAAAGTGTACAGTCATATATAAATGCACTTAGTAACGATAAACCCTACAGTATACTAGATGACGTACTAGGTAAGGATACTAGTAGTAACACTGACAGTAGTAAGACTACAGCCCTAGAAGGCCTGAACAGAATAGCAAAATCTAGGCTAAATAAGCTATATGCTAATCTGAAACACGATACAGAGCAACGAGACGGTACTAAGAAAGATTTCGATGTATGGTCTAATACAGGCAAACTAGCTACTGTGTATAAAGAAAACGAAGAGCTCCTTGGTAAAGTAAATAAGCTAATAGCTAATGAAAAGGATGGAGATGTACTTAATGGGTTGCAAGGCGTAAAAAGTAAGCTAGAAGAAGCACAAGTACATACTAAAAACCATATCAATGCTATAAAAGATGCTAAAGAAAGATACGGTGATGGGGTTATAATAGCATCTAACAAGGACGGTGCTTTCCTGATAAAGCCTAAGGAAAATCTAGGGGGTAAATCGCATACAGTAGAAGTAGTAGGTACGATAAATAAAAAAGATGGCTCCTACAGTATAAAAGGTAATCCTGAAGTAGCTACTATGGATATAACTAACTTCGATATCAATAAAATTAGTAAGAGTAGCAGCAGTAGTACTGATACTACAGGCTATAATAATGTAGATACTAGTTCAGCTAATATGGGAGTAACAGAGGTAGCTCCTGCAAGTGGTAAACAAAAACTAAAGGATGTAGAAGAAACAATACCTGAATTAGGTAATATGCCAGAAGAAGAATTCAACACTAAGGAAGCTGAGTATGAACAAGAAAAGAGAAGTCCTAAGGAAGAACTAAGTGCAGCAGGTAAACATATACTGAACAGCAAAAGTGAAGATAGATTATTAAACAGCATAGATAAAGCACTTGCTAAGAAGGTGGGGAATAACAGTACTCACCCTGTAGCCGTGCAGACTATAGTAGATAGAGCTAATAGATTAAGTAAGTACCTGCGAAATAGATTAGATGCTGATAAAAGTATCAGTGCTCAAGATAGAAAAGAGATAGAAGATGCTATCGGAGAAGATACTGAGGATGCAGAATCAGCAAGAAGAATACTAAAAGCTGCAGTAAATAATCCTGCATTGCAAAGAGTAGCTAGTACTTCTAGTAAAATAGGGCAAGTAGTTAAAAAACTAAAAGAACTAATTAAGAGTATGCCTATTGAGACACATAAAGATACTGATGCTACACTATACGACCAGCCAATGCAAGATGGGGATTCGCTAGACGAAATAGCCAATAAGAAGACTACGATAAGTAGTCGTACAGAAAAGTCGAAAAGAAGTGCAGAGGTACAAGCAAACGAATCAGAGGATGATACTAAGGTACCACAAAAAGCTGAGAACAGAACGGATAATACTCAAGAGGATGTAGACGAACTACAGAGAATGTACGAAGAGAATGAGCAGAACATGAATGCTCAGGAAGCTGAGGATGCATTCCCAGATGTACAAGAAAATAAACAGGAGAATAAAAATGAAGGAACTAAAGAGAAGTCTACTAAGACAGAAGAGGGAAGCAACAGCAGTGAGTCAAAAAGTGAACAGAGCTCAGAAGAAACTACAGGTACTACAGAAGAGAGCTCAGCAGATGAAGTAGAAAAGCTAATTAAACTTATAGATGATAAAGATGTGCAAGCTATAGCTAGGGATCTACATAGTATAATACAGGAAAACGAAGCTAAGCTAGAAGCAATGAAGAAAAAAGCAGCAGAATTAACAGCAGAAATAGAAGGATGTAAATAATGAGTACATGTGATCAACTAAATAAGCTAAATAAGGAAATAGCAGAACTAGAAAAGGCTAACAAAGAAGCTAAGAAAAACCTAGAACGAGTACTGGTTAGTTACAAAGGTAATGTATCTAAGGCTGCTAGTGAAGCTGCTAAGGCAGTAAATAAGGAGTTTCCTCCAGTAGGAGATGGAGAGTTTACTAATGAGCAGATAATCGTAGAGGAAATAAAAGCTATGGCGTCTGGTACTGCTGATAGCCTAGGCATCCCTGGAAACCTATTCAATAGCATAAAATCAATAGCTGATATAACACCAGAAGTAGATGAAGTGCTGGTAGCTATGCTTAATAAAGCTGAAGGTAGTAAGACTGTATCAGACAAACTAAAGAAGCTAGTTACTACAATTAGGGTAGCTCAGAATAAGGCAGCTGAGAATGAGGTAAAACACCTACAAGAAGTGAAGAGTACACTAAAGAAATTGACAGACAATACAGAAGAAAAGATGAAAATCGATTCTATGCTGACTGCTACGGACTCTCCTGTAGTAGGTAACATAAACAATATAGGTAAAGATAATACTATGCTACCGGATGACTATGGTGCACAAATGGCTGAGGACTTAGATAATAGACGATCCGAAGTAGATGGGTTATTCGATACAGATGAAGAAAAACGAGGATACATAAGAGCGTTATTTAACAATGTAAGAGATGTGGTAAATAGTACACAACTACCAGAACACTACGATTTCACTAATGCTAGTATGGTAACTAATATGACATCTATGTTCGGATACGCTAGCGATAATGAAATTAAAGGTAATAGTACCGGTAATGAGCATATACTGAATAGTATGGCAGTGCTGTTCGGTGCTAAGAACGGAGAATACCAAAAGGATAACAAGACTAATAATACTGCAGTAATGAGAGTACTGAGGTACACAGCATCAATAGGTATGGCTCAAGCTATGCAAGAAGTAGATAAGATTAAGACATACGACGATGAGCGTTTAGAAGCTATCAAACCTCAAGATAAGACAACAGATGAGTTCAGGTCAGATCTGATGAATAATAAAGTACCTACTAATCTGCTAGTCAGGATGCTAGGTAGAATTGCGTATGCTCAGATGGGAGTTAAGTTTAATAAAGATGCTCCAGTAAATATGCGAGCTGCTATGGAAACTGCACTAGGTCAAGCCGCTGTACATATAGCTAGTTTAGAAGGTAATAAGTATATAAATGAATTACATAAAGTTAAAGATGCAGAAGGAGAAGATACTAATAGAATTAACGCAGTGACGTTAAATAGGGGTAAAATAGCTAATACTGTGAGCAAGCTGGCACTAAAAGAAAACGATAATGGAAAACAAGAATTAAACACTATTAAATACTATGAAGTAGATTACGGTGGTCGTAAGTTATACAATAGAGAGGCACCAAAAGCTAAAACTACGATAGTAAATAGTGATACAGAGTTAGATGCTAAAACTATAGGAAGAATAGAAGCAATGAACGCTGTACCACATGTGATGGATACTGAGCTGTTCGATACGCTGGTAGCTGGCAAATCTGATCCAGAGGTACTAAAAATGTTCGGATGGGTAGACGTAGAAGCTGAGGCGAAGAAAAGGTTTATAGCTAATGACGAATATAATGAAATAGTAGGTACTAACACTAAACTAGAAAATGACCTAGTGCACTTAAAAGACTTACGTAGACGGTTAAAAGGAAGTAAGGATAAAGTTTACTTCGATAATGCAGTTACCAAACCAGGACGTACTACTATCCGTAATGCAGTGAATATACAAGAAAGTAAATTACATAGGGCATTCGTAATGCCAGAATCACAATTCAGTGAAGCTAATAGAGTTAAGTATGATGACCTAAAACCACAACAGAAGGCTGCACTATATAACCATATAGCGCAAGCACTAGATGAGGACCCAGATAAACTAGGAGTAGCTAGTATAAGGAAAGTAGTAGATAGGTACATTAAACTAGCTAAACTAGACTTCAGTGAGGGTGAACCTAATGAGAAAGAACAGGCTATACTAGATGGAATTAGCGCAATTAGGTCTGGTAACACAGATGTGGTTGTTATCAGTAAAGCTATCAGTAGTGGAGAAGGGTTTCACACGATTAATGCACTAAAAGCACTAGTTGATATAGCAGATAATAAGCCGGTGTATATGATAGGTGAAGCTGATGCAATTACTGATGGTCCACATAGATTGGCACTGATGGTAGGTATGGAATTCGGTAAGAACAACATACTAGAGAAAGGTGGAATACTTACACAAGAAAGATATGATAAGTATATGAAGTATGTAGAGGTGCTACTACCTGAAGAGTATAAGCTGATAAAAGAGGGTGTACCTCTAACTATGGGTGCAATAATTGAAGCAGGTAAGAAACACCAGGCTATGATTAAAGAAGCACTATACAAGGAAGTAGGTGAAGAAAGAGATAAGGCTGTTGATAAGGCTAGAGATATAGCAAACATAATAGCTGATGAAAAGATAGATGATGTACTGTCAGAAAGTGATGCATTCCTAGATGTGTACACTACTGGTGGTATTGCACTACGTGAAAGGCTACCTAAAGCTAAGGAAAAAATGAGTGAAAAAACAGCTAAAAAGCTAAAGGATGAAGAGAGTAAGCTAAGCTATGAATTCATGAAAGGGTTCTTCGGTAAGTTAGAGCTAAAAGATCTACGAAGTATAATGAAGTCACCAGTTATGACTAAAGGTTATGGTGCTAAGCTGTATAGTATAGTACAGTCCAAGATTAAAGATATGCTATTCGATAAGAAGAATGGTGTATTGCCAGATATGCTAGAACGAGCACTAAAGGGTGAAGTACTGTCCGAGAATGAACTAAAGTTTGTCAATTCTATGTTTGATGAACTAGTTAAGTCAGAGGTACCTATCAATAGGGCATTATTCAAAAATAAAGCTAATGAGCCTACTGTAGAGTTTATGACAAAAGGTAATCCAGATGAAGCTACACCAGCTACTAAGTTAAGGGCTCTACAGTCAGTTGATTTAAATAGTGGCGCTGTGGATAAGACTAAGAACGGTATACAAGAATTACTGAGTGGTCCATTAGAGGACGCGTTAAAAGATTTATTCGGACAAGTTGATACAATGACAGATGATATAAGTGTAGTTGAATTTGCTGATTACTCTGCGTATATGACATTACTACGTGATAAAGTAGATAAGTTAATCGCTAGGAAAAAAGAGTTATCTGGTACTGAAAATGGGCTAATACCGGATGATAACTATATAACAGTTAATGAGCTAAAAGAGGTAGCTAAGGAACTAGAAGCAGAAGGTGTAATTAGAGGGTCAATACTAGAGGGTAGCATACAAGACCTGACTAAGAAAGGGTCACCGGAAGTTAGTCAGACAGCAGAGTACGTAATGAGGCCAAAAGGTACAATAGAGCAAGGTACAGATAATGTACAGCTAAATGTGAATGTACTATTCAACGGGCTGAATATGATGGTTAACCCAGGTGCTGCTCCTACTACATATATACATGCAACAGATGGTAGAGATATGCGTGATGTACTAATGGGTGCTACTGATAAAGGCGCACTAACTAATATATATGACGCAATAATAGCTGGGTTAGCAGACGGTTACCATCTAGGTACTGGAACATATAATAAAAACTATGTACATAGTACAGCAGAGAATGATATGATACATAATAAAATCACTGGACTAGCTACTAAAATACAACTACTAGAAAATGCTGGGTTACTAGATAAGTTCTACAAGGTAGTAAGTCCTAATAATACAAGTATGGATTATAATAATGAAGTGATTAGGTTCCAAGCTACTCCTGACAGAATCACAGAGGCAGTTAATAGTTTATCAGGAATGCTAAAAGCTAAAGCAGCTATGTATGAAGCTAACAAAGGCAGTAAGTTGAAAGTAGCTCATATGTCTAGTAATGGTATACCATTCAGTGATGTAGACATAAATGGCAGAAATGATACAGTTGCCGTAATAAAAAATAAACACGAAGAAGTTAATAAAGTAATAGGTGAAATAGGTAAAGTTATGAGTGAGGCTAAGGAATCTACTAAGATATACGTAGATGATGGATTAGAGGTAAACTACATACTACCAAAAACTGAACAGAACCAGTACAAGTTAGCTAATACATTAAAATCCGGAGAAGAAGGAGATTCAGCTCTAGTTGTAGATAGTAACGGTATAATAACACTGATGGAAATGGTACTAGACGATAACGATATGCCAAAAACAACAGAAGAAAAAGTTGAGTTAGATGAAACTACTGCTGCGGTTATAAGAGCTATGCTGGCTAATGATATGCTAGTAAAAGATAAGTGTTAAAGGGAAAAGATGGGATGTTCAATACAAGATATAGTAAATAACCTAAGTAACGAAGAGAAG
>FXBE01000111.1_pt1 | contig 13438 bp, 12 predicted proteins | sample 5335311 | NCBI WGS metagenome assembly FXBE01 (sample SAMEA103928390, study PRJEB20085) | sediment metagenome | biome: marine biome; feature: hydrothermal vent; material: sediment | place: Atlantic Ocean | collected 2013-08-06T02:46:56 | depth 0.05 m | reverse complement strand
ATATTACAGTGAAGGAAAATACAGTAAAGCTGCTTACTGGGCATTGCAAACCAATAAGCTGGACAGTGGTATTGAAGAGAGTTGGCTTATCTTTGCAAAAGCAAAAACGAAAAGTGGACATAAAAATCAAGCCATTCGTGTCTTGTCCGAATATGCCCAGAAATCACATTCAAGAGAAGCAAACCTTTTGTTAAAAAAACTTAAAAAACACTAGCGAAATAGAAAGGAGATAGCATGGTAAAATTAATAGAAATGATGTTAGATGAAGGTCTCATCACAAAAGATGCTATATCGACTTTAGTAAAAAGCAGACCTCCTAAAAAAATATCTTTTGCAAACCTGATCAAAGCAAATATGATCGATCTTCTGTCTGTTGAAATATTTTTAGTTAAAAAGATCAGGCAGGGTGTCATTTCGCTGCAACATCTTGAAAAAATTGAGGGAATAGATATTGATCCCATCATACAGGAAGTGGCAAAAGTACTGCAAATAGAGTATATCAATCTGGATGATATAGAGATAAATATGCAGTTGTTCTCAAAAATACCATATCAGCAGTTGCTTCGGTATAATGTGATCCCGATAGAAGAAACAGATTTTAATATATTGTTTGTCGTTGATGATCCGCTTGATCTGGAGGCGCAAGATGCGATACAGAGACTTTTCCCTCTAAAACCTATTAAAATAGCTATTGCAAAGCCTAAACAGATCATGCAGTATCTTCATAGATTTGAAATCAATGAGAGTATCAAAGGTCTGGTCCTTGATATTAGACGAGACCTTAATCAAAATGATAACTATGAAGATGCAGGAGATGAATCTCCTGCGGTATTGAAACTTATTGATATGGTATTGAAATCTGCCATCTATGCAAAAGCCAGTGATATTCATATAGAAGCAACAGAGAAAAGTTGTGTGATACGAGAACGCGTTGATGGTATGTTACGCCAGAGTTTTACGTTTGATAAAGATATTTTCAATCCCTTGGCCTCAAGAATGAAACTCTTATCCAATTTGGACATTGCAGAAAAAAGGAAACCCCAGGATGGCAGATTTTCAACAACAGTGGGTAAAAAAGAGTACGACTTCAGGGTCTCTTCTTTGCCTACGATCTATGGTGAATCCATAGTACTGAGAATTTTGGATAAGACAAAAGCGATGATCAAACTTGAAGATGCCGGTATGAGTTCTTTTTGTTATGAACGTTTTTCTGAAGCGATCAAAGTACCCTACGGCATTGTTTTGGTAACCGGGCCTACAGGTTCCGGTAAAACTACAACACTTTACGGTGCATTGAATGCCATAAAAGATGTAAAAGACAAGATCATTACAGTGGAAGACCCGGTAGAGTATCAGATGAGCGGCCTGCAGCAGGTACAGGTTAAACCTCATGTCGGTTTGGATTTTGCTTCGGCGCTTCGCTCTATTTTGAGACAAGATCCCGATAAGATCATGATAGGGGAGATACGGGATCATGAAACCCTGCGTATTGCAATACAGGCAGCATTGACAGGACACCTCGTGCTTTCTACCTTGCATACAAATGATTCCATTTCTGCTGTTAGCCGAGTGTTGGATATGGGTATTGAAGAGTATCTTGTTTCGGGTGCGCTGGTAGCTATTCAGGCACAAAGACTTGTACGTAAGATCTGCATCCATTGTAAAAAAGAGACAATTCTCTCAGAATCTCTTTTGAAAGATGTAAAACCTTATTTGCCTGAAAATCCAACATTTTATGTTGGTGCAGGATGTAAAGAATGTGACCACAGTGGTTATTCTGGAAGAGAGATGATCTCGGAAGTGTTGAAGATATCTGAAACGATCTCTCGTATGATCGCACGAAATGCAAGCAAAGAAGAGATTACAAAACAAGCAGTTGAAGAGGGCTTTATATCTATGTTTGAAGATGGCGTGCATAAGGTATTGGCAGGAGAAACAACCATTGAAGAAATTTATAGAGTAGCGAGATTATAATGAAATATTTTAATGTAGTAATAATGGATAAGGGTGTCAAGAGAAAAGAATTGCTTAAAGCAGACAACAGGATCGCTGCGATCAAACAGGCAAAAGTAAAATTTCCCAAGACGATGATCGTTAAAGCAATAGAGACTTCTGTACCACTTGAAGAGAGCCTCTCTGAAGTGTTTACAGATCTCAAATCCTATTTTAAAGGTAAAGTGTCTATTAACGACAAGATCTCTACCATTCGTCAAATTGCAGTCATGACAGATGCGGGTATCCCGATTAATGATACCTTGTCAGATGTGGCGGAAAATACCAATAATACGAGACTCAAAGAGATCTATCAGAAAATGAACAGTGACATCAATGCAGGTAACAGTATGTCTGATGCAATGAAGCCTTATACCGAAGAGTTCGGGCACGTTGCACTTGCTATGACCAATCTTGGTGAAAGAACAGGTAATATTTCCGAGTCATACCACAAGCTGGCGGATATTTTAGAAAACTTGAGAGATAACAAAGCAAAATTTAAAAAAGCAATACGTACACCACTGATCACTTTAGCTGCTATGGCTATTGCATTTACCATTCTCATTGTCGTGGTCGTACCAAAATTCAAATCTATTTTTGAATCTTTTAAAGCAGAGCTCCCTCTGCCAACGCAAATCCTTTTAAAGTTGGAGTGGGCATTTACTAATTATGGGTTACTCATTCTCTTTATTTTTATTGCTTTGGTATTGTTAATCCAATATCTGTATAAAAATAATGAAGAGATCAAATATTCTATCGATAAAATATTGATCAATCCTAAATTTTATCTTATCAATAAAGCGATTTTCCTCTCTACGATGCATAAATATAATCTTGTATTTGGCGAACTTGTTAAAGCGGGAATCCCGGTTTCTGAAGCATTGGATACTGCCGTTGGTATGGTTGACAACCTTGTGATCAAAGAACAATTACTTACCGTCAATGCCAATATTGGGCGTGGTATGTCCCTGGCTGAAGCTTTTGAATTAACGGGTCTTTATGAAAATATGCTTCTTCAAATGATCAAAGCCGGTGAGTCCGGTGGTCAACTTGATTCGATGTTGGAAAAAGTAACACAATATTACAATATGGAGTTTCAAGATCTCATCGATAACCTTGCCGCCTATATTGAGCCAATTATGCTCTTTTTTATTGCGGGGCTTGTTCTTCTCATGGCATTGGGCATCTTTATGCCGATGTGGGATCTTGGAAGAGCGGTCAATAAGCATTAACATCTGTTTTGACATAGAATTAATTTTATGTCAAAAATTCTCGTTTCTCGTTTTTAAAGCCTGTGGTGCTTCACTGCCTTCTCCAAATCTTCAGGCGTGTCGATACCAAAACTTTCCGTCTTTACTTCTGTCATCGCGACTTCATAGCCATAATACTGTGCGCGGAGCTGTTCGAGTTTTTCTATGTGTTCCAAAGGAGCAGGGGAAAGGGTACAGAAACGTTCCAGAGCACGTACTGTAAAGCCGTAAATACCCAAATGACCCTGATAGGCATCAAAGTGATGGTCTCTGGGATAAGGGATCTTCGCTCTGGAAAAGTAGAGGGCAATGTCATCGTCATCGGTGACCACTTTTACGATATTGGGGTCATCTGCTTCCGGGTTGGTAATGATCTTATAGCATGAGTTCATCAAGATACGTTCATTGGCGGCATTCTTTTTTGTAAGGTCGAAGATCGCCTGTACCACTTCTGTTTCAATGAAAGGTTCATCTCCCTGCACATTGATGACAATATCATCTTTTTTCAGTTTCAGTATCTGTACTGCTTCATAGATGCGGTCTGTACCGCTTTGATGTGCCGCAGAAGTCATGACAGCTTTTATGCCATGTTTTTGGGCAATGGTGATGACTTCCTCTGAATCTGTCGCGATGACAACTGTATCGATATCTGCTACGGTCATGGCTGTACGTATGACCATGGGGATACCGCCTATATCTGCCAGTACTTTGTTGGGAAAGCGGCTTGAACCAATACGTGCGGGGATGATGATCATAATAAAACCTTTATGGATGGAGTGCTGTAATTTTACACCTTCTATGATAAAATAGCAAGCAAATAAGGGATGATACGATATGGATAGAAAAAAACAGGCACTTTTACTTCTCAATATGGGAGGACCGAACAATATAGAAGAGGTGACACTTTTTTTGCATAATATGTTCGCCGATGAACATATCCTGACGATGCATCCCTATCTGCGTAAACTTATCGCCTATATCATCATCACAAAACGTCTTGATGCTGTCAAAGAGAATTATCGGCTTTTGGGAGGGAAGTCTCCGCTTCCGGATCTGACAGAACAGCTGATCTCTAAACTCAAAAAGAGTGTGGATATGCCCATTTATCCTGCCATGCGTTATGTACCTCCTTTTGCGGATGAGGCTTTGCAGCAGTGTAAAAATGAGGGCATTGAAGAGCTTATTCTCTTTCCTATGTACCCCCAATACTCTACGACTACAACACTTTCTTCTGTGGAAGATATTGAAACACGCTGCGATGCATTGGCGTACGCGCCTAAAATAAGAGTGATCGATCCCTATTATGACGATCTGGATTATATAGAAGCGTCATGCGTAAAAATATTGGAAGCCTTTGAGGGAAAAGATACCAAAGAATATGACTTGCTTCTCTCTGCACATGGCTTGCCTTTGAGCATTATCAAAGCAGGAGACCCTTATCAAAATCAGGTTGAAGGAAATGTCTCTGCTATTAGAACATGGTTTGCCCTCAAAGGTATAAAGTTTCATGATATCAAGCTGGTGTATCAGTCCAAAGTTGGTTCTTCTGCCTGGCTGGAGCCAAATCTGGCGGATGTACTGCGTAATCCCAAACACAGAAAAGTGCTTATCTATCCGCTGGCATTTACCCTGGATAATTCCGAAACGGTGTTTGAACTTGACATCGAGCATAGAGAGATCGCTGAGAAACTGAAATACAGTGATTATATTGTGGCATCGTGTATGAATGATGCTGAGAGTTTTGTGAATGTGATAGCAGAGAGAGTCAATGCCTGCACAATATAGCCGTACTTTACGGGTACTCTTCTGGGTAGCACTGTTTACTTCTTATGTGCTGGCGATGATACCTCAGGAGATGTCACCGGATTTTCAAAATCTTTCCGATAAAACATTGCATTTTCTGGCATTTTCCGTCTTGACACTTCTGCTTTATCTCTCTTACCGTTTGTATTGGTGGAAGGGAATACTCTGGCTTCTTTTGTATGCTTTTTTTATAGAGTTTTCGCAGTATTTTACACCCAACCGCTGTGCAGAATGGCTGGATATCGTTGCGGATGGTATTGGTATTTCTATCGGTCTTCTTCTCTATGCCGCGTATAAAAAACTGGAAAAAATGTGTGAAAACAGTTGATACTTCTTTTGAAGCGCTGAGTGAGGTTAAGCGTTCAAAGTTCCTTTCCTATCTTGTGCCTATTGCACAATTTGAAGGGATGCAGGAAGCGTTGAAACAGGAGCATCCTAAAGCCAACCATGTGGTCTATGCACTACGCTACCTCAATGCCTATGACCAGGTGGTGGAAAACAGTTCAGACGACGGTGAACCCAAAGGTGCAGCGGGTGTACCGGTTCTCAATGTACTCAGAGGCGAAGACTTGATCAATTGTGCTGTGTTGATCGTACGCTATTTTGGAGGTATTAAACTGGGTATCGGCGGTATGGCACGAGCCTACGCTTTGGCAGCAAAAGAGGTTTTGCACGATGCGGATCTAAAGTACTATGAAAAAGAGGTGCATTATAGCTTTTTGACTTCTTATTCAGAAGTGGATAAAACGGTATACCGCTTAAAACAGCTTGGTATTGGTATCGTGGAGAGGGAGTTTGGTATCCATGAGGTAAAGTGGTCTGTTTCTGCAAATGAAGCAGCGATAGAAGTGTTTAAAAAGAGCTAAGGTCTTAAAAGACCTTAGCAAAAAGAGGGTTTAGAGTGCCTCTTCATCTGTTTCGTCAGTTCTGATCCTGAGTGCAGAATCAATACTGCTTACAAAGATCTTACCATCACCGATCTTGCCGGTTTTGGCTGCAGCGTTGATCGCTTTGACCGCAATGTCTGCATACTCATCGTTACTTACTACGATCTCTATCTTGATCTTAGGGATGAACTCTACCACATATTCAGCACCTCTGTAAAGTTCAGAGTGCCCCTGTTGTCTACCGTAACCTTTTACTTCAGATACAGTCATACCTTCGATACCCGCTTCTACCAGAGCATCTTTTACATCTTCCAATTTAAACGGTTTAATAATCGCTTCGATTTTTTTCATTCTTGTTTCCTTCTATTCTTTTATGAAAAGGATGAACCATTAAAGGTTCATACCTCTTTCTCCGTGTATTGACTCGTCAAGACCGATCTCTTCAGTTTCTGTATCTACTCTTGCACCACCGGTTAAGGCTGAAGCAACATAATAGACAACAATCGTACCGACAAGCGTCCAAAGACCTACAACCAATACAGATTCAACCTGAACCATGAACTGTCCCATTCTGTCGCCACTCTCTTTAAGCGGACCGTCCCAGAGAAGGGCTTTGTCATTCAGTGCAAGCACACCTGTCATCAATGCACCCCAGAGACCTGCAAGGAAGTGGATACCGAATGCATCAAGAGAATCATCATATTTGAAGATCTTTTTCAAGTAAACCACACCGAAGAATCCGATGAGTGTACCACCGATACCGATGATGAATGCACCGCCGACTGATACAAAACCTGCTGCCGGAGTAATGGCAACAAGGCCGGAGACAATACCTGAAGCAATTCCAAGCAATGTTGGTTTTTTATACACAACCCACTCAACGATCAACCATGTAAGACCTGCGGCTGCTGTGGCAATGGTCGTTGTGAGTAATGCAACACCCGCAATGGCATTGGCACCAAAAGCAGAACCGGCATTGAATCCGTACCAACCGAACCATAGTAAAGCGGCACCTGCTGCGGTAAAGATGATAGAGAAAGGTTTCATCGCAATTTTTGGATACCCTGTTCTTTTACCTACCAGAATGGCAAGTACCAGACCGGCTAAACCACCGTTCATGTGTACAACCGTACCTCCGGCAAAGTCAAGTGCTCCGGCATCAAAAAGAAGTGCGCCGTCTCCACCCCATACCATGTGCGTAATAGGTGCATAGACGACAAGTCCCCATAGGGCTACGATCACCATCCATGTGGAGAACTTCATACGACCGATCACAGAACCGGAAGCAATGGCAACTGTAATGGCGGCAAATGTTCCCTGAAATGCAATAAATACAAATTGCGGATAAGTACCGCTAAGGTCAGTCCATTTGATCCCGTTTAGGAATACGTTACCGAATCCACCGATGAATTTCTGGATACCGGCTGCTTCAGAGGTACCGAATGCAAGTGAATATCCTGCAACGATCCATACCACAAATGCAAGTACAAATGCACCCATGACCATTGCGTAAGTGTTCAATGCATTTTTGGTTCTTGACATACCTGAGTAGAACAGTGCAAGACCTGCCGGTGTCATTAGTAGTACGAGTGCTGTGGACATCATCATCCATGCAGTATCACCCGAATCGAGTTTGTCTTCTGCAAATGCAGCAATTGGCAACAGTGCTGCCAGTAGAGCGAAAAGTTTTAACTTCATGCTTTATTCCTTTGTAGTGTAATTTTACACAAACATCATAGCATGTCTGGAAGAGGAAATGGAAGTGAAGATGCCTAATTTTTAATCATTGGATATTTGTTGCCAATGAGATTATATTTATGATAAATCACTCTTATGGTCAAGAGATAAGCGGAATTTCCAAACGTATGGTTTTCTCTTTTAAAAGAGGGGTAATGTGACATTGGGTGGCAATGGCTTTTATCTCTTCATCCGCATCGCTGTAGCGTCCGTTTGCCTGTATGGAAAGCTGTACAATAAGTTTCTTTTGACCCTCAATGATGACATGCTCACCAGTGAGCAGTTTCAAGGTAATATTGATGGAGTCCGAAGAGCGGAAAGATTCCAGTATTTTACGTAAAAGTTTTGAAAAGTTGTTCTGATCAAGTTTTAAAGGAGGAATATCGTGATCGGTCAAAAGCTGTAGTGCATTAGAATTTCTGGTACGAAAAAGTGCGATGTTGGCTTCAAGCAGCAGGTTGATATCTGTTTTGACCAGTTTATCCCGCTCTATCGGAGTGCTTGATTTGACCCTTGGTGTATTGTAAAAACGTATGGAGATCTGCTCCTCATTTTCATAGCCCACAGTGATGGCATAAAAAGTAAAAGAATCATAGTTGAGTGAGAGTATGGTGGTCTTGTAACCAAAATTTTGAGGGGCATAGGAGAGTGCGAGATCATAAAGTTCCTGTTTAGAAACATAACCGAATAATATTTCTGCGGTATTGTTCAGATACAAGATCTTCCCTACAGAAGAGAAGAGAATAAAAGGACTGTTGTCCCAGTCGAGAAAATTTTGAAAATTAATCGATGTGGTGTTCATGGATCTTCTTTCTTAATGTATTTCTGTTGATACCAAGCACCTGTGAAAGTTGCAGTTGTGAACCGTATTTGTGCAAGCCCGCTTCAATAAGAGGTTTTTCATAAAGATCGAGATATTCTTTATAGCTGTTGTTTCCGTCAAGATGTTTCAGAAGATAGTGATACATGGCATCGTGAATCTCTTGTCTTTTCATGGAGTGTATCATCAGGTATTTATAGATGGTACGTTTAAGGCTTTTTGAATTTTGTGAAAGGTTCACAGGTATAGCCTGAGTATCGACGGTATCTTTATCGATCATGAGGTCATCGAGGGCTTTCTGTATATATTGTTCTTTTATGTAGTCGACATCTTCCGGACGTTCTTTGAGTGGAGAGAGGGTATAGATAAAGGCAAAGAGTGTATCGATGGTATGCTGATTCCCAATATAGTTGGCTGTGGCAACAATGCGTTTATTGTCAAGCTGCAAGGTCTCTTGATTGCTTAACTTTTCAAAATCAGTAATAATGAGTTCGTCATGAAGCAGAAGTGCTTCTTCTACAGCTTTTTGGTTCATTCCTGAGACTACAGGAGCATCGGGGAAAAGATAGGTGGCCAAATGTTTTTTCCCTATGTTTTCTTCCCCAATGATAATAGAAGAGACAAAAAGGGTTTTGGTAAGGTTCAAACCTTTGATAATATTTTGTACATGCTCCGACTTGGTGAAAAAATGTTCCATTGTTGTACTTCTCTGCTTGTTTTTTTGATTAAAAAATAATCATTTTTACATTAAAGATATTATATCAAATGTATGTTAAACTTTCAGCAAGAAATAAATGAGGCAGGAAAACCATTAAAAACGCATTTAACTACTTTTGCAATTACAACCCCCATTTAACATTGGAGCAGTCGGTTGAGTATTTTTCGATTTTGGGCGGGATAGAAGAAAATATTGAACTGGACTTTTTTGACAATGTTTTTTCTATGGTTGAAAATAACTTCGTAAAGCATTTTTCAAAGTTTCAGGATCTTGTCTCTCCCTCTTATCTTCTCGAGCGTCCCTACCGGGATATTCTCATGGCTGTGGCAAGAGGAGACGGAAAATTTTACTCCGTGTTGCGCAAAGCACGTTTGAGCGAAGGTTCGGGTGAAGCGATCATCGATGAACTGATCTTCTTGGGTATACTCTATATGGAACGGACCAGAGAACGACCTCTTAAGATACATCCCAAACATAAATTGAAAAAAGAGTTGCGTACCTACCGTATTCAGGATAAACTGCGTTTTTCCCAACCTTTTATGCGTTTCTGGTTTGGCTTTGTCTCTTACTACAAAGAAGCGTTGGCAGCAGGAGAAAGCAAAGAATTTCTCAGTAATTTTGAAAAACATTATGAGCGTTTGCGTACCCTTGTCTATGAACAGCTTTGTGATGATCTTTTGGTGAAATTTTATGAAAAAAAGAGTCCGCTTTTAAGTTCTGGATCTTACTGGAACCAGCACAGTGAATTTGATATACTTGCCATAACACAGGAGAAAAAACTCATTTTGGGGGAGTGCAAATACAAAGAGCGCAAGATTTGCAAGAACGAACTCAACAAACTTAAAGAGAAAGCGCTTCAGTCTGGTATTTCCGTCGATGTCTATGCACTTTTTTCCAAAAGCGGCTTTTCCAACGAACTGCTTTCCTTAAAAGAGAAGAACCTGCTTCTTTTTGACTTAAGCGATCTTAAAATACTTTTAGATCAGGGGCGGTAGACTCTCACATTTTTTACATTATCCGCATCACGCAGATATTGTGCATGCAGCTGGCTCATAATGCCTTTGTCGCAGTAGAGTAGGTACTCTTTGTCTTGAGGCAGTTTTTTAAATTCTGTTTTGAGTTTATGAAAAGGTATTTTGATACTTTCACAAACTGTTTCTATGCAGACTTCTCCTGCGCGAATATCGATGACTACATAATCATCAGCATTCAAATGACTGACCACTTCGACCGGAGCGGTATTTTTTATATCATCTTCTATTTCATCGACATTAATGTGCTGTGCCTCTTCCACCGCTTTCTCCAACACGGTATAGTCAAAATGCCTGGCTTCTCTCTCCATGCGTTTGAATGAACCGTGGATAATAGGGTTTTTGGATATAACACCGCAATACTCCGGCATATTCTCGGCAAATTCTTTGGTGCCTATGGCTGCTGCCATGTTCATAATGTCGGGTTTGTTCATAGTGGATAGGGGGCGCAGTATGAGTTTGTTACTCACCTGGTCGATGAGTGCCAGATTGCGTAGGGTCTGGCTCGATACCTGTGCAACGCTCTCTCCTGTCAGCAGGGCATCTATCTCCATCTCGTCAGCGACTTTCTCTGCGGCCATAAGCATAAGACGTTTGAGTGTCACCCCCATATAGCTTTCATGGGTCGAACGAAATATCTCTTCTACCACGGATTCAAAAGGTACGGAGATGAACTTGACCTTGTGTGAAGCACCAAACTTGGACCAGAGGTAGAGTGCCACCTGCTTTACCCCGATCTCATGGGCTATCCCCCCAAGATTGAAAAAGATAAAGTGTGTTTTTATGCCTCTTTTCATCGTTAGGTAAGAAGCGATGGTCGAGTCAAATCCTCCTGACATCAAAGAGAGTATGTCTCCCTGTGTACCAATGGGGAAGCCCGCCAGTCCTGTGTGTTTCAGAGTAATGATGTTGAGCTGATTGTTGATGAGTTCAAGGCGGATGGTTACTTCAGGGTTGTGAAGGTCCACACCTTTTGCGCTGGAGTGTGCCAGCATGTACCCACCGACGGTTTGCTCTATTTTGGTAGAGTTATAAGGATGTTTTCCGGAACGTTTGACCCGGACCACAAATGTTTTTCCCTCTATTTCTTTGTTCATCACTTCTGCGACCTGTACTTTGATCTTCTCTAAGCTGTCCATGTCGTCAAACTGAAGTGCTTCAAGTACCTGTTCTATACCTGGCGTTTCAAGCAGAGTCTGTCTGACTTCATCCAAAAAGGCAATGGGAGTTAGTACTTCGATCTTGTCGGAGAATTTTCTGACATGAATTTCTGAAGAATAACGTCCTAAAAGTTTTATAAGGTTGTTATAAAGCTGACCGACCATTTGTCGCTTGGCAGAGGCACCCTTCACCATAATTTCAGGGAAGAGTTTCAGAATGAATTTTTGTGTTTTTACTGCAGGAGTTTCCAAGAGAAAGTGCCTTTGTGTTTAATAAAAGGTATTATAGCACAAGAGGGCTAAATGGTGATTTTTTACGCCTAATGATTCGCGGAATCTTTTACATTTTCTTTCTGTACTACAGCCTCTTCATACACTTTCACTCCCTCAAGATATCCGGATATCTCTATCTCTTCATAGACAATGCCTTCAGGTACAGCTTCGGAGTGCAGTTGTACCGCACACTGTTTGTAGTTAGGTTCAAACGATTGTGGATCGAACTCCGGGATGGTGATGTTGTTTATGAGTTGTTCGTTGAAGTGGAAAGGAACAAAAACAGAACCCTCGCCAATGGTTTGGGCTACTTTGACCACCACATCTTCTACCCGTCCCCGTGTTCCGGAGAGAGCAATGCGGTCTCCGCTTGTCACTTTGAGTTTTGCAGCATCCAGAGGATTGATCTCAACCCAGGCTTCGGGAGCCAGGGCATCGAGTATACCGATGGTACCGGTTTTGGTACGCGTATGGAATTGTTCGACCGTTCTTCCCGTGTTGAGAATGAGCGGCAGGCCGGCACATGCCATTTCAGAGAGAGGTTTCCACTCTACGGGAAGCAGGAAAGCTTTCCCATCAGACGTTTTGCAGCGCATATCGGGAGTATAGAGACGTTTGGTTCCTTCAGGGGCATTTGCATTACAAGGCCATTGAATACCGCCAAGTTTTTCTATCTTCTCGTAGCTCATTTCAGAGTAGTCGCAAAGCTGTCCTTTGCTCACATGTTTGATTTCTTCAAAGACATCTCTAGGGGTTTTAAGGTCTTTAAAAAGCAAGTCGTATTTACCTTCAAAATAGCTGGAAAATTCTCTAACAATATCAAGGTCTCCCTTACTCTCACCCAGTGGTTCTACTGCTTTTTTGGCATAGTTACAGCGTCTCTCCGAGTTGGTATAACATCCCTCTTTTTCCGACCATGTCGCCGCGGCAAAGACCACATCGGCAATTTCTGCCGTGTCGGACATGAAGGCATCCTGCACTACAAGAATGTCAAGCTTTTTCAAAGCTGCACGCAGAGCATTTTGGTCAGGGTAGGAGACCAGCGGATTGGTCGCGACTACCCAAAGTGCTTTAATTTCTCCCCTGTTAATAGCATCGATGATCTGAGGGTAAGCGTACCCTCGTTGGGTTGGTACAAGGTCGACAGGGACATTGACAATATCTGCAAAGGCTTGCCTGTCTGAATTTGAACTATAGTTTCTGTAACCCGGAATGGCAGAGGTAAAACCGAATTCACGCGTTCCCATGGCGTTACACTGTCCGGTAATGGACATAGGGGAAGCACCTTCCCTCCCGACATTTCCTGTAATGAGTGCCAGGTTGCAGATAGCGGAGACCGTGTCTGTTCCGATGGAACTCTGGTTCACTCCCATGGTCCAGGCGGACATGACAGCATCGGCCTGGGCATATATTTTGGCCAAATTGTAAAGTTCTTTGACATCAATACCGGTGATATGGGCTACTTCCTGTGGCGGATAGTTTGCCAAAATATGTTTTTTGAACTCCTTATAGCCGTTGGTGCGTTCCTGAATGAACTTTTCGTTCTCCCAACCCTGCTCAAAGATAATGTAGCAGAGACCGTTGAGGAGTGCCAGGTCGGAACGCGGTTTCAACGGTACAAAAATATCAGCCATCTGCGCTGTTTTTGACTTGCGCGGGTCGACTACAATAATGGTTGGTTTTTTGCCTGTGACCGATTCATTTTTGGCAATGTGCAGTTTCAAAATAGGGTGGTTGTCTGCAATGTTCGCCCCGATGAGCATGATG
>FXBE01000110.1_pt1 | contig 13441 bp, 13 predicted proteins | sample 5335311 | NCBI WGS metagenome assembly FXBE01 (sample SAMEA103928390, study PRJEB20085) | sediment metagenome | biome: marine biome; feature: hydrothermal vent; material: sediment | place: Atlantic Ocean | collected 2013-08-06T02:46:56 | depth 0.05 m | reverse complement strand
ATATAATTTTAATAAGGAATATTAACATAATATGCCAAAGTTTGAAGAAGAATTTGATGTAGCGCTAGAGCTTGAAGAACCGCAAATGTATAAAGTGTTGTTACACAATGATGACTATACAAGTATGGATTTTGTTGTGGATGTACTGACAGGTATTTTCCATAAAAATCAGGCACAGGCAGAGCAGATCATGTTACAGATACATGAAAAAGGTAAAGCGATCTGCGGTGTGTACAGTTTTGAGATCGCACAGACAAAAGCGGCACAGGTGAAGAAACTTGCAAAAGAGCATGAGTTTCCTCTACTCGCCACCATAGAAGAAGACGCATAAAAGGATAACAAATGATCAGTATTGCACTTAACGATGTATTTAAAAACGCTGTCGGGTATGCCAAAGAGAACAGACATGAGTACCTTACGGTTGAACATGTTTTTTTGTCTATTGTCCGAAGCGAAGAGGGTAGAGAGATATTCGAGACGCTCAATGCCAATATGAAAATGCTTGAAGAAGGGATCACCGAGCATATGCATAAGACTATCCCTTCTCTAAAGGAAGCGGTAGAACCTTTTGAAACGGTAGCACTTTCCCGTGCTATTAACGATATGATGACCCATATTAACTCTTCCGGACGCACAGAAGCGAGCATTGGTGATATGATCGCTGCGATCTTTTTGCAAGAGCACTCGTATGCAGTTTATCTTATGAAAAAAGAGGATATTGCAAGGGTAGATGTGCTTGAAGTGATCTCCCACTATTCCGTGAAATCTGAAGGGGAAGAGAAGAAAAAAGAGGAAGAGACACTGCTTGAGCAGTTTACTATTGAACTTGTTTCCCTGGCTAAAACAGGGAAAATTGACCCTGTCGTCGGTCGTATAGATGAGATAGAACGTGTCATGCAGACACTTTGCAGACGTAAAAAGAACAATCCGCTGCTTGTCGGAGAACCGGGTGTCGGTAAAACTGCCATTGCGGAAGGTTTGGCCCTGAAGATCTCTGAAGGGGAGGTACCCGATGTGATCAAAGACTCTAAAGTATTTGCTTTAGATATGGGTGCGTTGGTAGCAGGTACCAAATACAGAGGTGATTTTGAAAAACGCCTTAAAGGGATCATTGCTGAATTGAGCGGGATGGATGATGCTATTTTGTTCATTGATGAAATACATACGATGGTAGGTGCAGGTGCGACGAGCGGTGGAAGTATGGATGCTTCAAACCTTTTAAAGCCGGCATTGGCACGCGGTGACTTGAAATGTATCGGGGCAACAACTTATGCGGAGTACAGAAACTTTTTTGACAAAGACAAAGCACTGAGCAGACGTTTTGCAAAGATCGATGTGGAAGAGCCAAGCGTGGAAGACACCTTTGTCATCCTTAAAGGGGTGCAGCACAAATATGAAGCATTTCATGACATTAAGTTCACAGACAAAGCCTTGCAGTCTGCCATTGATCTCTCTGTCAAGTACCTGCATGACAGATTTTTACCTGACAAAGCGATGGATATCATAGATGAAGTGGGAGCACACTTTATGCTTAGAGGGGCATCGGGTGTGACGGTCAAACCCAAAGATATTGAAGAGGGTGTTGCCAAAATGATGAAACTGCCTTCCACTGTCATCGGTACGGATGATACGGCGAAACTACAAAGTCTCGAAAAAGATCTTCAAGCTCATATCATCGGGCAGGACAAAGCCATTACTGCTTTGTCTACGGCCATCAAGCGTTCTTATGCCGGCTTAAATGCCGGGGACAGACCTATTGGATCTTTCCTTTTTGTGGGACCTACAGGTGTAGGAAAAACAGCACTGGCGACAGAGTTGGCAAAGACTATGCATGTGCATTTTGAGCGTTTGGATATGTCTGAATATATGGAATCGCATACGGTCTCCCGTCTTGTGGGAGCTCCTCCGGGTTATGTCGGGTATGAACAGGGCGGCCTTTTGACGGAGATGATCAAAAAACATCCGCATACGGTGCTGTTGCTGGATGAGATTGAAAAAGCACATCCGGATATTATGAATATTTTACTACAGGTGATGGATGGAGCCAAACTGACCGACAACAATGGGGTGGTGACGGATTTTAAAAATGTTATTCTCATTATGACTTCCAACATTGGTACTAAAGAGGCCAATGTGATGGGCTTCAAGAAAGACAACTCCATGAAAACAGACAAGGCACTCAATGCCTTTTTTGCACCGGAGTTCAGGAACAGACTCTCTGCCATTGTCTCGTTCAATACCCTCTCGCTGGAGACACTTGTGAAGATCGTCGACACGGAACTGAAAAAACTTAATACCCTGCTTGCAGCAAAAAACATTAATGTTAAAGTAAGTAAAAAAGCCAAAGAATACCTGGCAGAAGAAGGTTATGACGAACGTTATGGTGCAAGACATATCGCCAGAGTGATCGATGAGAAGATCAAAGAGGCCCTGACCGATGAAATTCTTTTCGGCAAGTTAAAAAAAGGCGGCAGCGTGAAAGTGGATCTCAAAAAAGAAAAATTAGTGTTTACTTTCCAAGCGTGATATTATGGAATCTATGTTTGATGAAGAGGAATATCTGATCCCTCGTTTGCGCAGTCATGATTATCGTTTCCCCGATCCGCGAAAGGCATCGGATGAAGGGTTGCTTGCCTATGGAGGTGATCTTTCTGTGCCCAGACTGATGGCTGCCTACAGACAGGGTATTTTTCCCTGGTACAATGAGGGTGATCCGATCTTATGGTGGTCACCTGATCCTAGACTGCTTCTCTACCCCCATAAATTCAAAGTACGTAAATCTTTTCGACGTGTACTTCGCTCCGGTAAATTTTCAGTGACTTTTGACAGGCATTTTGATGAAGTGGTCTCTTATTGTGCCCATATTCCCAGAGAAGGACAGGAGAGCTCCTGGATCGTACCGGAAATGCAGCGTGCCTACAACTATCTTTTTGAAGTGGGTACAGGGCACTCTGTGGAGGTTTATCTGGATGGAAAACTTGTAGGCGGTCTTTATGGTCTTGCCATCGGGAAGATCTTTTTTGGTGAATCCATGTTCTCCCTGGTTTCAGATGCATCAAAGGTAGCTTTTAAGGCACTAAGTGATGTCTTAGGTAGGAGAGGTTATGATTTTATAGATTGCCAGATGAAAACAGATCATATGGTAGGGCTTGGTGCGGAGGTTGTCTCCAGAGATGACTATCTGGATGCACTGAAAACAGCTGTTGCAGAACCGGGTGATGCCGGTTCATGGGGGCACTTTAGCTGGGTGTATGAAGAGCCTGAAACAGAAACAGAAAAAGGAAAAAAAGATGGTAAATAGAGACATAAACTTCTCATTATGGTTGGATTTTATAGAGAGAGATTTTTTAAAAAATGAATTTTCGGCACTGGTAGAAAAAGGGATCATTAACGGAGCAACAAGCAACCCCTCTATCTTTGCATCGGCTATTACAACATCACCTGCGTATAAAGAGCAGCTTGCAGCGCTTGAAGGTAAAAGTCCAAAAGAGAAATATGAAGCTTTGGCAATTACAGATATCAAAATGGCGGCACAGGCACTGCGCGCAGCGTATGATGAAGGGAATGACGGTTTTATTTCCATAGAGGTTGATCCTTTTCTCTCCAATGATACCCAGGGTACCATTGAAGAGGGTAAAAGACTTTTTACTGCGATCGGTGAGCCCAATGTGATGGTAAAAGTCCCTGCAACAAAAGCCGGTTATGAAGCGATGCAGGCACTTTTAAATACAGGTATCTCTGTCAATGCCACACTGGTATTTTCTCCGGAGCAGGCAAAACAGTGTCTCAAAGCGATGAAAGCCGGTATAGACAGTTTTGAAGCGGATGGCGGGCGTCGTGTACAGGCGGTCATCTCCATCTTTGTCAGCCGTTTTGACAGACATTTGGATGGAGATCTTGCCTGTGAAGGCATTGATGTATCCAGAACAGGCATTTACAATGCGGCAAAGATCTATAACATTATAGAGCATAATCATACACCAAGTGTTAAAACACTTTTTGCCAGTACGAGTGTCAAGGGTGACAATCTGCCGGCAGACTATTATGTCCGCGAACTTTTTGCACCCCACTCGGTCAATACGGCACCCTTGGCAACCATAGAGGCCTATATTGCCCATAAAGAGGGTGAAGCGAAGCTCCCGATGGAAGACAAAGAGATCAACGGTTATTTCACAAAATTGAAAGATTGCGGTTTCGATATGGATGCCGTATATGCTACTTTGCTCAAAGAGGGACTTGAAGCATTTGAAAAAGCGTTTGAAGAGATGCTTAAGAAACTGAAGTAGAAAACATACCGGAAAACAAGGGAAAAGATGGAAAAGAAATTAAGGCTGCTGTTAAGCCACCTGATCAAACATGAAGGGTCTGACTTACACTTGAAAGCAGGCGCTACACCCCGTATACGTATCTATGGTGTTCTGAGAATTCTTGGGAAAGAAGCTTTGACTGCAGAGCAGATGGAGGCATTGGCAAAAGAGATCCTGACTGAAGAACAGTTTATGCGTTTGCGTTCCGATAAAAGTTTAGATTTTTCTTATATTTTTGATGAAAATTTTCGTTTCAGAGCCAATTTTTTCTACCAGATGGATGGACTCTCTATGGTGATGCGTGCAATTCCTGTTGAGATTGCAACACTGAAAGAGCTTCAGTTCCCGGATGTGATCAATACCTTTACCAAACTGAACAGAGGGCTTGTTTTGATCACCGGTGTGACTGGTTCGGGTAAATCAACCACGCTGGCTGCACTTATGGATGAGATCAACCGTAAAGAACAGAAACATATTATTACCATTGAAGATCCGATAGAGTTTATCCACAAAGACAAAGGCTGCCTGATCAACCAGCGTGCCATCGGTGAAAATACACACTCCTTTTCAGATGCGCTCAGAGCAGCATTGAGAGAAGATCCCGATATTATACTTGTGGGGGAGATGAGGGATCTTGAGAGCATTGACATTGCCATTCATGCGGCAAATACCGGTCATCTGGTATTTTCAACCCTGCATACACTGGATGCCAAAGAGACTATTGACCGGATCATAGGTATGTTCTCAAAAGAGGAGCAAAACCGTATTCGTACTTCTCTTGCTTCTGTACTTGAAGGGGTAGTCTCCCAGAGACTGGTTCCTACAACAAAGGGGGGAAGAACTGCTGCGTTAGAAGTATTGAAAAAGACAGCACGTATTGAACATCTTATTTTAGAAAAACGTGACTATGAAATACCGGATGCACTTTTTGAAGGGAAAGAGATCTATGGTACACAAACTTTTGACCAATCCCTTGTTGACTTACTTGATACAGGGCGTATTACAGAAAAAACAGCATTGGAGTTTGCAACGAATCCTTCTGATATGCGTTTGAAGATCGACGGAGTAGGAAAAGGTGCTCTTGCCAAGTACCCTCATACACAAAAGCAGGATACGATTGATTTTAAAGAGGATGATGCTTAGGACAAGTAAGGTTTAAAAATATTTGGGTATAATCCGCCTCTATTTTAAATTTAAGGACAAAATATGTTAGAAGGTATCGTTAGAGAGAGTATCGGAAAGCAAAGCGCAAAGCAGCTGAAAAGAGATGGTTATCTAATCGCAAATATTTATGCAAATGGTGTTGAAAATATCAATGCTGCATTTAAACGTGGTGAATTTGTAAGAGCAATGAGAAACAAAGAGACACTTGCATTCCCTGTTAAAGTTGGCGATAAAGAGATCTCAGTATTTATTCAAGAGTATCAACTGCACCCAGTACATGGTGAAGTGATCCATGTTGACCTTAGAGTTGCAGTCCCTGGACAGGTAACAGATTTCCTTGTACCTGTGCTCACACACGGAACACCTCTTGGTCTTAAGAACAAAGGTGTACTTGTTATCTCTAAAAAAAGATTGAAAGTAAGAGGGACTATTGAAAATATACCTGCAAACTTTGACCTTGATGTTGAACCGTTGAACAGAGATGAGTCTATTCTTGTAAGAGAGATTGATGTACCAGCTGAATGTAGACTTATGGACAGACCAGATGTTTCTGTCTGTGGTGTTATTAAATCTAAATAAGCATAAATGAATACTTCATTATGACACTTTTTGTAGGTCTAGGTAATCCGGGATCACAATATGCAGAGACGCGTCATAATATCGGCTTTAAAGTCATTGACAAACTGGTTGATGACTTAGGAGCCCGAGACATTTCCAAAACCTCATTTCAAGGCAAACTCTATCGTGTTGCCAATACATTTTTTTTAAAACCTAGCACTTTTATGAACCTGTCGGGTAAGAGTCTGCTGTCGGTCAAACAGTTTTTTAAACTGGAGTTGGATGACATTATTGTGATCCATGATGACATTGATCTTCCTTTTGGTGCAGTGCGTTTTAAAAAGGGTGGCGGTCACGGGGGGCATAACGGTTTACGTTCCATAGACACACTTGTGGGGAAAGAATATATACGTGTAAGGGTTGGTGTAGGTAAACCTGAACATAAATCTCAAGTAGCGGATTATGTATTGCATGACTTTTCCGAAGCAGAGAAGTTGACACTGGAGAAGTTGGTCAGTCATGTTGTACAAGCCTGTCAGGCTTTACAAAAAGAGAGCTTGAATGAAGTGAAATCCCATTATTCTTTGAAATCCATTGAAACGCTGGCAGGTTGAGACAGTGTTTTTTCTCTCCCTTCACTTTCGTTACCTTGCTAGCCTTTATATTAAAAATCTTTTAGCGATACTTTTTGGCCTTTCGACAGCATTTGCAGTGATCGATTATTTTCAGCATGTGGACAAACTTCAGGTTTCGAGTAACTACCAGATACTTTATATTTTCTATATGTGGCAGGAGGCTTTGGGTATGCTTTATCCTCTGGCCATAGTGTTTGCGCTTATCATGACAAAACTGGCTTTGGTGAAAAACAATACCATGGGTGCACTTCATGCATTTGGGTACAATAAAAAAAGACTTTTTTTGCCACTTTTTGTTGTCTCAACCCTTACGTATGCACTTTTTCTTTTTTTACAAACAACAGAATTTTCTTATGCCAAAGAGAAAGCACATCTTTTACTGGAAAACCAGATCAACGCGTATGATGTCAATGATGTTTTTTTCAAATACAATGATACATTTGTCTATATTAAAACAATGGATCCTTTGGCTAAGACAATTAAGGATATTACTATTTTTAAAGTCGAAGGGCATCAGGTACGCTATACCATTCAAGCACCCATTGCACTTTATGGAAATGACGAATGGGTGGCAAAAAATGCCGTGGTGAAAATGCATTTTTACAACAAAGGCAAGCTTGACCATTATGAGGTAGTTCATAAAAAAAGTATTGTAACGCTGGAAGGCTATAAACCCAAAATACTTACCTCTTTGTATGAGGGGAAAGCGCTCAATATTATAGATGCTTTTCATACCTGGGAACTTTTTAGGAAGCAGCATATAAATTCAGACAAGATCAGGGCTGTAATATACAACAAAACGATTGTACCGCTTTTTGCTATTGCTCTGGCGCTAATACTTTTTTTCAAACTTCCTTTTCATGCCAGAATGATCAGTTTCGGCCTGGTCGTCGCCGCTTCACTGGGCGTAACATTTATTATTTGGGGTATTCTTTTTGGTTTGAATCAGATGGGAGAAAATGGGGTACTTATTCCTGAGATCTCTGCCATTGCCCCCATTGTTCTGCTCTGGATATATGCCCTTTATGTTTACTTTAGCGATGAAAGAAAGATCGCTTAGCGTGACACTTCATCCTCTGTACTATCCCTTCTGTATCCCCTCCGCTTCGGGGCTAGCTCACTTTTAGCGATTTTTGGATAGAATCACTTTAAAATAGATAGAAATTGAGGATGCAAACATGAGCATTGACTATAAAGCATTAACAGAGAAATACGGGACACCCCTGTATGTGTATGATTTTGACTACATTGAAAACCGCTACAATGCACTCAAAGAGGCATTTTCCGGTAAAAAATCACTGATCAACTATGCAGTAAAAGCAAACTCAAACCTCTCTGTGATCTCGCATTTGGCAAAATTGGGTGCCGGTGCAGACTGTGTCAGTATTGGTGAAGTCAAACGTGCACTTGATGCAGGCATTGATAAATACAAGATCATCTTTTCAGGTGTAGGAAAGCGGGATGACGAGATACGCGAAGCGTTGGAAAAAGATATCCTTTTGATCAACCTTGAGTCGGAAGCAGAGATGAAACGTGTAGAGATGGTAGCAAAATCGCTGGGTAAAGAGGCACGTATTTCTGTACGTGTCAACCCGAATATTGATCCGCAGACGCACCCGTACATCTCTACAGGTTTACATGAGAACAAGTTTGGTGTAGAGACCGATATGGCGAAACGTATGTATATTTATGCGAACAGGTCGCCGCATCTGAATCCTGTCGGGATCCATTTTCACATTGGTTCACAGTTAACGAAACTGGAGCCTATCAAAGAAGCGGCAGCTATAGTGGCAGACCTGGTACGTTCCTTGAAAGCTATTAAAATAGATATTAAATTTTTTGATGTAGGCGGTGGTATCGGTGTGGTATATAGTGATGAGATCACCATCCCTGTGGCAGACTATACCCAGGCAATCTTTGATGCAACCAAAGGCTTAGATGTGACGCTGGTGTGTGAACCTGGACGCTACATGGTAGCCAATGCCGGCGCTTTTTTTACCACTGTGCTGTATGAAAAGGTCAATGCAGGCAAACGTTTTGTTATTGTCGATGGTGCTATGAATGATCTGCTTAGACCAAGCCTTTACAATGCGTACCATAAAATAGAAGCGGTAGCGGTTGAGGGTGAAACATCTTATGCGGATGTGGTTGGCCCTGTTTGTGAAAGTGGTGATTTTTTGGGAAAAGAGATACAGTTGCCGACACTCGAACACGACGACGTGCTTATGATCCATTCCGCAGGTGCTTACGGTTTTACGATGGCGAGTAATTATAATACACGTGGAAAAAGTGCTGAAGTCGCATTGCAAAATGGTCAAGACAGACTGATCAGAAAACGTGAAACCTATGAGGATCAGATACGTTTGGAATTGGAATATTTAGAAAAGTAAAGGCCGATAATGACTTTAGACGAACTAAGAGAACAGATAGATGCACTGGACGATACACTTTTAAAGCTCTACAACGAACGTATGGAGTTGGTAGATAAAGTGGGTGCATTAAAAAATACTACTGGTGCGCCTATCTACCGTCCCGAGAGAGAGCAGGCGATCCTCAACAGACTTAAAAGTCAAAATACGGGGAAGCTGACAGATAAAGCGATCGATGCACTTTTTGTGGAAATGTTTGCGGTAGCGAGAAATTTGGAACTCCCTGAAGCTGTTTCTTTTTTAGGCCCTGAAGCTTCTTTTACCCATCAGGCGGCAGAGAGTAAATTTGGTGCTTTAAGTACCTATCTGCCAACCTCTTCTATTCCCGGTGTATTTAGAGAAGTGAAAAAAGGAACAGCTAAGTTTGGTGTCGTACCCATAGAAAACTCTTCGAACGGGATCGTGACCGATACCATCAACTGTCTGGATGCCTATGACTTAAAGATCATCGCAGAAGTGGTCATTGACGTACACCTCTGTTTTGCAGCAAAATGCCAGGATGTTAAGCAGATCCAAAAGATTTTTTCAAAAGATATTGCTTTTGGACAGTGTCGGAACTTTTTACAGGATCTGGGTCTGGATATGATAGAACATATTCCTGTTGAATCTACAGCGAAAGCGGCAAAACTTGCTCAGGAAGATGAGTATGCTGCAGCACTTTGTCCCTCTATTGCGGCAAAAATGTACAATTTGCCTATCTTATTTGACAATGTTGAAGATGATACAGATAACAGAACACGTTTTTTTGTGATCTCCAACTTTGACAATCTGCCTTCTGCCTCAGACAAGACTTCTATTTTGGTGAAGCTTGCAAACAAACCGGGTGCTTTGGTGGATTTTTTGAATGATTTTGAAAAAGCAGAAGTGAATCTTACTAAGATAAAGTCACATATTGTCGGCGGAAAATCAGTCTTTTTCCTTGAGTTTAACGGACATAAGGAAGATGAAAATATTGCATCTATCTTGGAGAAACACACAAACGAAATAAAAGTACTCGGTTCTTATGTGAAAGAACGTGATGATATATAACTGTAAGGTGCAACGTATGCACCGCAAGGATAAACAATGAAATTTAACAAAGTTTTAGACAATATCAAAACCTATGAAGCCGGCAAACCCATAGAACTTGTTGTACGTGAATTTGGTATCAAAGCAGAAGATGTGGTTAAACTTGCTTCCAATGAAAACCCTATCGGAACAAATCCTGCGATATCAAAAGTGATCAGGTCGCATGCGGATATTGCACATCTTTACCCTGATGACAGTATGTTTGAACTAAAAGAAGCATTGGCCAAAAGATTTGAAGTCAATGAAAATAACATTATCATTGGTGCTGGTTCTGACCAGGTATTGGAGTTTATCTCCCGTGCTTTATTGGATGAAGAGTCTTCTGTACTGATGTCTGCAGTTACGTTTGCCATGTATGAGATATATGCAAAACAGATGGGTGCGAAAATAGTGCGTACGGCAAGCTATGAACATAAGTATGATGAATTCATGGAAGCCTATAAAATACATAAACCCAAAATTATTTATATTTGCACACCAAATAATCCTACCGGAGATGCTAGCAAAAAAGATGAGGTTTTAAAAATCATTGACGCTGTAGGGCAAGATACTTTGGTCATTGTAGACGGTGCCTACATGGAGTACGCAGCGGCTAAAGATGCCGCGTATGCCATTACTCCAAAAGATCTTATAGGGTACGATAATGTGATCTATCTGGGAACCTTTTCCAAAGCACACGGATTGGGGGGAATGCGTGTAGGGTATGGCATTGGACAATCGACACTCATTCATGAACTTTATAAGATGAGACCTCCTTTTAATATTACGACTTTATCACTTTTGGTGGCCATAGAAGCATGTAAATCAGAAGATTTTGTGGAAAAGTCGATCGCTTTGCATCAGGAGCAAATAGTACGTTATGAGACATTTGCAAAAGAGAATGATTTTAGCTATATTGAGAGTTATACGAACTTTATCACGTATCTTTTTGAGGAAAATATGGATTCAAGCAGTATTGCTGATGCATTGCTGAAAAGAGGAGTGATCATCCGAAACCTTGCCTCTTACGGTATGAATGCCATTCGTATTACCATAGGGACGGAAAAACAAAATGATATTTTCTTTAAACATTTCTCTGAGGTTATCATTTGAAAACAGCAAAGATCGTGAAAGCAGGAGTGTTGGAGCTAAAAGCTTTTGAATTGAGCCATTTTATGCAGACAAAAGTAGTGTTGAATACTGAGCAAAGCATCAGTAAAAAAGAGATCAAAGCATTGGCAAAAGCCTTATCGTTGGATGCGGATGACGAGAAGATCATTTTTACCAAAAAGATCATGACTGCCTATAGGGCAAAGAGGTAAAGAGATGAATATAAAAGCATACAGTACTGAAGAACTCAACGGTGTTGCCAAAGAGATCAGAGAGAAGATCCTTGAAACAGTTAGTAAGAACGGCGGGCATTTAAGTTCAACCATGGGTGCCACTGACCTGATCGTAGCGATGCATAAAGTATTTGATCCTGAAAAAGATCCTTTTTTGTTTGATGTCAGCCATCAGGCGTATGCCCACAAACTTTTAACCGGACGTGCAGATGCCTTTCATACCCTTCGTCAGTTTAACGGTATTTGCGGCTATACCAAACCGAGTGAATCGAAGTATGACTATTATGTGGCTGGGCACAGCTCTACCTCCATCTCTTTGGCTGTGGGTGCAGCTAAAGCCATAGCGCTCAAAGGAGAAGACCGTATTCCTGTGGCCTTCATAGGTGACGGTTCCATGTCGGCAGGTATGGTGTATGAAGCCCTGAACGAACTGGGTGATAAAAAATATCCGGTGGTGATCATACTGAATGACAATGAGATGAGCATTGCCAAACCAATAGGGGCCATTTCCAAACTCTTGTCACAGACGATGGCAGGCTCTTTTTACCAAAAGTTCAAAGGAAAAGTTGAAAAGGTGCTGGAGCATTTTCCCGACGGGGCAACTTATATGGCAAAACGTTTTGAAGACTCATTCAAACTCATTACGCCGGGAATACTTTTTGAAGAGATGGGTATTGAATACATCGGTCCGGTAGATGGTCATGATATTGAAGCCCTTGTGGAGACTATGGAAGTTGCCAAAGCCTTTGGCAAACCGGTGATCATTCATGCGCAAACCACCAAAGGCAAAGGATATGAGATTGCAGAAGGCCCCAAAGAGCACTGGCACGGTGTCTCTGCTTTCGATCTAAAAACAGGGGAGAGCCCTAAAAAAACCGGTAAAAAAGCTGCTACTGCGATATTTTCCGAAACCATGATCGCTATGGCGGATGAAGATGAAAAACTGGTGGGTGTTACGGCTGCCATGCCAAGCGGTACAGGTATGTCAGCGGTGATGGAGAAGTATCCTGAACGTTTCTGGGATGTTGCCATTGCAGAGCAGCATGCAGTCACTTCTATGGGTCCGTTGGCAAAAGAGGGTTTTAAACCATTCTGCGCCATCTACTCTACCTTCCTTCAGAGAGGATATGATCAGGTGATTCACGATATCTGTATCATGGATCTTCCCGTAGTATTTGCACTGGACAGAGCAGGTATTGTCGGAGAAGACGGAGAGACCCATCAGGGAGCCTTTGACATTTCTTATTTGCGTGCCATACCCAATATGACACTCTTCGCACCCTACAATGAAAGTACGATGCGGTCAGCACTCTTTTTTGCCAAAGAGTATGCGCATCCTTGTGCTGTACGTTATCCCCGGGGAGCATTTTTGGCAGAAGATCGTGAAAGTCCGGCTTTTGCACTTGGCAAATCGGTTCTTCTGCAGGAGGGTGATGAGATACTCTTTATCGGATACGGAAACGGTGTGGGACGTGCAGAACAGACGGCAGCACTCTTGGAGACAAAGGTAGCTGTACTGGATCTTCGTTTTGTAAAGCCGCTGGATGAAGCAATATTATCTGATCTAAGTCAAAAATATAAAAAATGGTATGTTTTTTCCGATTCTGCAAAGCAGGGTGGTGTGGGTTCAGCGATACTGGAGTTTTTAAGCGAAAAGGGTATCCAGGATATTGCGTTAACTTCTTTTGAGTATGATGATGCTTTCATCACGCATGGAAATACGAAACTGGTGGAAGAGAGTTTGGGACTGCTGCCTGAACAACTTGCAAAGAGAATTATGTAGGGTGGGCTTTCAAGCCCACCAAAACAAATATAATTATCCAGAAGGTGGGCATAAATGCACCACCCTACGGAACTTAAGAAAATATCTAAAAAAGGTATTTTCTTAAGTTCAGTGACAGTGAACGAACAACTAACAAAGGAAAAAAAATGGCTAACGAATACATTTTTACAAGTGA
>FXBE01000109.1_pt1 | contig 13465 bp, 13 predicted proteins | sample 5335311 | NCBI WGS metagenome assembly FXBE01 (sample SAMEA103928390, study PRJEB20085) | sediment metagenome | biome: marine biome; feature: hydrothermal vent; material: sediment | place: Atlantic Ocean | collected 2013-08-06T02:46:56 | depth 0.05 m | reverse complement strand
TGATGAAAGATGTCAAGATGCCTCATGCCAGAGCCGCAACCAAAACATGGCTTGCCAAGATAGAAGAAGAACATAAAGATGCTTTTAAAATGTTCAAAGCTTCCTTCAAACATATCCATGATGATACCTTTTTAGACCCAGAACGTTGGGATAGGGATGATATATGAGATTTATAATTGTATGTATCATAATATTAGGGCTTGGTAATGCTGAAGAGAGAATAGTCCCCTCACAGTTTAAGGTAGAGCTTATTAAGCGGTGTGAAGTGTTGGGTTTGAGCGCAGAACCTAAGCGTAAAGCGAAGAAAATATACTCTCACGGACATACTGGGTCTTGTGTACAAAATCTTGGGTGTATGCGTGAGATAACACAAAAAGAACTAGATGCTGAGCACAATAAAACAAAACGTGACTTTTTGGCATGGAAATACCCTATATGGTGCAAAGTAGATTCCGATGGAAAACGTGGTTGGATACGTAAGCAGTTTTTGGCAGATAAACCGTGTGGAGAGAATGATTGAATACCTTTAATGCAATAGCACAAAATCGTTTAGACAAAACCCTCACAAGCGAACTAAATGTTAGCCGCAACCAAGTAGAAAAACTCATCAAAGATGGGCTTGTGTCTGTGAATGGTAAAACTATTACAAAAACAAGCTATAAAGTGGCAGAGGGTGATGAGGTAGCCTACACATTTAAAGAGGCAGAGAAACGTGTGGTACCTCCTATAGACTTTGATGTGGAGATACTGTATGAGGATGAACATTTACTGATAGTCAATAAGCCTAGTGGTTTGGTGGTGCATCCTGCCCCTTCGGTGAAAGAACCTACTTTGGTGGATTGGCTTATACATAAAGGTATCTCACTCTCTACTATTTCTGGTGAGGAACGTCATGGGATTGTGCATCGTATAGACAAAGAGACTACGGGTGCGCTTGTGGTGGCTAAAACGAATGAAGCGCATGAAAAACTTTCTGCACAACTCCAAGACAAGAGTATGGGGCGTTACTATCTCGCTCTGATAGATTGTCCTTTAAAAGATGACACATTGGTGGACAAGCCTATAGGCCGTAACCCAAAAAATAGACTAAAAATGGATGTAGTGCCTCAGGGAAAGGTAGCCAAAACAGCCTTTGTGAAGCTCGCACAAACGATGTATGATGTCGAACTTATTGCTGCCAAACTCTTTACAGGACGTACCCATCAGATACGTGTACATTTGGCTACTTTGGGGCGTCATATTTTAGGCGATGATTTATATGGTTTTAAGAGCAAAAGAGATAAAATTCCAAGAGTTTATCTACATGCGTATCTACTTTATTTAATCCACCCAGATACAGGTGAAAAAATGGAGTTTGTTGCCCCACTTTTTGATGATATGACAGCGTACATAACAAAATATTTTGATCAAGAAATAGTCGATAATAAAATAAATCCTGAAACACTTGGGTCACTTTTTACACATTTATAAAAGCAGGGAATATGCCACATTTAAAAGTTTCACCATTTGATACGAGCAGCATAAAAGAAAAAGTTGCACAAAGTACAGTTATGACCTCTTTTGCTACTTCATTAACAAGCTCTGATATGCTTATAGGTGTAGTACACAAAGGCGAAGAGTTTTTACTTCAGTTAAAACCTGATGAAGAAGCCTATTTACTCAAGTATGACAAAGTGACACGTCCACTGAAAGTGAACATCTTAAAAGAGGCACTGGGTTTGGTTTCTGGAGAGTTGGGACTTGAGGTACTTTCTTCAAATATTACTCTTTCGCCTACCAAAGCAGCACTTTCATCAGCATCTTTTAAGAAGATAGAAGATTTTGAAAATATGGATTACCCAAAAGATAAAGTTTCTGTTGAAGTAGGGTTTGGTTCGGGCAGACATCTGCTGTACCAAGCTGAGAAAAATCCAGATACACTGTTTATCGGATTAGAGATACATACCCCCTCAGCACAGCAAGTACTTAAGCAGATAGAACTGCAAGGCATAGAAAACATTTGGGTCGTGAACTATGATGCCCGCCTGTTTTTGGAAATGCTTCCTTCAAACCTTTGTACGCAAATCTTTGTACACTTCCCTGTACCTTGGGATAAAAAGCCACAGCGCCGCGTGATAAGTAAAAGTTTTTTAGAAGAGTCGATGAGAGTCTTGGAAAAAGAGGGGCGTTTAGAACTTCGTACAGACAGTGATAATTACTTTTGGTATGCGTTAGAAACATTCTTTTCTGTGCCTAAAGCACAAGTAGAAGTACGTAAAAATGAGGCGTTAGAAGTCACAAGCAAATATGAAGCCAGATGGCTTCGTCAAGAAAAAGACATTTATGATGTTTATGTAAAATGTATGGAAGAATCGGCACCTAAAGAGGGTGCTATTGATTTTAACTTTAATGGTGTAAAATATATGAAAGGGATTGAGACAAGACTCCCTAAAAAAGCTTTGGTATATGAGGGGTATTTTGTACACTTTGAACGCATATTTAAAGTGTCAGACACCTCTTTATTTATCAAGTGTGCTTTTGGTAGTTTTGATAGACCTGAACATAAATATATATTTTTAGAGGAAGATGGATGCCGTTATTTTGTTTCTCAACCTGTAAAAACAACTGTCAATTTACATGCACATCAAAAACTTGCAGAGCAGCTAATGCTCGAAGAAGGGTAGTCATATATGTCTAATGTCATACAAGCTTCAAATCTAACACTTGCCTATGACGATGGTGCCAAAGAGATTATCAAAGATGCGAATTTCAGTATCAAAAAAGGTGAATTTGTTTTCATTACTGGACCTAGTGGTTCGGGGAAATCAACACTGCTTAAAGCACTCTATGGACAACTTAAACCTACTGCAGGAAGCCTTGTTGTTGGTGGAAATGATTTGGCATATATAGGACGTAAGAAACTTCAAGAGTTGCGTACACATATGGGTATCATTTTCCAAGACTATAAACTTGTGAATGAATGGACAGTGTCAAAAAATGTTGTTTTGCCACTGATGATTGCAGGGTATTCTAACGAAATACAAGAGACACAGGCGCGTAGATTGTTAAAACATGTCAAACTTTCAGAGCATGGTGACAAATATCCACTTGAACTCTCTGGTGGTGAACAGCAGCGTGTGGGTGTAGCAAGAGCCTTGTCGAAAAACCCTGTGGTTATTTTGGCAGATGAACCTACAGGAAACCTCGATGACTATTCCTCTAATGTGATATGGGACTTGATGGAAAATGCTTGTCAACAGTTAGATACCACAGTCTTGGTTGTGACCCATAAAATACCAACGATTTTTTCACTGCCGTATAGACATTTTATTATTGAGAGCAAGGGTGTATATGAAGTTCATTAAAAACCATCTTATGTTTATTTTGCCGTTGATGGCTATTTTGTTAGGTGTGGAGTTTTATTTGGTCTTTGACCGTACGACTGATTCTTATGAGAAGACGTTAACTGAAGGTTATACCATGCTTGTAGTGAGTAAAAAGCCTGTAAAACTAGAGACTTTTCAGAAGCTGAACAAGCATATTATTACCGCTACACAAATAGAGCGTAGCAAGATTGTCTCTGAAGTAGCAAAAGGGATAAGTAAAAGTAATTCAGAAGCTATACTCAAGGCATTGCCTTATTTTTATAACCTAGGGTTAGACTCTTATTTAAAAACCTCTGAACTTGATGCAATTAAAGATGATTTAAAGATAGATAAAAACATTAAAAAGGTTGAGACCTTCGGATCATCATATAACTCCAGTTATAGACTTTTTACCTTTATCAAATTGACTTTAAAAGTCTTTATCATTTTTATGGCTGTGGTGAGTCTCTTTTTGATTATCAAGCAAATGGAAATCTGGAAATATGCACATAAAGAGCGTATGCAGGTGATGGAAATATTTGGTGCACCACTCATGTTACGCTCTGGCGTTTTGTTTCGTGTAGCCTTTGTTGATGCCATTTTTGCAACCATGTTTGTCTCGGGTATTTTCTTTTACATCAAATTTTATTGGGCAGCACAAAGTGGCATAGACATTATGCAACAAAATCAAGAAGAATTATTTCAAGTAGCAGATATTGGCATTTTATTTGGTTCTGCTATTGCTATAGTGATAGTGGCAGTCTATTCTGTGGTATTTTCTAACAAGGGAGTACAGGAGTGAAATCCTTCTTAGCAGCTTTTTTTCTTAGCATGTTTTTAGGCGCATCTCTTTATGCTGCATCTACCACATCTAAAATAAAAAATTCAAAAAAAACCCTTTCTGTTACATCTTCGGCAAAGAAAAAAGCAAGTAGACGTTTAGGTAAGATTGCTAAGGACATTAAGTCTGCAGAAAAAGACATTGTCTATTTGGAAAAAAAGATAGAAACACTTAAACAGAGTCAGGCAAAAACAGAAGAGAAGTATGAGACACTGAAAAAAGAGCTTTCTACTTTTGAGAAAGATTTTGAAGAGACAAGTCGCACACTTGATACCAAACGTAAAAAATTTATAGCCTTACTCTCTGAGCAATTTTCCATTGTTTTTGCGATGGAACAGGCACATGAACCAACACAAGAGTCTATTTTAGCGCATGAAGTGTATGAAGCGTATAAAAAGCAAAATGCAAAGTCTTTGGCAACATTGCGTTCAGATATTGTCTCTTTGAAAAAACGTAAAAAGTCTAAATTGAACTTACGTAACAAAACCAAAAAAGAGATAGCGCGTATTATCAAAAAAAGAGACTCTTATACCCAGAAAAAAATAGCCAAAAAGAAGCTGCTTAAAAAACTTTCTGTAGATGAAGAGAAGTATAATGCGAAATTAGAGAAAATTGTAGATAAACAAAACTCATTGCGTTCGACACTTGCAAAGCTCAATATCTTACACTCACAAGAGGTAGAAGAAGCACGTAAAATAGCTGCTGCAAAAAAAGAAGCCATGCGTCTTGAAAAAATACGTCAAAGAAAAATACGTAAAGCCAAGGCACTTGCACGTGCAAAAGCAAGAAAAGCAAAAGAGGCGCTACGTAAAGCAAAAACCGAAGAAGAACGTGTCAAAGCGCGTATAGCAGCGAAAGAAGCTGAAGCCGAGAATAAAAAAGTCTATAAAGAGAGTGAAAAAGTAAGACAAATAAACTCGTCGTATGCAAAATCTAAAACGTATAAATATAGAGGAAATAAGACGATTTCTCCTTTGGCTCAGGCAAGAGTCACGAAGAAATTTGGTACCTACATAGACCCTATTTACAAGATAAAAATCTTTAATGAATCTATTACATTAACATCTAAAATACCTAATGCTAAAGTGAAAAATATCCTTAATGGTAAAGTAGTTTTTGCAGGAAAAAGTTCTATGCTTGGCAAAGTGGTGGTTGTGTCACATAGCCATAAAATGCATACTGTCTATGCAGGACTTTCCAAAATTGCACCAACCATTCATGTAGGTTCTAAGATAAAAAAAGGTTATGTGGTAGGGAAAGTGACAGAAAAGCTCATCTTTCAGGCAACAAAAGATTCAAAACATATTAACCCACTTAAGCTCATAAAAATTTAGTAACATGAGTGTTTAAACCCCTCCTAACCAACCTTTGGATATAATCGCGAAATTAACTATAAAGGCTTTTGGTGATTAAACGCGTATTGGTAAAATTTTCTGGTGAAGCTTTGGCTGGTGAGGAAGGGTATGGGATTGATACAAAAATCCTTAACTTTATTGCTAGTGAGATAAAAGGACTGGTTGACGCTGGTGTGGAAGTAGGTATTGTCGTGGGTGGTGGTAACATTATTCGTGGGGTGTCTGCTGCTGCAGATGGTATCATCAAAAGAACTTCTGGTGACTATATGGGTATGCTTGCTACTGTGATTAACGGTGTGGCTATTCAGGAAGCCTGTGAACACTGTGGACTTGAGGCAAGACTTCAGTCTGCTATAGACATGCAAGAGATAGGTGAAGCGTTTATCGTTCGTCGTGCGCGTCGTCACTTAGAAAAAGGACGTGTGGTTGTGTTTGCTGGTGGTACAGGTAACCCTTACTTTACGACAGACACGGCTGCTACACTCAGAGCCTCTGAGATTGAAGCAGAATTACTCATCAAAGCAACCAAAGTAGATGGTGTGTACGATAAAGACCCTAATAAGTTTGACGATGCAGTGAAGCTTGATACTTTGAGCTATGACCAAGCATTGACTGATAACATTAAAGTGATGGATGATACGTCTATCGCTTTAGCGAAAGAAAATGGATTGCCAATTGTTGTGTGTAACATGTTTGAAAAAGGTAATTTACTGGCAATCATCAAAGGTGATATGAGCCTTTGTTCTATCGTTAAATAGAAACAAATAATAGAAACTTCAAGGAAATAAAATGAGAACAGAACAACTAACAGCACTAGCATTAGAAAAAGTAGATTATGACAAATACCTTCTTGCAAATGCAGTAGGTAAAAGAGCAGAAGCGATTGCAAATGGTGCACCATCAGTACTTGATATTGATACCTCTGATATGAAATTTACAGATATTGCATTGCAAGAGATTGCAGAAGGTAAAATTATTGCAAGTATAGACGAATAGACGTTTTAATAAGAAAGATTTTTGTGAAGGATATTTTATGGAAGTTTTTCTAGACAAAGCTCAAAATATACATACGATAGAAGAGGCGAGAGCTCTTCTTTGGGAAGAACTTTCTTCTCCTTCTCCTATGACAGTAAAGGCACTTGACCTTTCTCTCACTGCACATGATGGACAAACACGTAAAAGTGGAGAGCCATATATTGTACACCCCATACTCGTAGCAGCTATAACGGCAAAAATATCTAATGACGAAACTATGGTACAAGCTGCACTCTTACATGATGTGGTGGAAGATACTTCATTTACCATTGAAGATTTAGAATTGGCTTTTGGCGATGATGTCTCACATATGGTAGAGGGACTTACCAAAATTGTAGAGATTCGCGATGAAGAGTTAGTCCCCTCAGGTTCAGATGAAAGACTGATCAACTCTGCACTGACATTTAGAAAGATGCTCATCGCGTCCATTAAAGATGTCCGTGTGTTGGTGATAAAGCTTTGTGACAGACTGCACAATATGCTGACACTGGATGCTTTGCGTGAAGAGAAACAAAAACGTATTGCAGAAGAGACTTTAGTGGTTTATGCCCCTATTGCGCATAGGTTGGGTATCTCACGGCTTAAAAACCATTTGGAAGATTTGAGTTTTAAGTATATCTATCCTGAGGATTATGCTCAGATAGACCATTATATGCAATCCAATGCACAAAACTTGCAATTTAAACTCAATACTTTTATTCAGAAAGTCAAAAAATTCATGGTACAAAATGGTTTTGATGAAGATGAGTTTGATATTTTTGGCAGGGTGAAGCATTACTACTCTATCTACATGAAAATGCACCGTAAAGGTGTGAGTATAGAAGAAGTGCTTGACCTTTTGGCTGTGCGTATCATTGTAGAGGAACCTATAGAATGTTATAAAGTCTTGGGCTTAATGCACCTTAGTTTTACACCACTTATCTCACGTTTTAAAGACTATGTGGCTGTCCCTAAAGAGAATGGGTATAAAACCATACATACAACACTTTTTAGCGAAGAAGGCATATTAGAAGCACAAATACGTACAGAAGAGATGCATAGACTTGCAGAGTATGGTGTAGCGGCACACTGGAAATACAAGGGTGGCAGTGATAGTGTCAACCTTGAATGGCTTGAGTCTTTACATTATCAGAATGAGTCCATCGAAGAGTTTTATGAGCTTGCAAAGTCTGACTTGTTTTCTGAAGATATTACGGTATTTTCACCTAAAGGTGATTACTATACGTTACCTAAAGACTCAACTGCACTAGATTTTGCTTACGCAATACACTCTGAGGTAGGGAGTAATGCCATAGATGCGTTGGTAAATAAACGCAATGCTTCTTTGTTAACGGTACTTAAAAATGGAGATATTGTTAAAATTATCAAAGATGACACGGTGCATTTACACTGTTCTTGGCTTGATACAGTCAAAACCTCCAAGGCACAAGATGGCATACGTTCAGCATGTCGTGCACGTATTAAAGAGGTAGATACCCTGAGTGCCTACAACATTTTAGCAACACTTTTTGCACAAAAGAGTTCTGATGTTAAAACATTGATTGAAAAGCTTGATATACAAGATACGATTTATAAATTGCCTTTACATGTGGATTATTATAAAGAAGTCATTCACCAAGTGGCTGACTATATGGGTACAAAAGAAGTACGTTTTTGGGAACTCCTGAAAAAAGGCTATAAGAAGCCTAAAATAAAAGCGTTGGAACATTTTACATTCTTTACGAACAAGCCTTTAGATGGTGTAGAGTTTGATTATTGCTGTCATCCTAAAGTTGGTGACCAAATCGTTGCATTTTATAAGGACAGTAAGGCTATTATACACCATAAATTGTGTAAGCATGCCTATGATAAAATAGTGGAAAATGAAGAGATGATTCATGTATATTGGAGTGGTTCTAAACTCTCTCGGTACAGATTGACTATCAGTCTTCAAAATCAAAAAGGTATTTTGGCTGATTTATTGACAAAACTTTCTGATTTGAATCTCAATATTTTAAGTATTGAGTTAGGGATTAGGCATTCTGAGCAAGCAGAATATTGTCAAATAGAAGTAGAGAGTCATGAGTCGAAGAAGCAAAATTTGATAGAGAGCATAGGGCAAAAGTTTAAACTCATTGAAATTATAAGTTTAGATGACGCATATAACAAATAAATATAGGAAAATAGAGAATGGTAAAACAGGCATTAGAAGAGATAGGTAGAGGTACAGCAGAAATCATTGACATCGAGCGTATTGAAAAGCTTGTGACAAAATATTATGATGATGGTACTACCTATACAGTCAAAGCAGGTTTTGACCCTACGGCACCTGACTTACACCTTGGGCATACTGTACTGCTTCAAAAGTTGGCAACCTTTCAAAAGTTTGGTGGGCGTGTGCAGTTTCTTATTGGTGATTTTACTGCAATGATAGGTGATCCGACAGGAAAGAGTGCTACACGTAAGGTATTGACTAAAGAGCAGATAGTGAAGAATATCGCATCGTATACTGAACAGGCATTTAAAATACTTGATGAATCTAAAACGAGCATAGTGTATAACAATGATTGGTTAGAAAAATTAGGAGCAGATGGTATGTTGCAACTGGCTTCAAACCTTACTGTGGCACGTATGCTTGAACGTGATGACTTTTCTAAACGTTATGCCTCCAATACACCTATTGCGGTGAGTGAATTTATGTACCCATTGCTTCAGGGCTATGATTCTGTACATTTGGCATCGGATATTGAGATAGGTGGAACGGATCAGAAGTTTAACTTGCTTATGGGTAGACAACTACAAAAAGCCTATGACATTAAAAAACAACAAGCTGTACTGATGATGCCTATTTTGGAAGGACTAGATGGGGTACAAAAGATGTCTAAGTCTTTAGGAAACTACATCGGTGTAACAGAAGAACCAAAAGATATTTATGGGAAAGTGCTTTCAATTTCAGATGAATTGATGTGGCGTTATTATGAGCTTTTGAGTGAAAAATCACTCTCTGAAATAGCACAACTTAAAGAGGATGTAGCATCTCGCACCGTTCACCCTAAAACAGCCAAAGAAAACCTTGCTCTAGAGATAACTACAAGGTTCTATAATGAAGAGTTGGCTACACTAGCTAAAGAAGAGTTTAACTCTGTATTTAAAGCAAAGAAGCTCCCTACGGAGATGGCTGAGTTTGAGATGGAAGAGGGTATCTGGATTTGTCAAGCACTTTTAGATGCTGGACTTGAACCTTCAACCTCTCAAGCAAGACGTGACATCAAGCAAAATGCTGTGAGTATTGACCAGGAGAAAATAAGTGATGAAAAACTTAATCTTAGCTCTGGTGAATACATTTTGCAAGTAGGTAAAAAACGGTTTGCAAAAGTGAAGGTAAAGTAATGGAATTTAAGTCTTTTAAAATTGGAAAATATACGATTGAGAAGCCTATTATCCAAGGGGGTATGGGTGTAGGTATCTCTTGGGACCAACTTGCTGGGAATGTTTCTAAAGAAGGTGGGCTTGGTGTGATTTCTGCCGTGGGAACAGGTGTGTATAAAAACAGAGCCTATGTTGAAAAAACAGTAGGAAAAGAAGAACGTCCTCTTGATGCGATTAATTTTTACTCTTACCCAGCACTGAAGAAAATATTTGACAATGCCAGAGAAATATGTGGTGATGCCCCACTTGCAGCCAATGTACTTTATGCACAAAGTGAGTATAACCGTGTGGTAGAAGATGCTTGTAAAGCAGGGGCAAACATTATCATTACAGGTGCAGGGCTTCCACTTACGATGCCTGAAGCTACGAAAGATTATCCCGATGTGGCATTGGTACCTATCGTCTCAACTGCCAAAGCATTACGTATTTTATGTCGTCGTTGGAAAAAAACACACAACAAACTTCCCGATGCTGTCATCGTAGAAGGCCCTTTAAGTGGTGGACACCAAGGGTTTAAGTATGATGAGTGTTTTATGGAAGAAAATCAGCTTGAAAATATATTGGGACCAGTGGTTGAAGAAGCCAAAAATTGGGGTTCTATGCCTATTATCGCAGCAGGTGGTGTGTGGGATCATGATGACATTGTGAAAATGATGGAAATTGGTGCCGATGCAGTACAGATGGGCACACGTTTCATAGGTACAGTTGAGTGTGATGCTTCTCAAGTGATGAAAGATATCATTATTGGCGCAGAATCTGATGACATTAAACTTTTTAAATCACCTGTGGGTTACCCTGCACGTGGGGTGAGTACACAACTCCATGAAGACATAAAGAAAGGTACGGCACCTAAAGTGGCCTGTATCTCTAACTGTGTAGCGCCATGTAACCGTGGTGAAGAAGCGAAGATAGTGGGGTACTGTATTGCAGATAGACTTTCTGATGCCTATGATGGTATCGCCGAATCTGGACTGTTCTTTACGGGAGCAAATGGCTATAGGCTACAAGAGATTATTACAGTGAAAGAACTGATGGATAAGCTTATGAATGGAGAAGACAAGTAAGATTATGCCAAGATTCAGTAGAGTATTTTTCCTCATACTATTGGCAAATACATTGCTCTTCTCGGGCGTTAATTTACTTCAAAAAGCCACGGTAAAAAAAGGTGAACTTAACCTTTTCTTCTCTAAAACATTTACTACTAAAAATATAAAACATTTTATTCTTTCTAAGCCACATAGGGAAGTCTATGACTTTAATCATACGCGCCTTGCACATAAGAAAGTACCTCTTGGACTTGGGAAATACGTGCGTATGGCACAATATAAAAAAGACATCGTACGTGTAGTCATTACTGCAACAAAAGGGTACAAACCTGTAGCTTATCAGCCTATACTTTCAGGTAAGGAGTATCATATCTCTTTACCTAAAGGCATACTTCCTAAAGTAGCACATACATCAAGTAAACATAAAAATAAGAAAAAACCAAAAGCCTATAATATACATAATCATGAACTTATAGTGATAGATGCAGGACATGGTGGACATGATACGGGTGCAATTGGTGGTGGAAAACGTGAGAAAGATTTGGTTCTTCAGGTAGCAAAACGTTTAGAACGACAACTTAAAAAACGTGGACACCCTGTCTATATGACACGTAGACGAGATAGGTTTTTAAAGCTTCGACAAAGAACAAAGATTGCCGATAAAAAGAAAGCAGTCATATTCATTTCTATTCATGCAAACTCTGTGCCTAAAAGTAAACGCAATCGTATACACGGGATAGAGACTTTTTTCTTGCAAAATACCAGAGATGCAAAGTCTCAACGTGTTGCGGTTAGAGAAAATAAATCTGTACTAAAAGGTACGACAAAGTTAAGTCGAAATGTTATCATTGATTCTGTACTTACAGGACCAAAGATAGTAGAATCAAACAAACTTGCCATCGATGTGCAAAGAAGAATGATAACCAACCTAAGAACTAAATATAGTGGTGTAAAAGACAGTGGTGTACGACATGCACCTTTTTGGGTATTGGTAGGGGCAAGTCGTCCATCTATTTTGGTAGAAGTAGGGTATATCTCACACCCACGTGAACGTAAACGACTTTTTACACCAGCATATCAAGAGTTAATTGCAAAAGGTATCGCTGAAGGTATAGATAGTTATTTGGGTAATAGAAAAAAAGAGATAGATTTTTTGGAGTAAAAAATGATAAATTTTAAAAATAGCATAATGATTTTAATTTCGCTTATTTCTCTAGTGGGCTGTATGGGTCCAAATGTAGATAGGTCGGGTAGTGTTGTCGTTCTTGATGCAGGGCATGGTGGTCATGACACGGGTGCATTAGGTGCAGACAAAAGAGAAAAAGATTTGGTGCTCCAAGTGACAAAAAAACTCTATTATGAATTTAAAGATGAAGGTTATAAAGTCTATTTGACACGTGCTGATGATAGATTTTTAAAATTGAGTCAACGTACACGTATTGCCGATAAAAAAGAAGCAGAAGTATTTATTTCGATTCATGCAAATGCCATCTCTAACAGAAGTAAATTTAATGAGGTTGAAGGGATAGAGACCTATTATCTTCAAAAAACTAGAGATGCGAAGTCTCAGCGTATTGCTGTACGTGAAAATGCCTCCGTATTACAAGGTACAGATAGTCTAAGTAAAGATGTTATTATCGATTCTGTACTCAATGGTCCTAAGATTATAGAGTCCCATAAACTGGCTATCGATGTGCAAAGAAATATGGTAAAAAACTTAAAGAGTGAATTTAGAGGTGTAAAAGATGGTGGCGTAAGACCTGCACCTTTTTACGTGCTTGTAGGGGCAAGCCGTCCTTCTATACTTGTAGAAGTAGGGTACATTACGAATGCTAAAGAACGCCAAAGACTTTTTACCTCAGACTATCAAGAAGAGATAGTTGAGGGAATTGTCAATGGTGTTGGAAGCTATATTGATAACAGAAAGAGAGAGATAAATCTCTAGCTCTTTCTCAAACTATTTGTAGTTTTTAATCGCTTTGTCTAAGATAGCTGTTGCTGCTGCTTTGTCTTTGAATCCTGCTACTTTTACCCATTTGTTAGGCTCAAGCATTTTGTAGGTTTCAAAGAAGTTTTTGATACGGTTCAGTGTATGCTCTGGCACATCACCTAAGTCGTTGATATTTGCATACGTTGGGTCTATCTTCACTGTAGGTACGGCAATGAGTTTTTCATCTCCTCCTGACTCATCTTCAGTCATAAGTACACCTACAAGTCTACATTTGATGTAAGAGCCTGCTTGAAGTGGGTAGTCACAAAGTACAAGAATGTCTGCTGGGTCACCATCATCTGAAAGTGTGTTGGCTACAAATCCGTAGTTTGCTGGGTAGTGCATCGCTGAGTAAAGTACTCTATCTACTTCTACTGCACCTGAATCTTTATCTATCTCATATTTAATCATTGAGTTTAGTGGTACTTCAATAATCGCTTTGACTG
>FXBE01000108.1_pt1 | contig 13501 bp, 14 predicted proteins | sample 5335311 | NCBI WGS metagenome assembly FXBE01 (sample SAMEA103928390, study PRJEB20085) | sediment metagenome | biome: marine biome; feature: hydrothermal vent; material: sediment | place: Atlantic Ocean | collected 2013-08-06T02:46:56 | depth 0.05 m | reverse complement strand
ATTTCCTGGATAAAAAACTAAAAGAGACAGAAGAGGGCGAGAAGTATCTGCATGAGTTGGATACACTCTATCCTATGCTGCCAACAGAGGAGAGAAACTATGAGGAGTGGCCTAGCGAAAAATGGAACTTTCAGGACAACTATGGTCGAACGATCCGAAAAGTGCATGCAAGGAGCAACCCGCATCCTACAAGAGGTGACGAAGAGGAGGAGTCTGCCAAGGTTATTACTGAAGAGCATTTGACTGAAATACTTCGGTCTGTCAGGGGGATAGGCAAGAAGAAAAGTGCGGAAGTTTTTGAAGAATATACGCTATCAGACTTTCTCGTGCAGCTCGAAAATGCACCAGAGGAGATAGCCAAAAAACTCTCCTGGATGAAAAACAAATTGCTGGAAAGAGTCTTGAAAGAATGGGAGTCATTTAAAAATAAGCTATAAAAGAGTATAAATGCAATCTAGAAATAATATAAAGGGGTTTGATCTTCTTCGTATTATTACTAGCATCCTAAATCTATGCAAAAGAAGTATACTGTCCAATGAAAAATCAATATATGTCCTATAGTGAGAGTTTGGCGTTTCTTGACACGATGCAAAAACAGTATCCTGACCTAATTGAGGTCACAAAGATCGGTACCACCTTTGAATCACGCGATATCGTACTGGTCAAGATCTCCAGTGAGGTAAGCAAGGCAGATGAAAAACCCGCCATGCTTTTTACGGGGAGTATTCATGCCAGAGAGTGGATAGGGCACGAACTGGCACTTAAATTTATCGAATATGTTGCCCAAAACAGCACAGTGGATCCAGAGCTGCAGCGTAGTCTGGAGCACGCCTCCATGTATGTTGTCCCTTGTCTCAATCCAGATGGATATGAGTACTCCAGGAAGCACTTCTCTTTTTGGCGCAAGAACAGACGTGTGAACCACGATGGGACTATTGGTGTGGATCTGAACCGAAACTTTTCGATAGGCTTTGTCAAAAACAACAACACAGGTTCCAATGTCTATGGCGGTGAAGAGCCATTTTCAGAAGCCGAAACCAGCGCGATCAAAGCGTTTGTCGATACCCATAGCAATATCACGATCGCATTTGACTACCATTCGCAGGGCAATGTCTTTTTTCCTGCGCATAATTTCAGGCATGAAGCCGAGATCGACGGTACGGATATCAATGCGCTCTGTGCAAATATGAATGATGAGATACAGAAGGTCACTGGCCGGAAGTATGGTATCCACAGAGGCAAGCCGCCGGCAAGTCTGATCGCCGGTAGCGGCAGAGAGTATTACTACTCCAGAGGAATTATTGCGACAGTCGTAGAGGTGGGTACTAAAAATATACCGGATTACATGAAAAGCATGAGCAGCAGTATTCACGAAAATATCCCTGCGCTGAAAAAGGCTTTTTCGGAGGTGATCAACTACTCCTCTTTGGCACCAAGACGCGTGGATGCATTTACGATAGGGCGCTGTGATGCTACTTCGGTCTCCCTTGTATGGCAGTATGAGACGCGAGAGGATATCTTTTTTGAGATCTATCGCAGTACCTATGATAAAGATGCGTGCAACGAGCGGACCAGGGTGGGCATTGTAGGCACCACCCAGTTTGTGGATGCGGATCTGGAGAGTTCTACCAACTATCACTATACTGTCAGGGCGGTCAATAAAAACAGCGGGATGAAGTCTCCTTTTGCGCCGGTGGTCAAGGTGCGCACAGCGTTGGAGGACGATGAGTTTTTCAAATTGGTCTTTGCCAGCAAAAAAGGTACCGGATATGTCGGGCAGTATACCCAGGAGCAGAATCGTGCCCATTTTGGCGAAAATTCTCTCTTTGTGGGCATAGACAAATCCAGAGGTATCTGCGATGCACTGATCAGTTTTGATATGGGCACGCTTCCTGAAAATGCCATCATCAAATCTGCCAGGTTTTATCTCTACCCTATGAACCGCGTGGCTGCCAAGATCGAGAAATTTGGGGAATGGAACCTCTCCTTGCTGGAGCCTCAGCCTTTGGAGGTGACAGATTTTGCAGAGGTAGACAGCGCAGAGAGCAAAGGCATTATCGGTCAAGCCATTGTCTCAAGCAAGCTGACGCAGGGGATATGGAACTATTGGGAATTTACACAGCAAGAGTGCAAGATGCTCCAAGAGGAGCTGGGCAACGAACAGATCAGGTTTCGCGTGGATGGCCCCAAGGAGCTGCCAGATGGGGAAGACAGTCAAATGATGCAGTTTGATATCGGTTATGGAAAATTTGGTGGCGGCATACACTACCGCCCCATGCTGGATATCAAATACACCATTCCCGAAGAGAAGATCCGTCTGGCCGCAGACAGTGTCTCTAGGATCTCAATAGACAAGATTACCGAGACGCTTGAGAGCGGTTTCGATGCTGAAGGAAGCAGGGTGTACGGGTATCTGGATTTTGATCTCTCTCAGCTTCCTGATCCTGAAGAGATGATGATCATCAACTGTGCGCTGAAAATACGCAATCGGAACAGCTTCAAGAAAAAAAGTGATGTGCGTTATTATGTGGAGCTGGTAGAGCTGGATGAGGTGGGTACCTATGAAGATATCAAGAATCGTGACAAGATAGAGTATATTGGATATGAGGTGGCAGAAAAGGATCTCAGTACTAAAGAGTACCAGTACTTCAACTTTGACACGCTCTCCAAAATAGCGCTGGACAGACTCCATCAAGAGGGCAAGAGGCTTAAGCTCGTCATCAAGCCGACATCTGCAAGAGGCAGCAAGAACAGGATCACACAATGGGAAACAGATGCCGTACTGGTGGTCAAGTCCATACCCAAACACAGAAGGGCACCCTCACGGGTCGAGCATCTCAAAATAACCAAAGAAAACCGTATGATCAAGCTTTCCTGGGAGGATATCAAGGGTGATACGGCCAAAGGCTACTACGTGGTACGCAACAGCTTTCATCCGCCCAGACATTTCATGGATGGTGTCAAGCTGTATGGTGGTGGCGATACCTACACCTATGACAACTATGCCTCCTTTGACAAAGAGAAATATTACTCCGTGTTTAGCTACGACGATGTGCCCAACTTCTCAGAGGCAGTTAGCGTGAGATATGATCCTTTGGAGAAATATTGATCATGCTCATTGATTTTGAAGCAAAAACCCCGACCCAGCGTTATCATCTCATGACCAATGTGATCGTGCCCAGACCTATCGCCTGGGTAGTGACGGAGGGCAGGACAGAAGGGGAGTCTGTGACCAATATCGCTCCTTTCTCCTACTTTACTGCGATCTCCTCGGAGCCTGCTGCCGTACTGATCTCGATAGGACATCGTCCTGACGGTAGCCCCAAGGACACACTCCGTAATCTCAGAGAAAGCAAAAAATGTGTCATTTGTCTTGTGGATGAAGCGCACTTCAAGCCGATGCATCTGAGTGCCGAGGCGCTGGATGCGGAGGAGAGTGAGCTTGAGCACTTTGGGATCCCTTCGGAAAAAGTACTGGAGGGGTACCCTCCTGTCCCTGTGGGGATCAAAGCGGCAATGTTTGGCAGCTATCTTCAGGAGGTGGATCTGGCAGGCAGCCAAACAGTTCCTGTCGTTGTAGAGATAGCACACCTCTATCTGGATGAAGCGATCATCTCGGATCCAGACAAACTGAAGCTTGAATTTGATGCTGTTGCCAGAATGGGTGGTACCTATCGGGCATTGGGTGACAAGCTGGAGAACCCCTAGAAGTGTTAAGCAGGCGTATCCCCGTGCAACATCCCATTAACCACTTTTCGCTGACTGAAGAGATATGGCATGCGATCACTCATGGTGTCGGATTTCTACTGAGTATTGCAGCTTTGGTGCTTCTGGTCATCTTCGCTGTGACGAGTGGCTCGGCGATACATGTTGTAGCTGCATCGATCTATGGGGCATCACTTGTTGTGCTGTTTGGCAGCTCAACTCTCTATCATGCTCTCTCGCATCAGCGTGCCAAACAGATCTGTCAACGTCTGGATCATGCAGCGATCTATTTTTTGATCGCAGGATCGTATACTCCGATCATGCTGGTCACGATAGGAGGAGCCTGGGGCTGGACACTCTTTTCCGTAGAGTGGGGGATCGCCCTGATAGGGGTCACACTGAAGTTTGTCTACCCCGGCAGGTTTGAGCTTTTGTCACTGATCGCTTATGTCGTGATGGGGTGGTTGATTCTGATTGTTTTTGGTATGTTTAAGGCCGGCATAGATCCTGTAGGCTTCTGGCTGATGCTTTCCGGAGGATTTGCTTATACAAGCGGTGTTTTCTTCTATGTCAAGGATCGTATTGCCTATTTCCATACTATCTGGCATCTGTTTGTTATGGCAGGTGCGATATTGCAGTTTTTTGCGATACTGTTATATGTGGTCTGATCTGGACCGTTTCTGCCAGAGATAAAGGATCGTACTGATCCCGGAGCTTCCCAGCACCATGAACATCACCATGATCTGATAGCGTACTGCGATGACCGGGTCGATACCTGAGAGTATCTGCCCGGTCATCATACCGGGCAGGGAGACTAGCCCTACTGCCAAAAAAGCATTGATCTGGGGAATCAGGGCAGCTTTGAAGGCGATGGCTCTTGCCGTTTCGTACGTATGCGACTCTCGCTCTTTTTCAAATCTCTCTGCGACCAGAGAGACTGCATTCATGCAGTTGGCATAGAGCATACCGGCGATGGGAATAATGTATCGGGGTTGTGCAAAAGAGTCGATCTCCAGGACAAAATAAAGGACTAGAAAGAGATTGATGCTGCCGCCTGTGAAAATGGAGAGAAAAATATTTCGGTAGGTAGCTATATCTTTGGTCGTGATATTGCGTAGCGTGATCAGGCTAGCTGCAGAGATCATGACAATAATGATCAGCAGGGTCATGAGGCTGCTGTCGGCACCAAAGAGATAGGAGAGGAGGTAACCGATCAGCAGCAGTTGCAGGATCATCCGTAGGCTGGCATAAGCGATCTCTCGTTGGTTGCCTACCCACCGGTAATAGAAGTATCCCACTACACTGACAGGCAGAAGCAGCCAAAGCAACTGGAGTATTTCTATCTGCTGCATTGGGTGATCCTAAAGTGATTTTCTCCCTCTTGGTAAACATAGCTGAGCTCCAGGGAGAGCAGGCGGATGATATTCTGTACGATATAGAGTCCCAGCCCCAGCCCATGTTTTTGCTCATGAAAAGGTTCGAGATAGGGTGCTAGTGAATGGGTGAACTGTGGGCCACGGTTAGAGATCAGGATACCATTCGTATCGATGCGGATAGTGACTTTGTGATCAGGGCTGTACTTGATCGCATTGTCGATGAGGTTTTTGATCGCCAGTGCCAGGAGTTCAAAGTCTGTATGTAGTCTATAGCTACCTTCATGTATGAGCGTGACGTGCTGTGCCATTTCTGTCTCATCGAGTATCATCAGCTCCAAAGCCTGCTCTACGATATCGAGGGCACTATAGTTGGCAAGTTTGGCTTGATAACTGGAGGAGAGCATCTGCTCGATCTTGGAAAACTCTTCGATCAGCAGCTCCAGCCGCTCAAAGATTGCTTCATATCCCTCTTTTTGTCCGGAGTTTTCCAGAAAGGCATTGAGCAGTCTGCCTTTGGCGATAGGGGTTTTGAGCTCATGCATGATTGAGCGCAGAAAGAGCTGTCTGGAGTTGATCAAGGATTCCAGCTTGCGCAGTGCATCATCAAAAGCATTGGCAACCTGAGCGATCTCATCATCCTTGTTGCTTTTGACAGAGACGCTCAGGTCACCGTCTGCCACCTTGTGTATCTGTGACTGTAGGGTTTTGAGCGGTTTGAGACTGCGTGTCAGCCAGACATAGAGCAGCGCCAGAAAAAGCAGTGCTGAGAGGTACCAAAAAAGTGTCTGCCAGGGAAAAGTCACAGCTTGCTTGTCTTTGAGCAGTAACTTGTAGGCAGGGGTTTTAATGTAGAGCAGCATGCTGCCTTTGACACCGATGATCTTGATCGTGCTGCGCATAACTTTGCGTTTGAAAACCGTATGTCCCTGCTTAAGGATGCGCGCAACCCTTTTGGGCTTTCTCAGCAGCGCAAAGTCACTCTCCTTGAGAAAAAGTTTCAAATTGGGATCTTTGAGGGCGTGCCGAATACTTTTGTCTCTGTTTTGTTTGAGGTGTCTGTTGACGTAGAAAGCAGTCTGGATATAGCGTTTCTGTATCTGTCGGATATGGTTATTTTTCTGGATATAGAAAAAGGAGCCGAAAAATGCCGTGGTAAAAAGTGTCGCTACCAAAAAAATAATACGGATTTTGTTATAGAGACTCATGGGTGCCTACTGCGGAGTGAGGAGTTTGTAGCCTATGCCACGTACGGTTTTGATCTGTATCTCTTCACCCAGCTTTTTACGCAGACGGCTGAGGATGACCGAGAGCGAACTGTCGCTGCCATACGCGAATACGTCCGAATCATACAGTATCTGCTCTTTGGAGACGGTACTGCCTCTGTTTTTGATCAGCAGGCGCATCACCACATACTCTGCAGGGGTCAAGTCCAGCACCGTGCCGTCGATGCTGATACTCTCCTGTGCTTCGTTGAGTTGTATCTTTTCCGGGTGGTTGGGTGTTTCTGTCCCTTGTATTTTTTTATAGCGCCTGAGTAGCGAAGTGATGCGGGCCACCATCTCTTGCGGATCATACGGCTTTGGCAGGTAGTCATCTGCGCCGATCTGCAGTCCGATGACCTTGTCGCTGAGGTCACTGCGTGCGGAGGAGATGATGATGGGGATATCGTATTTGGCGACCACCTCGCGGCAGACCTCCAGGCCGTCTATGCCGGGTAGCGTGAGGTCGAGGATGAGTAGGTCATACTTCTCCACCCCGGCACTGAGCCCAAGATAGGGATCCTGGAAGTTGGTGACATGAAGATTGTGCCGCGCAAGGTAGTCTGTCAGAAGAGAGGCGAATTGTGCGTCATCTTCGATCATAAGTAGTTTTGCCATAGGCAGATTATACCTGTTTTTACTGATGTCTTTTGATTTTTCTCTGCCTATTGAGCCTCTCTAGCAGCGCTATTCGCTGTTCTGGTGTGAGTACTTCGATGAATTTTTCCATCCTATCTGCTCTGGCTTGCACCATTGCCTTAGCGCGATTCTGGGATGCTGCGATGAATCCCTCTTTGTCAAAACCATCTACGGAGATGAATTTTTTGAGACGCATGGTGCCCCTGAGACGTTGTCTCTGTATCTTGCGTGCCTGCTTTGCCGCTTTTCTGATCTCTTTGAGCTGGGACTTCTGTGCTTCTGACAGATCCAGTTTCTTGAAGAGTCGATACATCCTTTTGTTGCGATGAAGCTTGTGGGCACGTTTGGCGTGTATCTCTGCATGGGGATGCTTCTGTAGTTTGTATGCGTTGGCACAGTCATCGTTTTGCTGCATGCCCTGCGCCATGGCGCCTGTCAGACCCGTCACGGCTACGATGGTAAGTATCTTGAGTGTTTTCATTGTCTATCCTTTGTGTGTATTGTCTTTTGACAATGCCATTATGAAGGGTGAATCTGAACGAAACAGTACTGTTTTCCTAACGATTCTTAACGGCTACAGTAGTTCCGGACGATATTCGAAGTGCATGGTGTCATAATGATACCACTTGCCGCCCCAGATGAAGCCATGCTTCTCAAAGATCTTGACGATGGCTTTGGGGATCTGGTTGCGGTATCTGTAGCCTCCCTTACTCCATCTCCAGTAGGCAGAGTATTTGACATGGATGTCGATGGCCGCGCCAAAAGAGTGGACGGAGAGACGGTGGGTGCCAGCGATCCTGCGCCACTTAAAGGTACCGCCTATAGGGAGGAGGTATTTTTTGTAGTCAGGATGTGTTTTGAGCAGTTTTTTGAGGTCTTTTTCGACAGCCTGGAGGTGCCGGTGTACATGGTTGACGGTGGTGACCTTCACTGGTTGTCCAAACCAGTGGATCATCGTCAGGTGTTTTTTGACCGCACGGGCAGAGTCACCATACATTTTACGGAAAAATCTCTCATTGCGGTATCTGCCGGGATCGTAATTTTTGGGAGGATGGCTATAGGGCCCTTTGAGATAAGAGTGTGTAAACATATCCTCTATATCTGCCTGCTTGAGGATTTTGTCAAATGTTTCTCTTTTACCGTCATCATAGGTCATACTGCTGCCGTCACGCCAGATGATCTTGTTGTCTTTGCAGGTCTTGATCTGTGTATAGACTCGGGAGAGTTTGGTGGCATACCTATCACATGCAGCATGCAGCAGGGTGCCTGCAAACAGGCCGGAGACTAAAACGGGTATCAATCTTTTCACTATGCTTCCTTGGGGTGTTAAACTGGGGTATTATAGCATACATTCAGCGACAATTTGAGATAATAGCCCAAACCAAAAAGGCAGGCAAAGATGGAAATAAAAGAATGTAGCACGCTTGAAGAGACGAGAACCGAGATAGACAAGCTGGACGACCAGATCGTGGAGCTGATCGCTGCGAGAAATGCCTATGTCAAGCAGTTGGCACACTTTAAAAACAGCGTAGAGGAGATCAAGGCGGAGGATCGCATCTCCGGTGTGATAAGCCGTGTGCGCTCCAAAGCGATCGAGTTTGACCTCTCTCCCAACCTGATCAATGAGCTCTATATCCGCATGATCGATGAGATGGTAGACAGCGAAGTAGCCGAATTCAAGAATGCGAAAAATTTCTGACCCAAACGATCCGTCTCGGTGAATACCATACAAAATACCTCCTATTTAGCCTTTTTTGGCTAAAATCACTTGACAATAATGTGCTTTTGTGTTATAAAAGACAAAATAACTCCGAATTAAGGAAATGCAATGCCACAAGAAGAGCTTGATAAAGCTGTATCAGGTGAATATGCACTTGGGTTTGAGATCGATATCGAGCAGGATACTGTTGCGCCCGGTCTCGATGAACATACCATCAAGTTCATCTCCACCAAAAAAGAAGAGCCTGAATGGATGCTGGAGCTACGGCTGAAGGCACTTGAAAAATGGAAGACCATGACAGAGCCTACCTGGGGGCATCTGGAGTATGAGCCGATAGACTATCAGTCCATCTCTTACTTCTCCGCGCCCAAGCAGGCACCAGACAGTCTGGACGAGGTGGATCCCAAGATTCTCGAAGCGTATAAAAAGCTTGGCATTCCGCTAGAGGAGCAGAAGCAGCTTCAGGGTATCGCCGTAGATGCGGTAGTGGATTCTGTCTCGGTCAAGACTACCTACAGCGAGGAGCTAGAAAAACATGGGGTGATTTTCTGCTCTATTTCAGACGCGATTCGTGACTATCCGGAGCTGGTCAAGAAGTATATGTATTCTGTCGTACCCGTGACGGACAACTTTTTCGCGGCACTCAACTCCGCTGTCTTTACCGACGGCACCTTTGTCTATATTCCCAAAGGGGTGCGCTGTCCGATGGAGTTGAGTACCTACTTCCGTATCAATGCACTCAATACGGGACAGTTTGAACGCACGATCGTCATTGCGGATGAAGGGAGCTATGTCAGCTACAATGAGGGTTGCTCCGCCCCGACCCGCGATGAGAATCAGCTGCATGCTGCCGTGGTAGAGCTGATTGCGCTTAAAGATGCAGAGATCAAGTACTCCACGATCCAGAACTGGTATCCCGGTGATGAGAACGGCAAAGGCGGTATCTACAACTTTGTCACCAAGCGCGGACTCTGTGAAGAAAACGCCAAGATCAGCTGGACGCAGGTGGAGACTGGATCGGCGATCACCTGGAAGTACCCCAGTTGTATCCTCAGGGGAGACAACTCCGTGGGAGAGTTCTACTCAGTGGCTGTGACCACACTGGCACAGCAGGCGGATACGGGTACCAAGATGATCCATATCGGCAAAAATACCAAATCGACCATCATCTCCAAGGGAATCTCTGCCATGAAAGGGCAGAACACCTACAGAGGGCTGGTCAAGATGGGTGCAGGTGCTGCGGGGGCGAGAAACTACTCTGAGTGCGACTCTCTGCTGATCGGCGACCGCTGTGGCGCCCATACCTTTCCCTATCTGGAGTCCAAGGATGCTTTAGGGCAGGTAGAGCATGAGGCGACCACCTCCAAGATCTCGGATGAGCAGCTTTTTTATCTGAGACAGAGAGGGATCAATGAGGAGGATGCTGTTTCCATGATCGTACATGGATTCTGCAAAGATGTATTTAAAATGCTCCCGATGGAGTATGCCGTAGAGGCAAAAGCACTATTGAATTTGACACTAGAAGGAAGCGTAGGATGAGTAAAATGATGGAAATAAAAGAGCTCCAGGCAAAGATCGGAGACAAGAAGATACTGCATGGTCTGAACCTCACATTGGAAAAAGGCAAGGTACATGCGATCATGGGACCCAACGGCGCAGGAAAATCTACCCTCTCCAAGGCGATCGTGGGACATTACGATATCGAAGTGCTGAGTGGCGAGATTGTCTACAAAGACGAGAATATCATCGAGAAAGAGCCGGAAGAGAGAGCATTGGATGGTATCTTTTTGAGCTTTCAACATCCCGTAGAGGTAGCAGGGGTCAACAATGCCTATTTTCTCAGAACTGCGGTCAATGCCAAGCGTAGACACGAGGGCAAACCCGAGCTCAATGCAGCGGAATTTCTCCGTGAGATGAAAAAGCACGTAGAAGCACTGGGTATGAAGCCGGATATGATCAGTAGATCATTGAACGAAGGCTTCTCCGGTGGAGAGAAGAAGCGCAATGAGATATTGCAGATGCAGATGCTCTCCCCGGACATGATTGTACTGGACGAGATCGATTCTGGTCTGGATATCGATGCACTCAGAGCGGTATCTGAGGGGATCAACAGCATGAAGGATGGAGAACGCAGCTTCCTTGTTATTACCCATTACAGCCGTATTCTGGACTATATCAAACCAGACTATATCCATGTCCTCAAGGATGGTAAGATCGTCCACACCGGTGGCCCGGAACTGGTTGCGCAACTCGAAGAAGAGGGCTACGAATCTCTGGGAGAGGCGTAATGAAACTCAAAGCGCTAAAAAACAGCAGTGCCTCTGAGCTGATCACGGCCTTTGGTGCAGGTACGTCTGCCTGTCAGAGTGCGGAAGCCTTGGCAGCATTGGGTATGCCTACTAAAAAACAGGAGGCGTATCGCTATGCTGATATAGAGACGATACTCAATCTGGAACTCAACAAAAGCAAGCAGCAGCGACCAGAAGAGATACTCCCAGCAGTGCAGCTTGTGATCACGGACGGGGTAGTGACGCATGCGCCTGCTGATATTAAGCTGGGTTTCAGTCGGTCCATCCCTTGTGATCAAAATCATTTCGATCCGCTCTACCATCTAGGTCATGTCGCAAGCGAGGGGGTATGGGAGATCGAGCTCTCGGGTGAGGCGCATTTGCATATCATTCACCGTTTTACCCAGCCTGCAGCGCTGATCCCCTACCGTATAGCAGTACATGTGACCCCTAACTCTCAGGCTTCGGTGTATGAGCAGTTCGTGGATGTAGGTGCAGCAGAGAGTCTGGTGCTCTATGGCTATGACTTGTTTGTCGGCAGGGATGCCACACTCAAGATGGTCAAAAACCACACCATTGAAAAGGGAAGCTGTCACACTGTGGCATCTCATCGTTTTGAGGTGGGCACCCATGCCACACTGGACATGGCGACCTTTGATTTCGGTACTGCTTCTGCCTTGCAGCTGATGCAGATCGTTTTGGGGAAACATGCGCATCTGGAAGCGTCTCATCTGCTGTATGCAGGCGGAGATGCCAAGCGCGGTACGGTGTCCAAGATCCTTCATGTGGGTGAAGGCTCGGTCAGCAACCAACAGGCCAAGAGTATTTTGAATGATCAGGCCAGAGGGATCTTCGATGCCCTGATCAAGGTGGAGCATACTGCCAAGTACACCAAAGCCCATCAGAACTCCAAGGCGATTTTGTTAGAGACGGGCGCCTATATGGCAAGCAAACCACAGCTGGAGATCTATATCGATGAGCTCGAAGCCAGTCACGGCTCCACCACAGGACAGCTTGATGGCAAGCAGCTCTTCTATCTGAGATCGCGTGGTATCACAGAGACAGAAGCACGAAAAATGTTAATTCAGGCATTTGCCAATGAGTTGATCGATGCAGTAGAGGGTGAGACGATCCGAGAGATACTGCATCGTGATTTTGATGAGGCCTTTTATGGTCAAACGCGTGTTGAGTGTATCGATACCTGCCATGGCTGTGAAGAAGCCATACTAAACGAAGGAGTCTAACATGACGATCCAAGAGAGAGTAGATGAATACAAGAGTGACTTTGACCTTTTTGATGATCCCAACGATAAGTTGGAGTATATTTTTGATCTGGGCAAAGCCCATGAAGGCTTGCTCGAGCAGGAGAAAACCGAGGCGACCAGGATCGTAGGCTGTGCATCGGATGCCTGGCTGGTATGTGACTGCGATCATGGCATCGTGCACTTCAGAGGTGAAGGTACCAGTGAGATGGCCAAGGGTATGATGGAGATGCTCTTGAGTATCTTTGGCGAGCGCAAGCCGGATGAGATCCTCTCTTTTGATCCTGCCTACCTCCAGACGATGGGGATCGTAGAGCTACTTTCTCCGGTCAGGCAACAGAGCCTGGAGGCATTTTTGGGAAAAGTCTATGGCTATGCACAGGACTGCAAAGGAAAATAGCGATGAATGAAACAGAGATCAAAGCACAGATGCAGGCACAAAAGGAGGCATTCATTGCCTCTCAGCCCAGTGATACTGAAATGGAAGCACGGGTCATAGAGCATCTCAAACAGATCTATGACCCGGAGCTGCCTGTAGATATCTACAATCTGGGGTTGATCTATGAGGTGCACTGCCATACGGATGAGGTAAGTGGACTGAAAAAATGCAAGATCATCATGACACTGACTTCAGCGACCTGTTCCATGTCAGAGATCATTGTGGATCTGGTCAAATCCATCGCCAACCGCCAAGAGGGTCTTGAAGAGGTAGAGGTGGAGATCGTATTTGACCCGCCATGGTCTCAGGAGAGCATGACCGATGAAGCAAAGCTGGCAATGGGGCTGCTTTAGAAGCCTCCTTCGGTATTCGGTATCTCTTACCAACATTTGGGTAAAATCCTAGAGAAAATATCTTCTATTAGGATTAGCCAGATGACACAACCCCTACTTATCGAGATTGGCGTAGAAGAACTCCCCGCCGTACCACTGCTCAAAATCATCCATACCATTGAAACCTCATGGAAAAAGATTCTGGAAACCTACCGATTGGAGAGCGATTTTGAATTCCTCTATACGCCCAGACGGCTGGTGATCCGGTCTGCTGCCATGCCCCTGAAGCAGACTGATCAGACGATCGAGTTGATGGGCCCCCCGGTACAGGCTGCTGTCAGGGAGGGGGAAGTGACACAGGCGGGGCTGGGCTTTGCCAAAAAATGCGGCGTTTCATTTGAAGCGCTTGATAGAGTAGACCATCACGGCAGAGAGGTGCTCTACTACAAAAAAGAGGAGCAGGGTGCCGACACAGCTGTAC
>FXBE01000107.1_pt1 | contig 13530 bp, 14 predicted proteins | sample 5335311 | NCBI WGS metagenome assembly FXBE01 (sample SAMEA103928390, study PRJEB20085) | sediment metagenome | biome: marine biome; feature: hydrothermal vent; material: sediment | place: Atlantic Ocean | collected 2013-08-06T02:46:56 | depth 0.05 m | reverse complement strand
AATGCCCTTGGGTAAAAATTCTGAATCTCAATCTGCTCAACCCAGAATTAATAGCGGTGCCCTTCAGTCCATAGTGGTTAAGTAAATTACGCTCGGCTCTAATTCTTGGTGAAAGATACCTGTGGACCCTCAGAAGAAAGCAGTACGGTGGTTTCATGATCTCTCAAGCACTCTATAAGATTATGCGCATCTGACTTTGCAAGCTTCCTACGTTTTCCACTGGGCCTAGGTGGGATAGGCCGTAATTCTTATTACGTCTGGGTGAGTATCGTTTTATAGTGCTTGGGTAAATTGATCCATGATCGGTAGATGTTTTTCCAGCTCTCGTAAAAACATGATGCCACCATCAGAGGCTGATCTTGTTGGTATCAAATTTGCCGATGACGTAGCGAGATCCAAAAAGATGACTTTTCGTTTGTATTTGAGGTGGATTAGCCGGGGTCAGGCTAATCGTGGTCTTTAGCGTAACTATTTGATTCAATTAAGCTTATATCACAGAAAGGCTCTTTTTCGAGGAGGGAAGGAGGCAAATCCGAGCTAGGATCTTCTTATTCCGACAGATTCTGTTCAACAGTATCATTTTTGTTAAACCAGAATTTATTCGCAAGGTGATAGATAGCGATGCCAGCGATGAAACCACCGCCTGCCGCAAGGCAAACAGAATGAGCGAGAATAAGAGCTTTGGCGTTACATACAAGGCCAGATGTTGCAGTTTTTGCAGCAGGCTCAGCAATGGCGGCTTTAGCGACATCAGCAGAAGTTGCGCAGGCTATCTTAGTATCGGTTGCAAGCTTTGCCAGAGCAGATTGAAGTTCGGTAGCCATGTGTATTTTCCTGTTTGATGTCTAAAGATAAAAATATTCAGACGAGATATTAGTTAAGAGAATATAATGTGCAGAATGTAGCTGCCTGGGCTGACTTGGATCAGTTTCGATATTTTACCCAGTATTTACCCTTTTGCCAGTCATTACGGCAATGTGTAATAAATTTCATCGCCTCTCTCTCCAGTTGATAATGGAGTGTAATAAAATCAAGCAACTAAAAGTCTTTCCAGCATTCAATATCTCGATCCTGTACCGTAAAAAAAGAACTTTTTGAGCAACTACTATATACTCTAAATCGCATATAGGGCAGTTTACAAGTTATATAGGGCAGTTTACAAGTGTTTACGGCACTCTTGTGTTCGCCACTACCCCAACCAGTCGGGATGGTTGCAGGTCTTACAATCTATATTGTTATTAGAATCAGGAGAATGGTTATGATCTTTACAAGCCCTATTGTTATTGGTGCCGTTGTCGGTGCAGCATTTGCTTACGTTTCCAAAGACAGTACAATTAAAGAATGGCTGTCGAACAAAAGACGTATTGGTATCTTTAAGACAAAAATTGAACCTCAAGAGGAGATGGAGGAGTTTGATGAGGAATTTGAAAATACTAAATTGGCGGCACTCAAAAGCGCTACAAAAAAACTGAAGAAGACTACTGAGTCAATTAAGGAAAAAACCACAGAAGTTTTTGAGGTTACTGCCGTTAAAGCAAAAGAAACGGTTGACTGGGTTAAGGAAGCAACCCCAGGCGTTTATGAGGATACCACCGTTAAAGTAAAAGAAACGGTTAAGTGGGTTAAGGAAAAGACCACGGAAGTTTTTAAAGATGCTGTCGCCAAAGTAAAGGAAACGGATGTTTTTAAGGCCACTACTGTTAAAGCAAAAGAAACGATTGAGTTGATTAAGGAAAAAGCGGGAGAAGCGCTTGGGAGTGCAATTGAAAAAATAAAGAGGGCTTTTGAGCCGGTTAATAAAAGGTATAAATAGCCGTTGTTCAGGAGCAAAAAAGCAAGCTAGAACCTCAAGTTATTCTGTGACAACTCCTAAGTATGTATATGAGTACATTTACCAAAACCACTATACCGCAAACCTGTTTTAATCAATAGCAGGGCTTATAAGCGGTCATGTTAGAATTAAAGACTATCAAACACTTTAAAATAAATAATCTAAATTTATTAGGCATGCGCAATCATCTTGTTACCAACGACAGGGTAGTTGTTCATGTTTGAGCGTTTCGCTGACTGGCTCTTATTCCGGCTTGCCGGATTTCCGCCGGAAGGAAGCTATGCAGAAAGTTTGCATTTCTTTGTAATGGATATTACGAAGATATTTTTCATGTTGGTGTTGGTTATCTATTTAATGGGCTTGTTTCGCTCTTTTGTATCCACTGAGAGAGTAAGAAAATACGTACAAGGAAAATCAGATTTTGTTGCTCGTAGTTTAGCCATTCTATTGGGAGCTGTTACACCTTTTTGTTCTTGTTCATCAGTGCCGTTATTCATTGGTTTTGTAGAGGCGGGAATTCCCCTGGGAATCACTTTTTCATTTCTTATTGCGAGCCCTATGATCAATGAAATAGCGATTGTTATGCTCTTGGGTATTGTGGGATGGGAAATAACACTTCTTTATATTTTGGCAGGTATTGTAGTGGCTTTTGCTGGGGGTATCATTATCCAGAAATTCAAACCTGAAAGATGGGTGGAAGACTACGTATGGAAAATACAAATGGGTGAAAGCCCGTCTATAGAACAAGACAATTCTTTGATAGCAAGGCACCGATATGCCACCTCAGAGGTCAAAACTATTGTTGGTCGTATATGGAAATGGGTTATTCTTGGCGTTGGGGCTGGAGCGCTATTTCATGGTTATTTCCCACAAGAATGGGCGTCTAGCTTAGGTAGTGCTAACAGTATGTTAGCCGTTCCAGGAGCGGTCATTTTAGGTGTGCCACTCTACTCGAATGCAGTGGGTGTTATCCCTTTAGCGGAAGCAATGTTGCTTAAAGGTGTGCCTATAGGAACAACTCTGGCATTTATGATGAGCATTGCCGCCATTTCTTTGCCGGAATTGCTTATTTTGAGAAAAGTCATTAAATGGCAGGCGTTGGCTCTTTTTACAGGGATAGTCACGGTGTCCATTATTCTTGTTGGTTGGTTTTTTAATAGTATTTTGTGAGGTTACTATGATTGAAGTAAAAGTTTTAGGCCCGGGTTGTGCAAACTGCAAAGCCACCCACCGATTAATAGAGAATGTGGCCAGTGAGAATGGTATCGAGATAGCTCTGGAAAAAATCGAAGATATGGCCGATATCATGGCTTACGGTGTGATGTCCACACCAGGTGTTGTTGTGGACGGAAAAATTGCTCATGCAGGTGGCATTCCTGATAAAAAAACAGTTCTATCCTGGTTTCAGTCATCCTGCTGTCCTAGCGATGACAGCTGTTGCTAATCGCCCATGAGATAAAAGCGCAAGAGCCCAAGAAACAAACGAAGTCATTATGAATAATAAATAGAATTTGATCCAAGAGCTAAAAATTACGTAGCTAAAAATCATTTACTGGTTAATACACTCAGTTTTCAGCTGCCAACCCTTGGGCTTTCTTCAATGTAGTATTAAGCGACTGCCCGCGCTAGAGATCTTTTTATGAATCCTTATGAAACCGATGAACTTATTACACAGTATATGGAATTCCATTATGGAGACTCCTATTTTAATGTAGAAAATTATCCTGCAAAATGCGCACAACTATGCCTTCAGTTAATGGAAAGTGAGGAAGGTGTGGCGACACAAAAGGCATTGGATTTAGGCTGTGCCGTTGGACGAACCACGTTCGAGCTAGCTTGTCATTTTGATGAGGTTATTGGTGTGGACTTGTCATGCCGCTTTATAGAGTGTGCGATGAGGCTCAAAGAAAAAGGGTCTCTGGAATACAGTATGATAACGGAAGGTGAGTTAGTCACTCCATGCAGAGCTGAGTTAGCTGGGCTGAATTTAGACCAGCAAAGCAACAAGGTGCAATTTTATCAGGAAGATGCCTGTAATCTAAGCAACCGTCATCAACAGTACAATCTGATATTTGCTGGAAATCTTCTGGATCGCCTGTCTAACCCAAGGCAGTTTTTAAATTCCGTTCATAGTTACCTGGCTATAGGTGGTATATTAGTCATGAGTTCTCCTTATACGTTACTAGAAGAATATACTCCACGCGAAAATTGGATGGGAGGATATACTGAAAATGGAAAAGTGGTTAAGGTTTTGGATGGAATAAAAGGAGCGCTAGCGCCGCATTTCGTTATGATCAATGAGCCAATAGATATCCCATTTGTTATTCGTGAAACTCGGCGTAAATTTCAGCATACAATTGCAGAGTTGAGCGGCTGGAAGCGAGTTAAATAAAATTTAAAACTACTCAGCTAACCCCGCCCCTGAATTACACCAATTCGGCGTTCTAAAATGGTAAGTTTCCATGCTTGTTGGGCGCAAGGCAAGAAATGTGAGTTTACATGTGTAACAATTTGAAGTATTTCAGAATTAATCTGAGCAATTTTCCTTGATTCTAACTACTCGTTGAGAGTAGTTACTGAAATTTAAATTCCTTATCACGCACCGTCTGGATCAGGGTTTGATAGCTTATCCTGTTTCTTTTGTTTTAGTTCTTTAAACAAATCACGAGCAATCACCTTTCCTGCCTTGAACTGTTCACCAAAATAATTCCTTGCTGAGGCAGGGTTAAAATCACTTAAGGTTCCACCCTGTTCGAAGTGCCTAATAAATACCTGGCCTACCGCATAACTGATGGCACCAGAAATAACTGAAACGCTTCCACTCCCAGCTAAAGATCCTATACCGGGAATGCTTTTGAGAATACTTCCAGCCCCCAGAACGGAAATAACTGGAAGAGAGCCTGAAATCAAGGAAGTAATGAGTGACCTGCTAATATTGTCAACAGGAACTTCATAATGCTCAGCGAGTGCCTGAACCATATGAAACTGGATATTGGTTAAGCTGATAATATCAAATAAAGGAATAGGCACCAGTCCAGATGCCATTGATGTAATGATGTTGTTTTTTACGATGTTTTGAGCCTCAGTTTGCCTGAGCGCCGTTGCTACCGCAGTTAAATTAGTTTCTAGTTCATTAACTTTTTCAGTTGGGTTGCTAGCATCATTCTCCATGAGAGGTTCCATCGTTAGCGGTGATAAAATTTTTCATTCCTAGACAGCTCACTTTTTGGTTCTTATTCACAAGGTTGAATGAAGAGCTGAAATCGGTTGCCAGTCTTCATTATTTAATACTTGAAAGAAATATTCTTTATCTTCTAGGTTTCCTTCTTTATTAAAGCGGTAAGAGCCTGCAGTGCCCGTCCACTGGGGAGAAAAGCGCACAATAGATGCTAACAAAGCTGGGAGGGTCGACTGTGCTCTACCCACTTTGTTGGCAAATAGCATAACCGAATCATAACCCTGGGCCGCATCAGCATCGGGTGATTGCTTGTATTTATCTCTATAGCGGGCAATAAAGTTTCGGTTAATGCTATTGTCTGCTAATACATTGTAGGGTGTAGGAACAATTGTTCTATTTCCAGCAAGACCTACAGATAACTTAAATTCTTGTGAGTTTAGGTCGCCTGATCCGAATATTGGTTTGTCAACACCCATTTCTCTCATTTGTTTGATTAATCGAGCGGCCGTCTTGGCACTTGCAGAGATTAACACAGCATCGAATTCCTTTTTTTGCAGGTCTGACAGGAAAGGTCGAAAATCATCGGTATTTTCAAAAAATGAGTGACTAGATACCAAACTTAAGTCTGCTTTTGAGGCTGTCTCCTTAAATAGGAGCCCAAGCTCCCGGTGCCTATCACTACCGGCATAGAGCACCACAACTCTTGTTAACCCCAGAGCTTTAGACAGGTTAGATATCTGTTTTGCCATATCTATATTATCTGGAAGCATGCGAAAGGTAAATAAAGATTTGTGTGAAGTGAGTTCTTCTGTTGTAGTAAATGGAGGGAAGAATAGTAGCTGGCTTTTTTCATAGATAACAGAGGCTGGGAGTACCACCTCGTCTTTTGTATGGCCCAGTACGACCGAGATTTTCGGGTTGTCAGTTATGCGGCGAATCATTGACTTTGCAGACTTGAAGTCACTATGGCCTTGTTCAAGTTGTAATTTTAGAGGTCGCCCTAGCAAGCGGTTTTTGGAGTGGTTTATTTCTTTAATAGCAAGAGAAATGCCCCGAATATAATGACTGTCATCAGAATCCTGAATAGCCGCTATGACAATCTCTCCTTGATTCATTTTGGCATATTCAACTCTATGCTTTGCCATAGCTTCATAATCAACAGTGCATCCGGCAAGTACGAGCAGGCAGATTATGAATGTGAAGATACGGGAAAGCATTATCAGTAATTACTGAGCTGGGGTTAGGTCAGGCTGTTCGGAGGAGGTTGCTGAGGGCTGTGAACTTGTACCCTGTATATCTATATTTGTCCCTTTATTTGTTTTTACAGAATCTGTGGTAAATGCCTTATCGCCAAGAATAAGAGGCAGGCCGTTTTTCCCTGAGCCAATCACTACAATTTTGGCATTTTGTGATCTGGCGAGCTCCTTTGTTGCTTTGATGCCTTCAAAAGCCAGTATTTCTGGTGTCAGTGTTTCACTAATGATTCGCTGAGCTTGATTAATACCCTTAGCTTCACTGACTTTTCGCTGGGCCTCTTTTATAGCTGTTTGTACACGGAACTCATAGGATCGTAGGTGTTCCTGCTGAGTTAACTTGTCTTCTATCGCTTTAACAATGTTTTCAGGAAGGGTCAGGCTGCGGATGATGACATCATCAACTTCAACATAATTGCGCCCAACTTCATTGATTGCGAGCACAATGGCTTTATTTAAAAGTCCATTTTCGTTGGTGTAAATCTGGTCGGCATTATAACTGCCAAGCTGTTTACGCATCACAGATTCAATTTGCGGCAGGACGACACGTTGCAAATAATCAGGGCCGATACGCTGATGTAATGTAGGTAGCATGTCATATTGGGGGCGATAGCGAATAGCTATCGCAAGACGTATGCGCAGTCCCTTTACTGAAAGTACTTCGAACTCATGCAGTGCAATCTGGTTACGCGTTTCATAGATGGTCATGATATCCAGAGGGCTGATGATATGAACACCCTCTTTATAGATTTTATCAATTTCTGTTCCAGTAAATCTCCTGAATAGTACGCCTGCTTCACCTACATTCGCTGTAATAATAATACGATGCCAAAGTAAAACCACAAGGATTGCTACGATCAACAGCAAGATAATAAGAAACGGCTTTTTTTTACGAAACATTTTGCAGGAATCCTTGGTGTAACCAATGGGATAGTTTCGTTCCTGTGTTTTTTACAATACTAACTATCTCCACGATCAACTCTTTGAGCGCTGAATAAAAGATAATCAAATTTGTTTAATGTTTCAGACATACATCTTTATATGGACTTAATAACTGCGAAAACAGGTTTGTGTATGATAGTTTGTTAGTCAACAACAGTTAAGAAAGGAAAGATAGAAGTTAACACCGACGATTCAGATACAAAAGGCTACTACGTATTAGTTAACACACGGAGATTGCCTTTTTAAATGAAAGTCGATGTGCAGTGTGTATTCTAGGTCATAGTATATAAACGAGATTTTTTTGTAATACATACACCTAGATTATATGTGCGGAGACTTGTGATGTCTCGCAATGAAGTTTATTTATTACAACAGATCACAAGTGTGTTGCCTATCCTTAGGTTGTTGCTCCTTCATCAAGCTTTTCTTCGGTCTCTGCCATTTTGTCTGTGTCATCAACATCCTTATTCAGCAAGAACTTATCAACAGCATAGTAGGCACCAATACCAACTGCAATACCAAGAGCAACAGGATGCACTCCTGCCAAACTTTTTAGCACAGATCCAGGTGGAGTCAGGATACCTTGAGCATATTCAATCATAAATGCTTCTCCTTAGAGTGATTTTATATAATTTTCGGCGTCTAAGCATACTATTCAGAGCGACTAGCCGTCAAGCTAATATATGCCTAAGGTAATGTTTTAACTTTGATAATCTATTGCTATTAAGATATAGTCTGGGTTAGTAACTCAAGCTAAATCTGCTTCAAAACGATTGCACTCAAAATAGTTAGGGTATCCTGTAACTATCCTGATCCATATCGCACGATTAGCTCCATGCTGATCCTATTATTTGATGTCCCAACAAAATTGAGAATAAGATGATAAATGAACAGGTAGAGCTGGCAGATGAGCTCGCAATTCAACTAAGCCAAGCATAGGTTGAGCTAGCAATCATAGCCAGTACCTAACAGTAGAATGAAGCCAAAAATATCATGGTAAATTGTGTCATGGCAGGGAGAGGTATGAGACTTACGCTAGATGGTGGTGCGCTGTTAAGAAGTGGGGGTGGTGCTATGGCTTACGAAACCAGGCCAGCCTCTATTGAGCATTTCAGCGCAGGTGGTAGTCCTAAAAGATTTGTAGCTACCTACTTTACTGGTTTTTTAAGAAAGAGCTTAAGGAAGGCAAGGCTTTCGTGGGCAACGTCAAGCCAGAAGCTGTCGCTAAAACAATGCCCTAAAGAGAGTTAAATAGACTTGGATATTGCTCAATCTTGTCCAGTAACGGTGTCTTCGTTCTTGTTGCGATTATTTTTCTGTTTTTCATTCTTTATTAGCTGCGAAATCTGTCAGGCAACAAATAATAGCCCTGTGTCAGGTTCAGCATCGGTATCGACATCAGATAAAATACCCATCATTCGTGTTGTAGCAGAAAACCTGGCTCCTCTCGATATTGGGTTAGAGATAGGTGATCAAAGTAAAAACTTATTTCCTGATATTGAAGGTCGTTATGATCGCTATTTAATGGCCAGCCTTAGTCAGGTGAGGTTCGATGATATACTTAGTAATCGTCTGCCCAGACTAAGAAATTCCATCGAACCTGGCTATCAGAAAGAGCTTGAAGGCATAGCGAGTTCATGGTCGCTTATTCACGACAATAAGCTGGGCGATGGCTTTCTATCATGGGATGAGTACTGGTTACTCAACTTATTGCCCGATATAGGCTTACCCGCCAATGGCGTAGGCTTCGGTGTTTTAGGGCAGCTATCCAGCGAAAATGGCGCGATTATTGGACGTAATCTGGATTTAAAAAGTAACCCAGAATTACGCAGTCTACAAGCTATTACTGTGTATGAATACGACGATAGTGCCGTCGTTAATATAGGCTTTGCAGGTATTGTTTCAGTGTTAACGGGGTTTAATGAAAGCGGTCTGTTTGTAGCTCACTTTAATGCGGCTTCTAGTTCATCCTATCAAAATGCATACAGAGGGAAGAAGGTTACACAGGAGGCTGTTAAAGCGCGAGGGTTTGTCTTGCGTAGAGCCTTGGAGAGATATACTTCCACACGACAGGCAACCCGCTTTATTGCAAAAAAAGATACGGATATTGGCAGCAATACGCTGGTAGCTGATAATGCAGGCGTACAGGTTCTGGAGCAGTCGCCTACCGGTAAAGCAACAATACGGAGATGGGATAGCCTTACTCGTCCGAGTAAACTATGGGATCGAGAGTCACAAATGGCAGTTGTTGATTGCTATGCATCGATCACCATGCCAAATAACTGTAGAAGGGCAAAAGACAGCTATCGCTGGGATCGTTTGCGTTCACTGGCAGGGTTTTCAAGTAGTGAAAAAGCAAGTGTCCAGGATGTAGCCCGTATTATGCTGGACGAAAGCAATAAATATTATGAAATACTAGGTGAGAATACGATACAGTCAATGATCTACCTTCCTGGTAGTGGGTACTTGTATTTATACACGGCACCAATTAACAGCACCGGAGACAGTGCCGGCAACGCGGTTAACCATCCTTCGTACCAAGTGTACTACAAGGATGTAATGCCCTCTAAGCTACGTAAGCCAAGCAATAAAACAAACTACTTCTGGTGGATTGCGGGAATAGTAATGTTGTTAATGCTTTCTTTGTGGTGGGTTCGCAGGTCTACCACGCGATAGTAGTCTCGCTTGTTTTTCATGGTCATGTCAATTAGTCGGGTTTTGAAGCTTGGTTTGCATTAACGCGAAGGCAAGTATAGCTTTCATAAATATTTCCTATGTTGCATGTGCCAAATAACGCCGATACAGGTTGATGGTTTTCTGTTAATAACGGGAGCGAGCGGCAAGACCTGCAACCTAGAAAAATAGGTTGAATCGTAGCCAAATCGCTCCTTGCTTAGGGACGGAAATTTAATAACATGACTTTTTGGCGAAGTAATTTTTCTTCTGATTAAATGATCTCAAGAAGAATATAGTGGTTCTAAATGACGATTGAGATCGTTTGAGCAGGAGGAAAAGGACAAGTCAGAATATCATGTTATTAATTTTCCGTTCCTTAGCTAGCTAAAGTAGATGATTTTCATTCAATTGATCCAGTGCTCCATCAAACAAACCTACCTTGTTGGAGTGCAGGTTTGGTGTCCATTTATTTCAAAGCAAGAATAGTAGAGAAGTAAGGCATCAGGAAAAATACTCACGAATTGCAGATTCAATTTTGTTTTTGGCCGCAACAAGTGGTTTTTTTGTAATGGTTATTTCAATTTCATCATCAGAAAGGCAGGCATATTCACCTTTAATTTTGCCCAGCATGGTTTTACCCGCGAACTTTCCCTTGTGGGTATCCCCCTTAAACTCGCCTCCACTTTTTACGATGGCTGATTCAACTTCTTCAAGAATAGAAGAGAATTCCTCTTTAAGCGCAATTTTGAATGAATGTGACATGTGAATGCTCTATTGCAAATTTACTTGGTTGGGTTGAGCTTTTTGTAAGTACCCAAGTAATAAACGGAAAACAAATAGCTTTAACATCTGACTCGTTGTTTTCCTTCAGCTGGCACGATCTCAATCGTCACGTAGGCTGAAAATTGCTCCTGCATTTTCTGCATACAGTCCATCCCTGGACATAAACGACTATGCTCCTCTTGAGATAGTACAAGCTGAAGGAGAGCTACTTCGCCAAATGATAAAGTTATTCATTTACCGTTCCTAACGTAAAAGAACGATGTATAAGTATTATACCAAAGTACTTTCAGCGAAACTCTCTTGAGTAAAGCGTGGGTAGCTGAGTGGTTAAAAAATTATTCGATTCTATCCCAATAATCCTCGGGCATTTCCTGGCACATTTTTAAACAGCCATTCGCGCCACAAAATTCAACATCCTGAACGCAAGTCGCTTTACCACCACCGTAGTTATCCAGGCTCTTTTCTATGGCCTTATCAATTCCTATTAAGCGAGAGCCGCCACCTGCTACGATAATATTATTACGCAATGTCTCCTGGAAATCAGGATCAAAATCAGCCACTAGCGACTGTACAGCCCGACCAATAGCGTCAGACAATTTTAGGCAGCTTTTATGTAATATATCAGTTATATCATAAGAACCTGGCTGCCCTTTTTCTGTCAATGTAACAATAGCAGGGTCACTATTATCTGACACATAACCGTGTTTTTCTTTAATGGATGTAATAATCTTTGGCGTCAATTGTACGTCTGGATACTTCTTCAGGATTGCGTCGGTAATTTCTTGGTCCAGAAAGTTCCCTGCCTCTGTCAGCGAGCGCTGGTCTTCTTCTGTCGGTACAGAGCCGGACATTCTGCACAAATCTGTGGTGCCTGCACCAATATCAACAATCAGGCTTTCATCAAACCGGTTATTACCATAAGCGACAGCAAAGGGTTCACTAACGATTAAGACCTTATCGATAAAATCCTTGGTAATTTCAAGAATAGCTTTTTTATCACGCACACTTGCCAATGCAGGTACACCAATAGCAGCGTAAACTTGATCATCCTTGCTCAACGTTGGAAGAGTGAGATCAATTAGATCTTGTAACACTAGTTGCGTTGCTTCTTTCGAGTTTTGGTCATCACAAATAACACCCTTTGCCAGGGGCCAGACAAGGTTGAGAGAAAGTCGATTCTTTAAGGCTTCTTCACCGAGTAAATACTCTTTATTCAAGCGCTTCTGTGAAATAACATCTTTGGGATAACCCACGCAGGTTTTCGAAGTAAGACGTTTGCCTGTTGAAGTTACGATAGATGATTGACTGGTGCCAAGATCAATGCCAATGTGAAAAATAGTTGATGTAGTCATATTGAATTTATACCACCATAAAAATTAAACACTGGGCAGCTGCCCAGTGCAGTGAGCAAACTTAAGCTTGTTTTATTCATTCTCTCAAAGGCACTGTATATTCTAGGCCTAGTAGAGAGAAGTGCTTCCCTCGCATTCTTTGGCACTACTCAGTACTCAGGTGCTTACTTGGAAGTAGTGTCGAAGACTGGAGTCATAAGGTAAGGAACGGAAAACAAATAACTTTAACATCTGACCTGTTCTTTTCCTCCAGCTTGCACGATCTCAATCGTCACGTAGGCTGAAAATTGCTCCTGCATTTTCTGCATACAGTCGATCCCTGGACATAAACGACTATGCTCCTCTTGAGATGGTACAAGCTGAAGGAAAACTACTTCGCCAAATGACAAAGTTATTCATTTACCGTTCCTAAGGGAATTGGCCGTTTTATAGCGAGTATGCAAGTACATCTAGGTTAACTAATACTCCTAAGCCTGATTTCTCAACTGAATATTGTCCTCAATTAAAAATTCAAATAGTCCTGTATCGTCAGGGTTTGTACTTTTATTTGAAGTGGAAGCTTTGTTTGACGGGCTTTTATTCTTTGCCGTTTCTATGTCAGTCATTTGTTCTTTTATTAGCTGGACTGCGTCAGTTAACTCATCTGTTTCAGCTTGTAATTGTGTCTGTTTATTGCGCCAGAACCGCCAGATAATCATTCCACTGATGAACAGGATGGAGTTTGGTAATACAGTAGCACCTACTAATTTAGCGGTGCTCATTTGAATTATGCTATTTTGAAGCATTAGCAATCCTTGAATATTTATTGCATAGGTCGTCCGAGAGTAGCCCACTATGAGACCAAGAGAAGTTAGCCACAACAGATTACAATTCTCAGGCAGATCCATAGATTATATGATTAATATCAAATAGTCTATATATGATTAGATGCATATATGATCGAGAGTATGTGATTCCCAGCGCGGGCTTTTCCATGATGTCTTGTTCTGGTCGCCGAAGAGAATATACAGAGGCACCGATATCAGTATTTCGAGCAGGGTCAAGATTGTGTGCTTGTAAGTACTCGTTCTGGACATTAAAGAAACTGAATACTCATATTTATGCTCCTGTCCATGCACTGATGTCGTACGACTAAATTCCCATCTTAGCGATACTCTCACCAGTCTGTTTCGTAAGTGCCGATTAATTCCAGTGTTATCAACTTAATAGCTGTTGTGGGTACATTACTCCATCCTTTTTAACTTGCTTCAAGCCAGGTGAGTGAGTTTTATTTCCAGAGCAAAAACCTACCTCTAGAAACAGAAATTAATTTTAACCAGATTGAGTAGCAATAGACCGATAAGGTCTGATTATGGAGACTGGATGTTGAAATCAAAGCCCTAAAATTCTATTAGTGTAGGCTAGATGGTGTTGGGTAATGCAGGTGAGTTGATTCCCTGATTAGACTTCGCGCGGCCACGAATGCGGAAATTATAGCGAGCTAGTTTTTATCGAGAGCAAGGGCTGAAACGGGCG
>FXBE01000106.1_pt1 | contig 13640 bp, 10 predicted proteins | sample 5335311 | NCBI WGS metagenome assembly FXBE01 (sample SAMEA103928390, study PRJEB20085) | sediment metagenome | biome: marine biome; feature: hydrothermal vent; material: sediment | place: Atlantic Ocean | collected 2013-08-06T02:46:56 | depth 0.05 m | reverse complement strand
TGGGTAAAAATTCTGAATCTCAATCTGCTCAACCCAGAATAAATAAAGGTGCCCTTAACCCCTTTTGCCTAACGGCTTATCTCCCTTCAATAAGACCTAGATTTTTGCGTTAAACTAAACGAAGGCAAATACAACTACAGCGTAATTGGATTTGGAATACGAATACCTTGTCAAACTGAGAAAAATTCATCCGACGTTGCGTTTGCTGGCAACGGATAACAACCCGCTGGTGCTGAGTTTTCTGTTTGCACAGTTTGTTAAAATCAACCGGCGTTCTGCCGGATATGCGGAGTTGGTGTCAAGGCTGGATGATTATCTCTTTCAACTACGCGACTTATACGGTGAAGGGATATACCCAAAAAATGCGCGTCGCTATCTGGAGGATTGGTCGGATGAGCGCAGTCCCTTCTTGCGAAAATACTATGTGACTGGTAATGACGAACCACAGTTTGATTTAACGCCAGCGACTGAAAAAGCCATTGAGTGGATTCAGGATTTACAAACGCGAGAGTTTGTTGGCACGGAATCCCGCCTGCTCACGGTCCTTCAGCTACTGCGTGAAATCGTTTATCAAAGCGAGGAGGATCCTCAAACACGCATCGAGAAGCTGGAGCGGCGCAAGGCTGAAATCGATACGGAGATTGATCGCATTCGCGCTGGGCACATTGATTCGCTTGATCCGACTCAGATTCGCGAACGCTTTTTCCAGGCCGAGGATACGGCGCGTAAATTGCTGGCGGATTTCCGCCAGGTGGAACACAATTTTCGCGAGTTGGACCGTGCCACGCGAGAACGCATCGCCACCAGTGACAGCCCAAAAGGAAAATTGCTCGACGAAATTTTTTCCGGTCACGATGAAATCCATGATTCCGACCAGGGACGTAGCTTCCGTGCTTTTTGGGGATTTCTAATGTCGCCTCAACGCCAGACGGAACTGGAAGAACTCTTGCAGGATGTATTCGGACTGGAAGCGGTGCAGGAATTGGGAAGTGAATCACTACTTCATCATATTAAGTATTTTCTTCTCGAAGCGGGAGAAAAAGTTTTTCAGACCAACAACCAGCTCGTGGAGCAGCTGCGTAAATACCTTGATGATCAGGCCTGGCTGGAAAACAAACGCATTATGGAACTTATTCAAACGATAGAAAGGCGGGCTGTTACCATCAAGGATAACCCGCCATCGCAGCAAGTCTTTACTGAGGTAAACGAATTGCGCCCGCATGTTGAATTAATTATGTCACGTAATCTTTTTACACCACCGAAAAATACGCAGCTGGAAAATATTGATCTCACTGAAGGTGATGTAGAATTGGAAATGAGTGCCTTATTTCAGCAGAGCTACATTGATGAAGCAAAACTCGCAGCTAACATAAAGCGCATGCTGCAACGGCAAAAACAAGTCAGCCTCAAGCAAGTCATACAACTCAATCCAGTCACCAAAGGCGTGGCAGAAGTTGTAGGCTATATCAATTTAGCAGCTCGTGATGACAAAGCGCTAATCGACAATGATCATCACGAAAACATTGATATCGGGGAGGGAGGCGCGACGCCAAAGCGTGTGACGTTGCCGCGCATTTCTTATACGCGATAATACCCATCCATGAACGAAGCTTCCGACCATCATCACCCTGCTACGAATGCCGCGCCTGTACTCATCCATCTGCTCAAAGGGGTGTTGTACCGCGATCAGCATGAGGCGCAGTGGCAAACACTTGAACACCACCTGGCCGCCGTGCGCGATTATTTCTCTGTCATCGGTCTGCAGCTTATCGTCGACGAGGCTGAAGGTTATGCCTTCTTACGGCAGCGCGAGCCCGTCGAAGATGAAGAGACTCCACTGCCTCACCTGGTGCAGCGCCGCCAGTTAAGTTATCCCGTTAGTCTGTTATGCGTTTTGCTACGTAAGCGGCTGGTCGAACAGGACGCGGGTGGCGGCGAAACTCGCGTCGTTCTAAGCCGTGAGCAAATGGTGGAGATGATGCGCGTATTCCTGCCGGCAAAAGGCAACGATGCAAAAACCATCGATCAGATTAATCGACATATTAACAAGCTCGTCGAGTTTGGATTTTTACGCCCGCTAAAAGGCCAGGATAACCAGTTCGAAGTACGCCGTATTATCAAGGCCCTGTTCAGTGCCGATTGGCTGGCAGATTTTCAAGGTAAACTGGAGGAATACAAACAACATGCGGCAGAAGAAGATGATTGAGACTAAATCCTAATCCATGGAAAACGTGCAACTCGATTTCTCTTCCGAAGAGGCGCTGACGGGGTTTCGTCTGGAACGTTTCGAGCTATTGAACTGGGGCACGTTCGACCGGCATATTTGGCGCATCGATCCCGCTGGCCGCAACTCACTTTTAACCGGCGATATTGGCTCGGGTAAATCAACGCTGGTGGACGCATTAACAACGCTACTGGCACCGCACAACCGCATTACTTATAACAAAGCGGCTGGTGCTGAAGGGCGTGAGCGTACCCTCTATTCCTACGTGCGTGGTGAGTACAAAAGCGAGCAGGATTCGGCTACGCAGACGGCGCGCGCCATCGCTCTGCGGGATGAGAAAAACTATACGGTACTGCTGGCATATTTCCATAACACCGGTTTTGATCAGGGCGCAACATTGGCGCAGGTATTCTGGCTCAAGGAAGGGCAACGTAACCCCGAGCGTTTTTATGTGTTTGCAGAGCAGCCACTCAGTATCGCGGAGCACTTTAGTCAGTTTGATGGCAGCATTCAGGTTCTACGCAAAAATCTACGCAAAACAAAAGGCATCACTCTCTTCAATAGCTTTAAGGAATATGCCGGGAAATTTCGGCGTTCTTTCGGCATCCAGCATGAAAAAGCACTGGAGCTATTTTACCAAACCGTGTCGATGAAGTCGGTTGGCAATCTCACCGATTTCGTGCGCAACCATATGTTGGAACAATCCGATGTCAGCGGTCGAATTGATGAACTGCGGCGTGCCTTCGATAATCTCAACCGTGCTCATGATGCGGTGGTTAAGGCAAAAAGACAGATCGACCGGCTGGAACCGTTGATTTCAGATGGCGCTCGTTATGGCAAGCTTGTTAGCGAATCCAGCGAGTTGATCGGCTGCCGCGATGCGCTGGTATTCTGGTTCGCTGAACGCCAGGCGGAGCTGACCCAGGCGCAGGTTGCCAAACTCTCGGAGGAACGCACAACGGTACTGCGCACGCTGGAAAGATTGCAACAAACCATCACTACATTACGGCTTGAAGAGAACAGCCTTAAAGCCGGAATTGAGGACAGCGGTGGCAGTCGCCTACGTGTTATCGATCTGGAAGTGCAACGCCTGGAATCTGAGCGGCAGCGCCGCCAACTTTCCCGGCAGCGATACGCTGAACATTGTCAGACCATAGAATTACCCACTGTTGAGGACGCAGAGAATTTCGCATTCAATCGCCAGTCGGCAAAACAACTATTAGAAACACTTCAACAACAAACTGAGGCGCTGGAGAATCACCGCACCGATATGGCGATGACGTTGCGTGAGCGCAAAAATGAGGGAGAGGAACTGGAGCAGGAATTAACCTCGCTGCGTGGTCGGCGCAGCAACATCCCGCGTCACAGCCTGGAACTGCGCAGCCAAATGGCCGAAGACCTGAACATTGACGAGGCCGATTTGCCGTTTGCCGGTGAACTACTGCAAGTCGATGAGAACGAGATACGTTGGGAAGGCGCGCTGGAACGTCTACTGCACAATTTCGCACTCAGCTTGTTGGTTCCCGATGAACATTATGCCGCAGTGAGTCGCTACGTCGACAAAACCCGGCTGCGCGGGCGGCTGGTTTATTTCCGCGCGCAAGAGGAAAAGGGCAAAGCCAACCCGCGCGCAACAACCTCTGATGCACTCTACCGCAAGCTGCGCATTAAACCGGACAGCCCCTTCTATGAGTGGCTGGAACGTTGGCTGGCCAGCCGCTTTGACCACATTTGCTGCGAAGATCTCAGTCAATTTCGCCGTCAGCCCAAAGCACTGACTCTGCAAGGGCAAATTAAGAGCGGTGGTAAACGTCATGAAAAGGATGATCGCCATGCGCTGCATGACCGTGCTCGCTTTGTACTCGGCTGGAGTAACGAAGAAAAGATTCGTGCCCTGGAAAAGTCGCTTGCAACGCTCTCCAATGAAATCATGGAACTCGCTCAGCAAAGTCAGGACATCACCACCCGTCTGCGGGCGCTGATGCGGCGTCGCGATCACGCCCGTGATTTGCGCAACATTATTAAATTCGACGATATCGACTGGCAAACACCCGCGCGCGATATCGCTACGCTAGAGGAAGAAAAGCGGCAAATTGAGGAAAGCTCCGACACCTTGCAACAACTACGCAAGCAGCTTGCGGGTGCCCAAGAAAGGATCACGCTAGCCGAAAGCAAAAGGACTCGGTTTGAGCGACAGGACGCGCAGTTGGAAGATCGTATTAACCAGTCAAAACAGTCGCTGGAAGCGGCCATAGCGTTAACAAAAGAATGGGATAAAACGCAACGCGAACGGCTGCTGCCACGCCTTGAGTCTCTATTTGAACAGAATCATGCAGGTGTTCAATCGACGTTGCAAAACCTCGACAAACAGCAACGCACGTTACGCGAACACATCCAGGCCGAAATCGATAAACTCGAAGCACGCCGCAAGCGTTTAAACGACAAACTCATCGCGGCCATGCTGGCTTACAAAACGGATTACCCCGTGGAGACCCAGGAGGTGGATACCTCCATCGAGGCATTAGCTGAATTCAGCGATATGCTAACGAATTTGCAAACTGAAGATCTGCCGCGTCACGAGGCCCGCTTCCGCGAAATGTTGCATGAGGAAACCATTCAGGGTGTGGCCATGTTCCGTGCTCAACTGGATCGGGAAGAAAAAGAGATCAGTGATAAAATTGACACCATTAACCACTCACTCAAACAAGTTGAGTACAACTCTGGCACGTTTATCCGCTTGATACAGGACATTGCCCAAGATGTGGAAATTCGAGAATTCCGCCAAGATATGAAACAACTGCTATCTCACGGTATGGACGAAGAAGCGCTTTATACCGAGGACAAGTTTCTCCAGGTTAAGGCGATTATTGATCGCCTAAATGGCCGCGAGGGGTTTTCCGATCAAGACCGCCGCTGGACGCGCAAGGTAACGGATGTACGCAACTGGTTCCTGTTCTCTGCCAGCGAGCGTTGGCTTGAAGATGACACCGAGCGTGAGTTTTATTCTGACACGGCCGGCAAGTCCGGCGGCCAAAAAGAGAAGCTGGCCTACACCATCCTCGCCTCCGCATTGGCTTACCAATTTGGCTTAGAGTGGGGTAACGCCCGGTCCCGCTCATTCCGTTTTGTTGTCATTGATGAGGCCTTCGGCCGAGGCTCTGACGAGTCCACCCGCTATGCGCTGGAACTGTTTCGTAAACTCAACTTGCAACTGCTCATCGTCACCCCACTGCAAAAAATCCATATCATTGAGGACTACATTAACGCAGTGCATTACGTGCATAACGAAGGCGGCAAACATTCTGTGTTAAGCAATCTCTCAGTCGAGGAATATCAGGCGCGAAAAAAGGAGTTTCAGGCGAATGCAGTGGGCGCGAATACATCTTAAGAAATGATCACTCCGGATGAGATTAAGAAAAAGGCACTCAGCCGTTGGAACCAGGGCAAGGTGCTGCGTTCCTGGTTGGGTGTTGAAATGCTATTCCCGCTCGAACTGTCTGCAGGCAAACCCACCGCCAGCCAGGTGCTAAAGGATTTTGCACAGGTGCGCGCCTGGAAATCCTTGCTGGAATCACACTCATTATGCCATGTAGGCCACGGATATCGGATTGAATACATCGAGATCAATCATCGCCAGTTAGGCCATCAACGTCTGCCGAAATCTATTATCTTCGAGAGCGTTGACGAGCTGGCGGCATTTATCGGAAAACGCGGCGACATTACCCGCTTTGCGAACATCCTAAAACTCATTCACCGGCAACAACCGGAGCTGCGCAGCTGGGTTGAGCGATATCCACTCAAGGTGCTGTCGCAAGCAACCCATTGGTCCCAACTGCTGGCGGTGCTTGAGTATTTCAAGGCACACCCGCGACCTCGGCGATACCTACGTGAACTTGATATCCCTGACGTCGATACGAAATTCATTGAAAAGCACACAGGTCTGATCAATCAGTTACTCGATATTGTCCTGCCTGCTGATGCAATTGATAATACGATTACCGGGCTAGCAAGTTTTGGCTTCGAACGACGCTACGGGCTTAAGTATGATGAACCACTGATTCGCTTTCGATGGTTGGACGCTGAACTGGCAAGAGACTATGGTGGCCTGGACGACCTGAGTATTCCTCTGAGTCAGTTTCTTACGTTAAATCCAAACTGTAAATGCGTTTTCATTACCGAAAATAAAATCAATGGTCTAAGTATTCCAGCGCAGCCGCAAAGCATGGTCATCTTTGGTCTTGGTTACGGTATCTCGATGCTGAAGCAAGCTAGTTGGCTTGAGCAAAAAGAGTTTTTTTACTGGGGAGATATCGACACCCACGGCTTTGCAATCTTGTCCCAGCTACGCAGCTATTTTCCGCGGGTCCAGTCGCTACTAATGGACCAAGAAACCTTGTTGCGATTTCGCCCGCTATGGGTAAAAGAAGACTCCACCAAACGTGCGGTCACGGATCTTACAGCGCTTACCACCGCAGAATATGAGCTCTATGATTTACTCCGTAGCGATTATTTTGGTGAATGTGTCCGTCTCGAGCAGGAGCGCATCACCTACGAGCACTTGCTTACCAGGCTAAACAGTGAACCTGGAAACCTCTCATAATCTGGCGTTGATAACGGTCAATGCGTTTATCGTATTAATCCTTTTAAATTCCATTTCTTAATCTGGAAATTAACAAACCATGAAACAATCATTACTGCAAGAAAAGTATCCTGTCTATATCCTTGAGTTGGAAAAGAGTGAGACAGACTATCGTGATACCGATGAGATTATGAACTACCTCAAAACCTGTATCGAGAATCACAAAGTCACCTGTTATATCGGAGATTTTGATCATTACGCCCACACTACATCACTGGAGGAAGGAAAAATTCAGGAGGGAATAATCGCGGCTAAAAATATTATTTTTTGTTTTGGCATTGCGCTGCCCAAGCCTGAGATGCTGGCGGTGCGTCCGCGTTCAATCGGTGTGGCTGAATATGCGGATCGTTTTGTGGTTTCTTTTCTGGAAGCACCGATGCCGATGGCGAACGAGGCTATGGAAAAATGGGTTAAGGCAATTGTTAAGCCTGAAGTGGCCGAGAAGCGCTTTTCGAATAGCTAGATTTTAAGTTTGGAAATGTCGCTTAGGAACGGTCAAATATCCATTGGCCCATAGCGGTAGTGACCCGTAAGTTCGTAACGGAATAATGCGTTTTCGATAACTGGCCCTGAGCCTATGTTGTGCACAACTAGCGGTGTAATACCATTAGACGTAAATCGATTACTGACAACACCAATATGCGGCAGGTTGCCGGGTAATCGCCACGTCACGAGATCTCCTGGATGATAGTTCTCAGATTTTATCCTTGTAGGCAGCGACTCTCCGTTGCGTGATAAAAACACCCGTAAATTGGGAACACGCCGATGGTCGATATTCTTGTCCGCTGTTGTAAGTTGCCATATACGTTTGGAAGGATAGACACTGAAGTTGGCGGCTAGATCTTCATGAAGTTCTTTTTGCAGATCGATGCCCAGCGCTCGGTACGCGCGTATAACAACATCGGTGCAAACGCCGATGTTGGCGGGGACATCACCATTCGGATAGGCGATGGCAAAATACGAGCCATCATAAGTAATTGAATATTGAGTGCGTTCGATTGCCGCCTTAGCGAGATTATTGAAGAAGTCGTTCGCTTGTAACGGCCCTGCGGCGAGAAGAATAATTACCCCTCCTGTGAACAACTTTCCTATAACTGCGAGTGACTTGAGACGGGTTGCCAGTGCTGCGATTATCCGCGCCGGCAGCAGGATGATGAGTAGGGTTAGAACCAAGTTATGTACCTGCATGTGCTACGTCTTCCCGATCGGTTTGCTTACCAGGAAGAGCCAGATGTAACCGGCCACACCCGCTAGCAGAGAAGCTGCCAGTATCCCAGTCTTGGCCATGAGCAACAGTTCTTCATTGTGTGAAAAACCCAGTTGGGCGACAAAGATGGACATGGTAAATCCGATCCCAGCCAACAGCGACACGCCGGCAATCTGGGTGAAGCGGGTGTCTTTCGGCAGCGTTGCTACGCCCAGTTTAAGTACCAGCCAACTGGCTCCGGTGATGCCGATGAACTTGCCCAGCACCAGTCCGAGCGAAACACCCAGCATGACCGGGTGGGCCAGGGTGTTCCCGAGTGAGTTAAAATCTAGTGCGATACCCGCGTTGGCCAGGGCGAAGATCGGGATCACCAGGTAGGCCACTGGCATGTGCCAGATATGTTCCAGTCTCTGTAACGGGGCTTCAACACTGTGGACACCATTCTCCAGCGTCTGTACCACAGCACGCAATTTATCATTCGTCATGATGCTTTTGCCGGGTTGATGATTGGCATCAAAATGGCGCATCAGTTCTCTTACGTGTTCACTAAAATGCACCGGGTTGTACTTGGGGGTTGCGGGCACTGACAGGGCACCCAAAATACCGGCTAGGGTGGCGTGCACACCCGATTGCAGTAAGGCATACCAGAGAAACACCGCGACAATAAAATAAGGTAGGGTTTTGCGGATGCCGCTTATATTGAACACCAGTAGTATTGCGAAAAAACCGCCTGCGATCGCCAACGGAATAAGTGCAATGGTTTCCGTGTAGAACACCGCAATTACCATCACGGCGCCCAAATCATCAACGATTGCCAGCGCCACCAGAAAGGTAATCAACGCCTTGGGCACCCGGCTCGCCAGCAACGCCAGCGCGCCGATGGCAAAGGCGATATCAGTGGCCATTGGGATTCCCCAACCCGCCGCCCCATCACCTTGCGGGTTGATGGCAAAATAGATCAGCGCAGGCACGACCATACCGCCGACGGCCGCTGCGATGGGCATCACCGCGTTGCGGAGATTCGCCAACTCACCCACCAGTATTTCACGTTTCAGTTCCAACCCGACAACGAAGAAAAACAATGCCATCAGACCGTCATTGATCCAGTGATGCAGGGTCATTTTCAAGGCCCAATCGCCAACTCCGATGCTGATGTAGGTGTGCACGATATGATGATAAGTCTCAGCCAGCGGTCCATTGGCTAAAACCAGCGCCAGCACCGCCATGCCCATCAACAGCAGACCACTGGTAGTCTGACGGTGAATAAACTCTTCGAACGGAGTGAAAATCTTAGCGAAACTCTTTTCCCAAGGGGCGTGGAACACGCCTTTTTTCACTTTTGCATCAGTGTTCTTATTTTCACTCATCATTATTTATATCCATTTGTCTAGTAACCAGCATATAAACCTCGATACGATAGGGTGTGTGATTTGGCACTCGATTGATATGGCATGAAAACGTCCTTGATTCCTACCGTGAACAGCCGGATCATGTCCGCTTTTGCTGACAACCGCTTTTGGGGCACCTCTAAAAATGTACTTTTTCAGCGATAGCGGCGTTGGCATCGTACTCGAATCCTCATGTATGCCTTATACACTACGGTTCTCCGTGCGCTGCCGCCCTTGCTCTCACAAAACAATCACTATTTTTAGAGGCACCCTCCGATCCTTGGTCAGCGAGCGTACCAGTATTGGTTGCTTGGTGCAGGAAAAGCAAAAAGGAATTTTCAGTATCTGACTAATTAACTTGCTCCGGTTGGCCAGATATCTTTATCCCCATATAAAACTCACAGACCGGTAGAACGACATGACCCAACTGACCATTACTCGCCCCGACGACTGGCACCTACACCTGCGAGATGGCGAGATGCTTGCCTTTGCCCTACCGGATACAGCGCGGCGTTTTGCGCGTGCCATCATCATGCCCAACCTTAATCCGCCGGTTACTAGCACTGTGCTAGCCTTGGCTTATCGCGAGCGTATTCTAAACGTAGTGCCTGACGACCTACACTTTGAGCCATTAATGACGCTCTACCTGACCAATGATACTTCACCGGCCGAGATTGCCGCAGCCAGCGCCAGCGATTACATCCACGCCGTGAAATGGTACCCGGCCGGAGCCACCACAAACTCTGCCTCCGGCGTATCGGACATCAGCTGTTGTTACGATGTACTACTCTCCATGGAGGAGCAAGGGCTACCACTTTTGGTTCATGGCGAAGTGACAGATCCGGAGATCGATGTTTTTGATCGCGAGGCTGTCTTTATCGAGCGCCATCTGATCCCGGTGGTGGAGCGTTTCCCCGACCTGCGCATCGTACTCGAACATATCACGACGCGTCAGGCGGTTGCCTTCGTCCTGGCCGCGCCGCCACAGGTGGCCGCAACCATTACGGCTCATCATCTACTACTGAACCGCAATGCCTTGTTTACGGGTGGGCTGCGGCCGCACCATTATTGCCTACCGGTACTTAAACGTGAAACTCACCGCCAAGCGCTGCTTGAAGCAGCAGTCAGCGGTAACCCCAAATTTTTTCTTGGAACCGACAGCGCACCCCATCCGCGTAACGCCAAAGAGTCCGCTTGTGGCTGCGCCGGCATCTACAGCGCACACGCCGCCATTGAGTTGTATGCAGAAATCTTTGAGCAGGCAGGCGCGCTTGATCGGCTGGAGGCCTTTAGCAGCTTTTATGGCGCAGACTTTTACAGGTTGTCGCGCAATCGCGATACCCTGAAGCTGGAACGTCAACCATGGCAGGTGCCGGAGGAACTGCAAATGGGAAGCGCTGCGGTCGTGCCATTGCGTAACGGTGAGATGCTGCGCTGGCGACTTGCAGATTAGGAACGGAAACCTATTTAATTTCTGTTCTTTAGGTTGATTCGCACGGGTTCCGAAATTTTGCGTAGAGGCTAGAACTCAGGGTCACCAGCGAGTGTTTTTTGCCCTGCAGATTGAGTATCCGCCGCATCAGCGGAACTCATTTCCTACTCGATATCACAATATGCCTGCCTTCCATTTTTAGATGGAGGTTGTGCCGCATAAGGCCGAGTGGAAGCGCAGAGATCTTGAAATGATTCTGTCAACTTATACTTCGCGCGGCCACGGATGCGGATTTCTAGCGGCTGATTTTTACCGATAGCCGCGTTGCTGAAACCGTTGCGTAGCCCGCTATGCGCCCGTTTCAGCCCTTGCTCTCGATAAAAACTAGCTCGCTATAATTTCCGCATCCGTGGCCGCGCGAAGTATATATGTTTGTGATTATTTCGCTATTCCAGATCTTGCTCCTCAACGTGATTGGCAAACCCTGCGCCTGCTTCTGTGTAGATATTGAACACGTCAGTGGCGCCTGATTGACGTAATTGTTCTTCCTCATCCGGGAATCTTGCGGTTGCGGCGATGCGCCCAGTGAAAGATATTTCCCCTAGTTCGTCAAGAGCATCCAGGTTGGCTTGAAGATTGGGGAGGGTCAGCATTACCAGTTTGATGCGGTGATTATGTTCCATCTTCTCCCAGAAATCTGCATCACTTGGATCACCGTGCAGTGCTTTACGTCCCATCGCCTGATGCTCTTTAATCCGTTCGGAATTAAAGTCGACACCGACCACGGTATCACCGTGGAGTTTGCGCATCTGGTCATAGGCGCCGCTGCCGACTCTGCCCATGCCAAAAATAGCAATGGTTGCACCCCGTGTATCCAATAGCTGGTCATCGGGAGGTCGCTCTTGGTGCTGAAGTCTCATCCAAAAATCGCGAAACCGGCTATAGATTCTGTCATCAAAACGATTGAGTGGAGCTGCTACCACAAAAGAGAGCGACAGAGCGATGGCAATCACCACCAACCATTCAACCTCCAGCCAGCCATTCGTCACGCCAATGGCAGCCACGATTAGACCAAATTCACTGTAGTTGGTTAGGTTCAGGGTTGCCAACAGAGATGTCCGTGCGCGTAGTTTGAAACGGGTCATCAGCGCAATAAAGAGTGCAGATTTAGCGATGATGAAAGGCACAAGCAAGAGTCCGATGATTAGCGCCTCGAGTGACAGTTGGCCCGACAAACCGATAGATAGGAAAAATCCCACCAGAAACAAATCTTTAAAGCCCAGCATCGATTTTGCCAGCTCTTTCGCTTTTGGGTGGGTTGAAATCAGTACGCCCATAATGAGTGCACCCAAGTCATCTTTTACCCCGCCCAGTTCAAAAAGCTCAGCTCCGCCCAGTGCCAGAATTAAACCGTATAAAATTAGCAGTTCGCCATGACCCGTTTTCTGTAACAGATGGTGAAATAATGGCCGTAGCGGAATGAGTAAAAATAGTAGAAGTGCCCAGGCGGAAGGAATCTTACCGGTAGAGGCTGCCAGGAAAATAACGGCCGCCAGATCCTGTATTACCAGAATGCCGATGGCGATCCGTCCATGCAGGGATTCCATCTCGCCTTTTTCTTCCAGTGACTTGACTACAAAAACGGTACTGGAAAAACTCAAAGCGAAAGCAAGTAATAATGAAAGCTTAAGGTCCAGGCTGGAGAAAAGCGGTGCACCGATCAAAGCCAAACCGAAGATCGCCGCACCGAATACGGCGATGATGATTAAGATGTGCAGGCCAGTCACCGCCCACACCTGCGGCCGGATCAATACCTTCAGCTTTAGCTTCAGGCCAACGGTGAACAGCAGCAGAGTAATGCCTAAATCCGCGAGCTTGTTCAATACCTCCCCACTTGAAAAACCCAGGGCATTCAGTAAAAAGCCAGTGGCCAAAAAACCGACCAAAGGTGGTAAGCTGATCAGCCTAGCCAGGAATCCTAGTAAAAAAGCCAGGGATATCCATGTGACATCTCCCAGCGCAATTGCGACCCAATCAAAATTCATGGGGCATTATTGCTTTGTCTTGCTCCGGACTCAATAGTTTTAGATTTGAAAATGGCTTGCTAAGGGCTGTGATGAAGCCCAAAGAGATTTATAAATAGAACTTTACAAAAAATCCCACGGAATCTCCATTTAGGGTCAGCCGGTTTTTCTCTAAATCGATGCTGGTGTAGCGTAGCCCCAAGGCCAGTCCGTCTCCGACTGAGGTTTTTACCAGATAGGCGGCTCGTGCTTGATATCCGAGCGCATTATCAAAATCAATATTTTCGGAGGAGCGCCCAACATCCAATTTATATTCAGGTGAGAGGTGATAGATGACACCACCCCCAAGTTCAAATTGACCAAGACGAGCAATAATTGAAGTTTCCCAGGGAAAACTTTTCCAGCTAATTTCGTCGCCATTCGCAGCTTCTTCGTTATAGCTTTTGTATCCAATACTGGACTGTAACCCCAAATTGTGACTCACAGGTAGGACGAAACCAGCGCCAAAAGTAATACCTTCGTTGGCGCGTACGGTCGATATGGAGTCGCCATCTTTATCAACGACTTTGGCAAGTTCATCTCCACCAAGATCGTAAGCCATGCTTAAAGAGAAGCCTAATCCGGCCGCCTGAATTGTCGATGTTGAAAGACTCAATACGATCAAAACTAAGTATCTGATTTTATCCATTAGTACTACCACTCATTCGTTTATTGGTTGCTATTAAT
>FXBE01000105.1_pt1 | contig 13657 bp, 13 predicted proteins | sample 5335311 | NCBI WGS metagenome assembly FXBE01 (sample SAMEA103928390, study PRJEB20085) | sediment metagenome | biome: marine biome; feature: hydrothermal vent; material: sediment | place: Atlantic Ocean | collected 2013-08-06T02:46:56 | depth 0.05 m | reverse complement strand
GGTATAATATTTGGATTAATTTTACTTGAATAGAGCTTTTAGATGGATAAAACACAGCATAACACTTTGCTTCCAGCATCACAACGAGGGTTTGCCCTAATGATTACCCTTTCGGTACTCTCTGTGGTAATTGCCTTGACGGTTGTATTGTTGAGCTATTTTAATGAAGTAAAAGAAGATGCAGATACAACAAAAGCACTGATACAAGCAGATGTCTATTATGCGGATATTTTAGAACAATTTAATAAATTTAAACAAAAAAAGAGTCTTTTTGGTATGCTTTATAGAAGACCAGTTGCTCTACGAACACCAGAGGGTGGGTTCTCTTTGGTATTGCGTTGTAAACCCCTTGCCTCAGGAGTTAATATCAATTGGTTAGCACTGGAGAGAGAAGCTAAAAAACAGCACCTCTACCAAGAAGCACAGTTACTCTTTGATGCACTCGCGCAAGAGTATGACCTAGAAGAACCTGACAGACTCTTAGAAATGATACTTCTTGAGATAGGGAAAGGGCGAAAATTTGTGAGGCAAGAACAAAGTAGACTTATACAAAAAAACGGTATTATATCTTACCAACAATTTTCGGAAATACTCAGCCGCTATGAAATGGAAGTGGACGACCTCAAAGTAGGACGTGTTCCATGGCAAAAGTATTTTAGTTTTGCTCTAAAATCAGAAAAAATAGATGCAGAGTATAGTTCTGCAGAACTGATTTCCTTTTTGTTTGATATAGACTTAAAAAGTGTGAGGGAATGGATGTCTAGCATTCCCAAAGCGTCTCTTAAAAGTTTTGTCAATGAAAATGCGGGAAACTATGAAGAAAAGAAAAATTTACTTGCAGAAGGCACTTTTTTAGGAGAGTCACGCTGTACAGTCAGTTTTGGTGCAGGATATAGATTTACATTTGACTACATTCAGGGAGAGGCAAGATATTTTGAATTTTATGGAAAACACTAAAGCGCTTATGCTTATTCACTCGCAGATGAAACACGTCTCATCTGTGCCTGCAGATGGTGTAAATATTATGCTGACGCCTCAGTTTTACACTATCAAGCGCGAGCCACTGCCTGTGAAATATGCATATCAGGCAAAACGTATCGCCCCTTCACTTTTTGAAGGTTTATTGGAAGATGTGGAAAACCACAAATATTTCGTGAGCAAAGAAGATGAAAACTGGTTATTTATTGCCTATGATATAGAAAAAATAAAAACATTTTTACAGAGCAAAGGCATAGAGATTGGGCAAGTGTCCAAAATCTTTTTTGCAGAGCAGTCAGTGGATCTATTTACTGCACCTGTGTTACTTGGAGAAAATGATGCCTTGGTCAATTTAAATGGCACAATGACAGTTGTACCTCAAGTGGCATTGAACCCAGATGAGAAACCGATAGACATTACTGCACACTTTGCACCTAAGAAGGGTGTGGCTTTTGAAGGACGTGGTAAATCAATGGTTTCGAGTAATGAAGCCTATACACTCGCTGCTATTTTTGCACTACTTGCTATCATCTATTTTGTGGAAGGTTCACGCTATGGGGGAGAGAGTGAAGCCCAAGCACAAGAGATGCAAGCACTCCTTGAAAACCATCCTTCGTTAGAAAGCTCTTATACACGAAAAAGTATTGCGAAAAAATATAGAGCGATTGATAGAAAAGAACGTAAAAAACGTGATGTGATAAAAGCCTTGTCTCATATGATATTTAAAGGTTCTACACTTACCTCTTTGTCGGTGGATGATAAAAGGTTTCAAGCGCAGTTTGCCTGTAAAGATGCAGGCATTGCCAAAAAACTAAAAGCTCTGGCAAAAAAAGAAAAATTCAACACAAGTAACATTGCAAAGAGTAATGATGTGAAGATAGAAGGTACACTATGACACAGCTAAAAGCATATAAAAATGAACTCATCTTGGGGCTTGCTTTTTTACTACTGCTTATAGCATTTTTTTATAAGCAAGGACAAGTGTCTGGTCAAGCAGATACATCTGCTAAAAGTGAAGTCCAAGCGCTTAAAGAAGTGATCTCACTTAAAAAAATATGGGGCGATAAAAAGACAAGCAAAAAAGTCGATACACTCAAAACGATTGTCTCTCCTTCCAAAGTGAAGTGGAGTAAAAAGAGTAAAAAACTGACGGCGTCTTTTTCAAATCTCACAAACCAAGAGCTCAATAGAGTCATCATCAAAATAATGAACCTAGCTGTAATTATACAAAAATTAGAAGTGAAAAAACTGGGTGCAACTTATCAAGTGGAGTGCAAATGCAAATGGTAAAAAAGAGCGCCTTGATATTTTTGGCTGTATGGTTTGGGGTCTTATTGTTTATGCCCAAGGCAGAAATCTATTATACATTAGAAAAAACCTTGGCAGAACAAGATATAAAGCTCAATGAAAAAAGTATCGATGAAGGGTTGTTTTCTTTGACGCTGAAAGATGTGACTGTCTATGTGAAAGGTATCGCTTTAGCCCACATAGAAGAGTTAGACTTTTTCACGGTACTGTGTTATTCGTCGTTAGATGTGCACAACCTAGAAGTGGATGAAGCCTTACATAGCAAAGTACCTGCCTTTACAAAAGAAGCACACTTTACACATAGTATCATTGCACCACTTAGTGTTTCTGTAGATGCAAATGGTTCTTTTGGTAGGGTAGAAGGCGAGATGAACATCATGGATAAAGAGGTACATATCGATTTTGTTAAAGTCGGCAATATTGGTATGATTCAACCTTACTTGAAAAAAGGTGAGAAAGGATGGTTCTATGAAAAATCTTTTTAAGCCAGAAATGCTCAAAGTATTGGTGGGGGTACTTACCTTTGCACTCATTTTAAAACTCTTATGGTTTGTGGTGCAAATAGTATGGCTTTCTCCTGTCGATATAGACCAAGCCGAAGACCAAAGCAGCAAAGCACTCTACTACAGAGTCAAACTGACCCCAAATAACATTGCTGCACCGCAAAAAGTAACGAAACCTGTAAAAAAGATAGCAGGCAGCATCAAAGAAATTAAACTCTTGGCTATCTATAATGCTTCAGATATCGCTGTAGTCACTGTGGAGTACCGAAGTAAGCCTAAAGTACTAGGTACAGGAGATGTCATTAATGGCTTTACCCTTGAAGGGGCAGGAAAGAACTTTGCTATGTTCAGTAAAGATGACAAAAATTATAAAGTCATGCTTGCTAAAAATGGTAAAGCATCATCAAACACAAGTAGCATACGTGAAGTACCTACACTTAAAAGAAAAACAACAGAAAAAAAGGTTTTAGGCGAAGTCACCAATGAAGGTGGAGCAAGAATCATAGACAGATCACTGCTTGACCACTATGCGGATAATATGGACGACATCTATAAAAACATCGGTATAGCAGAGATCAAAGAGGGGAAAGACCTCAAAGGTTTTAAAATCAACTTTGTACGCAAAGATTCACCTTTTGCGAAACTGGGTATACGAAGGAATGATGTGATTAAGTCTATTAACGGACAAGAGATAAAAAGTTATAACGCTGCGTTTGGTGTGTATAAAAATATTAAAAATGTAGACAACCTGAGTCTTGTTATCATGAGAGGAAAAGAAGAAATGGAGTTAGAATATGAAATTAACTAAAATAGTTTTGAGCGCATTATTGTTATGGTCTGTAAGTATGCATGCAGAAGAAGAGAGAGTAGATGTGAACTTTAGAAACCTCAATGTAAGAGATTTCATAGAAATGGTTTCTAAAATTACACATAAAAACATTTTGATAGAGAGTGACTTAAAAGGAAAGATAAACTTTGTTTCGCAAGAACCTATCAAGAAAAGTGGTCTCATACCCTTGGCAAACTCAATTTTGGGAAGCAAAGGCCTGACGCTTATCGACCAAGGGGAGTACTATAAAGTAGTCAAAACAGCCAATGCAGCAGGAGAAGGACTCGATGTAAGTAGCACGATAGATGGTGACACGATGAAAACGGTCATGTTCCCTCTGCATAATTCCAATGCTGCAGTCGTACGTGCCAAAATCAAACCTTTGCTACATAAAAATGCAAAAGTTATCTCTTTTAAAGAGAACAATGTATTGGCGATTACTGCTTACCCTAGAACGTTACGGTCTATTGCTAAGATTATTAAGGTGGTAGAAGAGCGTGGAGAGAAAAAGTCTTTGGTACTCTCTTTGAAAAACTCTACCGTAAAAGATGTCTTTACCAATGCTCAGAATATGGCTAAAAAACTTTTCCCTCAGACCATTGAAAGCGAAAAAGTAGATATCTTTAAAGATGATGCAACAAACTCTATCATTTTGGTAGGTAAACCTAACAACATCTCTCGCATGATTAAATATATTAAACAATTGGATATGCAAGGGGAAGACCAGTCTCAAAAAATGTATGTACTACGTCTAAAAAACTCTAACGTCGAAGAGATGGAAAAGATACTCTCTAAACTTCTTTCTCAGATGAACTCTGTAGCCATAAAAACGTCTAAAAAAGGTGGGCCACCACCAAGCAAAGCAATGGTTGTTTCGGACATAGAAAGAAATGCCTTGGTACTACTTGCAACAGGGGAACAAATCAAAAATATACGTGAAACCATACGTAAAATTGATGTACCAAAATCACAAGTCTATGTAAAAGCGAAGATTGTTGAAATCGATACAAACATGGCGCAACAAGTTGGACTGAAATATGGGTTTGAAACAGGTGCTATTACGTCAGCAGGACTTTACTCTATGACTGGGAATATGGGAGCAGGAGCATTACAAATGTCTCAAGAGCTTTTAGGTTTTTTGAATACAAATAACACTACAACGGCGGTCAATAATGGCGTAACTACTCAGCAAACTAATCCTGCCTTTAAAATTGATGCAACCGATAAAGTATTTGCTTTAGGGGCACAACTTAGTCTTCTCGAAAATAATGGTGCAGCAAGATTACTCTCTGAACCTTCAGTACTTTGTACAAACAATAAAGAATCCTCTATTTATGTAGGGCAAACCATGTCTATACTTACACAAGGGCAACAGTCAACTACTGGTGTTTCCAATATTGTAAACAACTACTCGAGAGAAGACATTGGGCTTACGCTTACCGTACAACCGCGACTTTCTAGTAACAACCAAGTAAGCCTTGAGATAGAAGTGAAAGTTGAGGACCTTGACCCTTCTTCAGAACAAATTGCAGACCGACCAACAACAACTAAAAGAACAGTCAAAACCAATGCCATTGTGAAAAACGGAGAAACCATTATCTTGGGTGGACTTATTAAAAAAGTGGAAGGAAAAGGACAATCAAAAGTACCTTTCTTTAGTCAAATACCAGTACTTGGAGATCTTTTATTTACGCACCATTCAGATGTGGATAGACAGCAAAATGTAATTATTTATCTTACCCCTTATATTGTCAAAAATAGTGGAGATTTGCAAAAACTTAAATCTCTCCTTGCAGAGCTAGACAATGTCCAAACTCAATATAACCGTCTTGTGCAAGAAAAACTTGAAGAGCATGGAAATTTTTTCTCTTCAAAAGGTTCAGCAAGTGGAAGAATACGTCGTTCTCCAGATGTGTATAGAGGTCCTGTGCCTACAACAAGCTATCAGACAACGCCTTCAAGAGGTTCCATTCCTGCTACCTATAGTACCTCTACACAAAGTTCAAGAGGGGCTATCCCTGAGAGCACAAAAGCGGTAACTACAACATCTACTCCTGCACATAGAAGTAAGAAAAAAAGTGCCTCATCACGTATTGCAAAACCTTCAGAGCCTGCGCCTGTTGTAGCGAGTGCCCCTGTAGAAAAGGAAGAAGGTTTCTTCTCTTCACTCTTTTCAAGTTCGTCTGAACCAAGTGCATCCTCAGACCCATCACAAGGATCAAGAGGACCATATAATCCTGACTTTGGAGGAAAATAATGTATTTTCCTCGTCTTCAAGATGTCAACCTTGAACCACTTTGGGAAGAGGATATTAACCATAAGTTAGCCATCAAACATGCGCTTCTTTTTTCTGAGGTCAATGGTATTAGTACCGCCATCGTCACAGAAGAGACACTCAGTGATGCGTTAAATTACTTCTCCAAACTTTCACTTGCGTACCCTATCAATATCGTAGATGCAGGGAGTTTTGAACGTCTTAAAAATAAATTTTTAGAAATTCAAACTGGCTCAGACTTCGAAGAGATGGCAGCAACATCCGATGAACTGATAGAAGTAGAAGGTGACTTACTGGAGTTTATCCGTAACTCACAAGATTTACTTTCTTCTGAAGACTCTGCGCCTATCATTAAACTGGTAAATTCTCTTTTCTTTCAAGCCTTACAAAAAGGTGCCAGTGATATTCACATAGAAAGCAACGAGCGTAAAGGTGAAGTACGTTTGCGTATGGATGGTGCACTGAAAAAACATCTTGATTTAGATAAAAGTATTATCACCCTTGTCATCAACCGTATTAAGGTTATCTCAAACCTAGACATCTCTGAAAAAAGAGTACCACAAGATGGTCGTACGCAGTTGAGTATTTCTGGGAAAAGTATTGATGTAAGGGTTTCCATTTTACCTACTTATCATGGTGAAAGAGTGGTCATGCGTATCCTTTCTCAAAGTGAGCATATACCGACATTAGAGTCTTTAGGATTTACAGAAGACATTACTAAAGAGTTGTACAAACTTCTCAACCATGCCCATGGTATGATACTCGTAACGGGACCAACAGGTTCAGGTAAATCAACCACCCTACATGCCTGTATGCAACACATAGCTACACCCGATAAAAACATCATCACGGTAGAAGACCCTGTGGAGTACAATGCCGACAATATTTCTCAAATACAGGTAAATACCAAAGTCGGGCTTACGTTTGCAGCAGGACTGCGGTCTATACTCAGACAAGATCCAGACATTATTATGGTGGGGGAAATTCGTGACTCGGAGACGGCAGATATAGCTCTACGTTCAGCACTGACAGGACACCTCTTACTTTCGACACTACATACCAATGACGCAACTTCTGCACTTTCCAGATTGATGGATATGGGGATAGAAAATTTTCTTATCTCCTCAACCCTTTTGGGGGTACTTGCACAGAGACTGACACGTAAACTCTGTGTGCATTGTAAAGAAGCCACTACCTTGGCACCTGCAACGATGGACGAGATTAATCTGCCTACAGACAAGATATACTTTAAAGCAGCAGGCTGTAAAGAATGTGACTTTACGGGCTATAAAGGCAGACAAGCCATAGGCGAACTCTTTGTCATTGAGGACAACGTAAAAGAGATGATGAAAGATGGCTTTAACGACCACCAAGTTCGTGAAGCCATGAAGAAAAATGGTATGACAACCATTGCTGATAAACTTAGAGCCATGCTCATAGCAGGTGAAACCAGCTATGAAGAAGCGGTACGTGTTGGGATTATGGACGGATAGCATGAAGTCTATCCATTACACTCAGAAAAAAGCCTTTACTTTAATAGAAGTTCTCATTTCCATAGGGCTACTTGGTATCGTCATTGTCGCTCTGTTTTCAACAGTCGATATGATGAAAAAATCGAATGCAAATCTTTATACCTATCTTCAAAAATCCAAAAAAATAACCAAAGCAACGAAAGTACTCTATATGGACATTATGAGTTCAGACGGCAATATTACCATCAAAAAAGATGAATTTACAAGACTTTGTATGCAAGAGACACGTAACTCTCTCTATGCACTCTCTTTGGCTAAAGTATGTTGGGTGGTACTTAAAAAGGAAAATACTTTGGTGCGCGTGGAAGGGAATAATTATAAACTTCCTACTGGTTTTGAAGATAGAGTTGAAGTAAATCCTGTTATGAAGCACATCGAACTTTTTGATGTCTACCACCAAAAAGACAAGGTACTTGTTTTTTTGAAGCAAAAAGGGGAAAAACCTATTACTTTTATGGTACAGGGTGTGAGTAAACCTATAGTGAAAAAAGTGAAGAAAAAGAAGCCTAGCAAGAAACCCACGAAAAAAACACCTCAAAGACAAAAACCTAAAAGACCTGGACAACCAACAACGCCACAAGGCATAGGCACTCCTCCTGCAGGAGGGACAACTACCCCACAAGCGGTACCAGAAGGCTAAAAAGGATAACCATGCAAGAGACTTACGAAAAATTAGGACTATTTTATCTAGGAAAAGAGATAGATAAAAAGACAATGGAAGCCACCGAAGCACTTACCTTACTCAAAAACAAAAATTTTACCACGCATGCTGCTATCATTGGTATGACAGGTTCTGGTAAAACAGGGTTAGGTGTAGGCATCATAGAAGAAGCGGCAATTGACAACATCCCTTCCATTATTATAGACCCCAAAGGCGATATGGGAAACCTGTGTTTGGTTGATGCCAGCTTTTCAGCTAAAGCTTTTGAACCATGGGTAGCAGATGAAGCTAAAGCAAAAGAAGAAGATGTACCAAGTTATGCCCAAAAGATTGCTACGATGTGGAAAGAGGGTATAGAGTCATGGGGACAAAGTACGGAACGTGCAGCCAAACTCCAAGCTGTCGAAAAAACCATCTATACACCAGGTTCTTCTGCAGGTGTTGCTATCAATGTCATGTCTTCGCTAGAGTCGCCCTCTGCTGAAGTAATGGAAGACAGTGATACCTTTTCTACATATCTTAAAAGTACAACCACTTCTTTGCTCTCTCTTATAGGCATAGAGGCAGACCCTTTAGAGTCTAAAGAGTACATCTTACTTGCTCAAATCATCACAAAGGCATGGATTGCAGGTGCTTCTTTGAGCATAGAAACACTCATAGGTAAAGTTATAAATCCTAGTTTTAAGAAGATAGGGGTACTCCCGTTAGAAGATTTCTACCCCCAGGATGCACGGTTTAAGTTGGCAAGTAAGTTTAATTCACTCCTTGCCAGCCCTTCTTTTTCTTTGTGGCTCAAAGGTGATGACTTAGATATACAAAAACTACTTTATGATGACAAAGGCAAAGCAAAAGTCTCCATCTTTTCCATAGGGCATCTAAATGATGATGAGCGTATGTTTTTTGTCACACTTTTACTCAATAAATACATCGCATGGATGCGTAGACAAAGTGGTACCTCTGCACTCAAAACACTACTGTATATGGATGAAATTTATGGTTTCTTCCCGCCTACGAAAAACCCACCGAGTAAAGAGCCTATGCTCTTGTTGCTTAAACAGGCACGTGCATTTGGTGTGGGTGTGGTACTCTCAACGCAAAACCCTGTAGACTTGGACTATAAAGGGCTCTCTAACATCGGAACGTGGTTCATTGGTAGGTTACAGACCAGTCAAGACATTGAGCGTGTTATCGATGGGTTAGGGGGTAAAGTTGGTGCGAGTTATAGTAAAAGCGAAATAAAAACCTTATTGGCAAATTTAAAAAAACGTACTTTCTTCCTCAAGTCTGCACATTTAGATGATATACGACTCTTTACCACACGTTGGGTACTCTCTTATCTTAAAGGACCACTCAAACGTGATGAAATTGCTGCTTTGATGCGTAAGCAAAAAGAGGCACAAAGTATTGAAGTGGAAAGTGTAGAAAGTTTCACACAAAAAAGTACAGACTTGGAACATTATCAAAATATAGATGATTCCATTCCTCAATATTTTGAGCCAGATACTGCACATGCTAACAGTTTTATAGCAACGCTTGGTGCTAGAGCAAGCGTACACTTTTACAGTCAACGTAAAGGTATTGATGAGAGTAGAGAGATTATTTTCTCTTTGCCTCTGGAGAAAACACAACGTACTATAGACTGGGAAGAGGCACGCGAAGAAGAGGAGCGTTTTGAAAACTATCCACATACGCCACCTAGTGATGCAAAGTTTCAGATACTCCCAGATGTCGTAGTGAAGGACAAAGGACTCAAAAGTGCCATACGGGAACTCAAAGATACTCTCTACCATACACAACAACTAGAACTTATGCGTTGTAAATCTCCTAAATTAGAGTCAAAGGTAGGAGAATCTCTCTCTAACTTTACTGTACGTCTCAAAGATATTTTAGACGACAAAAAAGAGATGGAAATAGAGAAGCTACAAACACGTTATGGCAAAAAAGAGAAAACACTTTTAGACAGACTCTCTCGTGCTAAAGAACGTGTAGAAAAAGAGTCGTCAGATTCAACTTCTTCTATGATAGAAGCAGGTATCGCTGTACTTGGGGCACTCTTTGGTAAAAGTAGCCCTACGAAGATAGGAAGAGCAGTAAGTAAAGGCAGTAAAATACTCAAAGAACATGGAGATATGAGTCGTGCAGAAGAGCGTATGGTAGCCATAGAAGAAGATATCGAAGCCTTAGAGTACGAACTAGAAGACAAAATAGATGAAATCAATGAAAAGTACAATGTGGACAATTGTGAGATAGAAAGCTATACCATGAAACCACGAAAGACCGATATTGATATGGAAGAGTGTGCTTTGGTGTGGAGGGTATCGTAAGATAGCATAGACTCAAAGGAATCTCCTTTGAGCGTTTTGTGTTTAGACGGCTTAGCTTTTGCTTCCAGGTTTAATTGCTTCTGATTTTCCTTCTTTACAAAGAGGGCAGTCTTCAGGGGCATACATTTCAAATGTAAAGTCATCTAGTGCAAAAAGAGGAATGTTTTCTGGTAAGGCACATTCTGCTTTAGCAGTATCATTTCCCCCTACACGTTTACAAAAACCTCTGTTGGCAAGTGACGCAAAGGCAACCACTTTTCCACCCAAGGCTTCTATGGCTTTTGCAGCTTTGAGTGCAGAACCACCAGTAGTAATGATGTCTTCACAAATAATGATTTTCTCACCTTTTGCTATGGTAAATCCACGGCGAAGCTCCATACCACCCTCTTTTTTTTCTACGAAGATAGAACGTACATCTAGTGAGCGTGCAAGCTCATAGCCTGTCAATACCCCACCAAGTGCAGGGGCACAGACAGTATCAACTTCTATACCTGCATCATGTATCATCGTAGCTAGAGCATCGGTCAGCAAAGCAGCTTTTTTAGGATACTCCATAACTTTTGCAGACTGGAGGTAACGGCTAGAGTGGTTACCACTAGCTAAAAGAAAATGCCCATCGAGAAGAGCATTGGCATCTTTATATACTTGTTCTACATTCATCCTTATACCTTAAGGATGTCAGCTTCTTTAGTTTTAAAAGTATCATCTACTTTTGCAACATGCTCGTCTGTAATTTTTTGTACTTGGTCTTGCGCTTTTTTAGAGTCATCTTCACTCATTTCTTTGTCTTTCTCAAGCTTTTTGATTTTATCGTTGCTGTCTTTTCGTACATTTCGGATAGAGACTTTTGCATGCTCAACCATACCTTTGGCTTGTTTGACAATTTCTTGTCTTTGGTCTGCTGTCATTGGTGGGAAGAAAAGTTTGATGAAGTCTCCATCATTGTTTGGATTCACTCCAATATTTGCTTCTTGTATTGCTTTCTCGATAACTGGAAGAAGATTTTTTTCCCAAGGTGTGATAGAAATGGTTGTTGCATCTGTAGCAATCACATTTCCTACTTGTGTAAGCGCGGTCATTGTCCCATAGTAGTCTACTTTAATGTTGTCTACAATACCTGTAGTTACTTTTCCTGTTCTAAGTGTTGAAAAATCTCTTTTCAAGGCTTCAATACTTTTTTCCATATTTGCAGAGGTTTGTTCTAAAATGTCGTTTACCATAACGTTCTCCTAGGTTTTTATTAGGCAGATTTTACCCTTTTTTACCTTGTTATGTATTTAGAGGAGCGCTTTGGCATATTTAGTTTGTGTGGTAATTAAGGAGGAGAAGAAGACCTCCTTTGGTACAGCTAGTTAGCTGCAGGTGCTGCAGGAGTAGTGCTTTTGGGTGTTACTGGTACCGACGGTACAGCTGCATTATTTGCAGGGACTAGGCTATCGGTAACAGAAGCAGAGTTTGAACTTGTATATAGATACCCTAAAACCAAAGTATTTACGATAAATGCAAATGCCAGTGTAAATGTAGCTTTTGCTAAAAAACCAGTAGGACCTTTTGCTCCAAATACAGATTCGTTACTTCCACTGTATGCGCCAAGTCCAATGCTTGAGCTTTTCTGTAGTAGTACGGAAATAGTAATAGCAATCGCAAGTACGATTTGTACGATTAAAAGTGTTGATGTCATCTATGCCTCTTTTACTTTTGAGTAACCCAAACGAATATTTGGGTATAATTTCGGCGATTATACCCAAAAAAGTTTGAAACAGTGATGAAGGTGGCATAGATAGTGAAAAAGATAGAACAAACAGAAGTAAAACAAACCTCTACTGTTGTTCAAGAGTTTTCTCGTTTTGCACACAAATACGACACCTACAACATGATTCAAGCCAAAGTAGCGACTGCATTGGTTGAAAAACTTCCTAACATAGCCTATAAAAATGTGATTGATATTGGTTGTGGCAGTGGTGAGGTATATAAGAACCTTCAACGCAAGAAGATAGACGTAGAACATTTTTTAGCGCTTGATTCTGCAGAGACAATGTTGGCTATTCATCCAGAGGGAAAAAATATTCATAAAATATGTGTAAATTTTAATGATAGAAACTTTATCGCACAGATTCCTTCTTTTCCCTATGATGTATTGATTTCCTCTTCTGCTTTACAGTGGAGTACAGATTTATCGTATACAGTAGGTGTATTGTCTACACTCTCTTCTACCTTTTATGGAGCAGTATTTACCTCAGGTACGTTTAAAACCCTACATAGGACGGCAGGTATAAGCTCTCCTATTTATACAGTAAAAACAGTACAAGATGTATGGAAACAGCATTACAAAGATGTACAGTTTGAGATACATCAGTATCGTTTAGAGTTTACATCGACAAGAGAGATGTTTAGATATATTAAGCAGAGTGGTGTAAGTAGTGGAGAGCGAAAATTAAGTTACAAACAAACCAAAGCACTTATGGATACCTATCCTCTGAATTATTTGGAGTTTGAAGTTTTGTTTATAGAAGTGACAAAATAAAGGGTAGCAGTTAGACACTACCCTCTTTAGATGAAAAAAGGAGATTAGTCATCTCCATCAACAAGACCAAGAAGTTGTAGTAGTGATGCAAACATATTGAAAAAATCAATAAATAATGTTACTGCTGCGTCTACAGGAGAATCATATGCACCATTCGCGATGTTTTGTGTATCATAAATAGTAAAGAGTGAAAAGAGTAACAGTACACCCGCTGAAATAAGTACACTCATAATCGGACTATTAAAGATAAAATAGTTTACCAAAGACATTACAAATAAAACAATAAATGTAATAAAAAGAGGTTTCCCCCAAGATCCAAAATCTGTTTTACTGTTGATAGCAAAGAGGCTTAGTGCACCAAATAGCACAGCCGTTGATAAAAAGGCATTGCCTATCACAACACCTTTCCCCATACCAATATAGTATGCCAACATAGGCACAATCATCACGCCCATTGCAAACGTCGTCACAAATAATGCAGCTAAATTTAAACCAGGTTTATGTCTTGTTGCCCCAAGTCCAAACCATAACATAAGCATCACAAATCCAAAAAGAAACCATCTATAATTAGATATTTCAAGTGCATATGGCATTGCAACATATGCTCCTGCTGCTGATGCAAGCATACTTGCTGCAAACAGTTGATATGTCTTTTTCATAAAGCTTACGGATGTACCTTCTTGTACATAGCCAGCCTCTGTTGATGTATAGTCTCTATCATAT
>FXBE01000104.1_pt1 | contig 13658 bp, 11 predicted proteins | sample 5335311 | NCBI WGS metagenome assembly FXBE01 (sample SAMEA103928390, study PRJEB20085) | sediment metagenome | biome: marine biome; feature: hydrothermal vent; material: sediment | place: Atlantic Ocean | collected 2013-08-06T02:46:56 | depth 0.05 m | reverse complement strand
TCACTATTCCAAATTTCTTTAACGCTTGCCTTCCTATTGGCTTCATCGATAACGGCCGTTTATTCAAATCAAACCAAACCGCCTTGGAGTGTCATGTTGATCACGGTTGACAACCTACGCCCCGATCACATGTCACTTTATGGATATGAAAAAGACACCACACCCTATCTGAAAAAATTCGCGGAGGAGTCTGTAGTTTTTAACAATGCATTTTCTACCTCTGCATGGACAGCGCCGGGCATGGTTTCGATATTTACAGGCTACTATCCACCAGTACATGCGCAACATGGCCGTTTCAGTTTTTATGACGAAGAAATGACAGCCCCTTTTAGAATCCTTGCGGAACAGGGTTATGAAATTCTAGGGGAAGCTATCGACGGTGCAAGCCACCAAGGGTTTGGCTTTCAAGAACGCCTCGGAATATGGTGGAAAAAGGAGCCTCTTCTTGAAAGCTTTATAGAAGACAGGATTGGCAATAAAGCACCTTTTTTCGCCTGGGCTCATTTAACGGATGTTCATTTGCCCTATACGACTTCTGCAGAAAATGCTAAACGATTTGGAGCGAGCGACCGCACCAACAAGGCTATCGAAGCAGTGGGTAAATATAGAGTTATCCTGCGTCACCCTGAACAAGTGGATGTTAAATTAAATCATCCAGGAAAGGTCGAATTCGACGAAAAAGATATTCCTATTATTCACGCACTATACGATGGCGAAGTTGCTGACGTGGACGAACGGCTACGTAAAAACTTAGAGAGAATGCGTGAAACCGGGCTTCTCGACCGCACGATTGTAATCATTGCCGCCGATCATGGTGAAGAGCTATTTGACCATGGCTGGGTGGGCCATGCATCGACGAGCTACGATGGAAAACTATACGACGAGTTGATTCGAATTCCCATGATTATCCATCTACCTGATAAATCGTTAACTGGAAAATTCAGCGCTATGGTTCAAAGTGTCGATGTAATGCCAACCGTTTTTGATTTACTCGGTATCGACTCGACTAAAATGGATCCGCAGATGCAGGGGCAATCTTTTTTACCCATTATGAAGGGAGAGAAAGATAAAATTCGAGATTATGCATTTAACCAAACCACCTTCAAAGGATGGACGACTCCAATCGAAGAAATGACTACGCGCATCACGTCCGTGCGTAGCAAGGATAAAAAACTGATCTGGATACCCACAAAAGAGGGTGTCCGAGTAGAAGCTTATGATCTGAAGCAGGATCCAGATGAGTTAACCAATATATATCCTGCCAGAGCCGAAGAATTTCAAGCACTTGAAAAAGCACGCAATGAGTGGATTGCCGACAATCAATCAAGATCCGCCAATCTTGTTATCAGCGCTGCCGAAAAACGATTAGAAAATATTGCTAACGCTATACTCGGTAAAGGCGGAGTTACCGAAGCAATAGAAAACTGGACGGCAATACAAACCATGGAAGAAACTTGGGGACTGGAACCCAATAGTTTTTTTCAAAACGAACCTCACAAGAAGTCCTGGCAAAAAATCCAACACGATGCGGAACGTATGGTGGGCGAGGCAATGCTATGCCAGTCACAAAGCTCAGTGGTTCGTACGAAGAATCCGAAACAGCCACAGAATGTTGAATCTTGGCATTGTGATTTGTGATGCAGACGGAATATATTGCTAGTTGCATAAACATGGCATGATTTAGTGAGCCCGTATACGCGCCTTTTCCTCCACGAAGGACACGAAAAATACAACAAAACCTTGGTGGTATTCGTGTCCTTCGTGGTGAAATAAAAGGTTTCCAGAATGAGCAACTAGTTAGAGGTAGGATGATGCCAATACTTTCGCAACTATCGATATAAATGAATACACAATCCAAACAAGATTCACACGATACTGGATTTAAGTCTGGATTTTCGCTGTATATCCAACCCAGACTCCTAATTGTTTTCGTAATGGGGTTCGCCAGTGGATTACCTCTAGCATTATCAAGTGCCACGTTGTTCTTTTGGTTGGCCGAAGCCGGCGTCACTCTAACAACCATAGGATTATTTGCATTAGTCGGCACGCCATACAACCTCAAATTTCTTTGGGCGCCGTTTATTGATCGAATCCCCTTACCGGTATTGACCCGATTGTTAGGTCGGCGTCGCTCCTGGATGCTAGTAATTCAGGTTGGATTGATGGTCTCAATTGCTGTTCTGGGTTTCAGTCAACCGGAAATCACGCCAGTACTTACTGCAGTATCTGCGTTGGCCGTGGCCTTCTTTTCCGCTAGCCAGGATATCGTAATTGATGCGTATCGAATCGAGATTCTAGATACGGATGAGCAAGGCGCCGGAGCGGCGATGACCCAGGCCGGGTATCGATTAGGCGCCATCCTCGCGGGTGCAGGCGCATTGTTTTTAGCCGAAGAGCTTGACTGGTCATGGGTCTACGCGGTTATGGCAGCGCTGGTTGCCGTCGGTATGGCCGCTGCAATATTTGCACCCGATCCTGAAAAAAGAAATCCGGCATTGGCGGATGCACATAATTCAAGTGGATTGCGTTCCATGGTCGTAGATCCATTTATCGAATTCTTTCAGCGCAACAACATCACCACAGCAGTTATCATTCTAAGCTTTATTCTCTTATTCAAATTAGGCGACGCTTATGCCGGCGTGATGGCCTACCCGTTCTACTATGAAATGGGTTTCAGCAAATCTGAAGTGGCCACAGTGAGTAAGCTTTTCGGTGTCATAGCGACGGTCCTGGGCGTTTTTATTGGAGGCGTGATCGTAAAACGCTATGGCATCATGAAAAGTCTGCTTGGGTGCGGAATTTTACAAATGCTATCAAACCTGATGTACGCAGCACAGGCTGTTGCCGGCCACGATGTGCAGTTTCTCTACTACACCATTGGAATCGAAAACCTATCCGGCGGCATGGGTTCTTCCGCCTTCGTCGCGTATTTATCCGCGCTATGCAATACTTCATATACCGGAACGCAGTTTGCCTTATTCACTTCGTTTATGGCATTTGGACGGACGCTGTTATCCGCTTCAAGCGGCTGGGTGGTCGAGATGACAGGCTGGTTCGACTTCTTTCTGATCTCCACCATTGTGGCTCTTCCTGGGCTGTTATTGCTTGTCTGGATGATGCGCAATTTGCCAATGATGGTGCAGCAGGCACACAAATGAATTACTCTTCTGTGCCCGTTTGATTGCTGATACCGTTCATTACTAGATCAATGTGCGCCGCCGAAAACTGATCAAGTGAAATAGCGTTATAGGGGGAAAAGGTCATCTGCCAAATCGCCGCCATGATAGCCGGTGCGATCAGAACCTGCGGAAGCTTGGTTGCAGGACCCGCCCGTATTTCTCCACGCTGCACACCGCGATCAATGATTTTTTCCAGCACCAACACAATCTTCGATATAAATTCCTTATAGTAAAACTCTGTGAGTTCCGGAAATCGGTCGCCCTCTGCAATAATGATTTTTATGAGGGTGCGAACATCGGGATCGGCAATTCTACGATACATCATCTTGAACATCGTTTTTAAAAGAAATTTGGTAGGTCCTGGATAGAAATCAACGAGACGCACCAGACGGTCCACCACAGGAATAATGCGGGAGCGAACGGCCGCTTCAAACAAAGCTTCTTTACTATCGAAGTAGAGATAGAGCGTACCCTTAGCCACGCCGGCACGAGCTGCGACACTATCGAGTCGTGTTCCGTTGAATCCCTTTTCGGCAAACTCGCGAAAACCGGCTTCAAGGATTTCTGAGGGTCTCGCTTCCTTCCTGCGTTTTCTTGGTTTCATAGTCATTTTCCTTCTGCGTACTTTCTACCTTGCCAAAAAAACGAATTTGGCTTACCTTAATGACCGGTTAGTCATTAACTCGCTTAAACAGCCACGATAGCTGAGACTTGGATATGCACGGCGCGGACACAGATCATAGCAAAGGAACGGATAGCAGCCACAACAGCTATCAAGTAGATGTAACTGCCACAGCATCGGGGAGCCTTGAGGGTGATTTACCCCTTCTTGTGGTGGATCGCTCAGCAGAAGGTGGCAATGGGGGCAAACCCCACACACGGCTAGGCTGGACAACTCGCGGGTTAATCCTCGCCCCCATCATTATGATCTCCATAGCCGTGGGAGGTATTTTGGGGCTTTACCGACAACCGCTTCCCTTGCAGAAAGTGATGGCGTTTCTAGAATTAGCTCCCGCTGGCGGCACCCGTAATCCAATTGCGGCTCCTGTCAAGGACACGCTAAAAAGAGAGACTCCCGCCCCACCCTTACGCGAACTAGAAACGTCGACCATTGTGGCGCTAGGACGATTGTTACCGATAGGCGAGGTGATCAGTGTCTCGGTGCCGTCAGGTGTTCGTGATGCGAGGATTTCCAGCTTAAAAGTCAGCGAGGGTTCGCGCGTCAAACACGGACAGCTATTAGCCATATTGGATAGCAAACCACGACTGCAAGCTGCTCGAGATTCGGCAAAAGCCACGATTGCCGTGCGCGAAGCTGCTCTTGCACAAACTCGCGCCTCTATACACGCCAGCCTCCTGGAATCCAAAGCCGCTGTCGAACAGGCAGAAGCTTCGTCCTATCGTGCGAAGCTTGATTTTCAACGCTCGAAAAAACTTCACGACAAAAAAACAATCGAGAAGGCGGCCTTTGATCAAGCACAGGCCTCTTACCTCGAAGCTCAAAAAGAAGTTGAACGGATGCAGGCAACCCTGTCTCGTTTTACCTCGAAAAGCCCAGATGATCAACCGGATATCATCCTTGCCCGCCGCGACTTACAGGCGGCCAAGGCAGAGTATCGACGCATCGAGCAGGAACTTGAACAGGCGTATGTTCGAGCGCCGATGGATGGAACGGTGTTGGATATTCACGCGCGTGCCGGTGAAACACCTGACAGCAACGGAGTGCTGGAGCTTGGTAACGTAGATCAAATGACCGCAAAACTCGAAGTCTATGAAACACAAGTTCGCTACCTATCAGTGGGTGACTCGGTATCGATAATGACAAATGCGCTAACCAAGAAACTTGCAGGCAAAATCTTGCGCATTGGTTTACAAATTAAAAAACAATCAGTGATCAGTGCCGATCCTGCGGCTAACACTGATGCGCGTGTGGTTGAGGTCATTGTGCAATTAGACGAGACTTCTTCAGCAATCGCTTCGCACTTTACTCATCTTCAGGTTGAGGCAAAAATAAGCTCGAGTAGCAGCCTATGACGTCAGTGCTTAGCACTCTTTTGGGGCGCTTACCCATTGGCTGGTTGCAACTGGTACACAATCGTATGCGATTGTTCGCAGCCATTGCCGGAGTGGCCTTCGCTAATATTCTGATCTTTATGCAACTTGGCTTTCTTGGTGCGCTGACCGAGAGTACGACAATGCCCTATCAACTCATGAATGCGGATGTTTTGATCTATTCTCCTGAAACAAATACGCTTGCCGATGCAGGAACGATACCACGCCAACGCATGTTTCAGGCTCAGGCGGTATCCGGGGTGGTCAGTACAACGCCCGTCTATGTAGGCGCCCTTCTCTGGGATCGAGAGGATGGTGGCTCGAGTAGTTTGCGCGTTTTTGGTATTGACCCGAACGCCGATGCCTTGAAGATTCCCGGAATCAAAAAATATAGCCATCGCTTGCGTCTCGAAGATATTGGACTCATCGATCAGCACACGCGTGGTGTCCCTAAAGAAGTTTTTACTTCAATCAAATCAGGGAAACCCAACCGTTTCGAAATCAATGGTCGAACCATAACGCTGGAAGGCGTTTTTTCGCTGGGAGCGGGATTTGACGCCGACGGTTATTTGATCGTTTCCGAACAGACATTCTTGCGGCTTTTCAGTCATCGCATTGCCGGAGCGCCAAACTATATTTTTGTCAGAACAGATCCCAGCGCCCATCCAAATGTAATTGTTGAAAAGCTTCGCACCACACTGCCTGCGATAGACAGTGTCGTCGATACGCTTACAAAGGCTGCCAGTCGAGATAGCGACTACCAGCTAACTCAAAAACCTGTTGGAATTATATTCGGCTTTGGTGCGATCCTCGGTATTTTTGTCGGCATCATTATTGTTTATCAGGTGCTCTCTACCGATGTAGCGGATCATTTATCTGAATATGCAACCTTCAAGGCCATGGGCTACAAGCAGAGCTTCTTCCTCGGCATTATTTTTGAAGAAGCTATTATACTTGCCGTACTTGGCTTTATTCCTGGTATTGCTTTATCACTTGGACTTTACAAAGCGGCTGCGGCAGGAACGGGCCTCCCTATGGTCATGACCGTATCACGATCCATCCTTGTCCTTCTGGGTACGATCATTATGTGTACGTTATCGGGTGCCATTGCGACCAGGCGATTAGCGGGCGCTGACCCTTCCGATTTGTTCTAGCAGATGTTCTCACCCGTCGATCCAATTATTGTTAACGGCCTCAATCATTCTTTTGGAAGCGGAGAAGCCCGCAACCAGGTTCTCTTCGATATTGATTTAACCCTGAAGCGAGGCGAACTTGTCATTCTCATGGGCGCTTCAGGATCTGGAAAGACAACGCTTTTGACCTTGATCGGTTGCTTGCGCAGGGTAGAAGACGGTAGTGTCAAACTGCTTGGCAATGAGCTTATTAACGCCTCTGAGGAAATGCTTGTCCGCTCCCGACAACGTCTTGGTTTTATATTCCAAGCGCATAACCTGCACGAAAGCCTTACTGCGATGCAAAATGTCCGCATGGGGTTGGATGTTCATAAATCAGTCACGCTAAAAAACTGGGAATCCGCAGCCCGTCATATCCTAACCCTGTTAGGCCTGGGTGATCGCCTCGACTATTTTCCAGCGAATCTTTCTGGGGGACAAAAGCAGCGGGTTGCCATAGCGCGTGCGCTTGTCGGCAATCCAGATATTATTTTTGCCGATGAACCCACCGCAGCTCTTGATAAGGAAAGCGGTCAGAATGCCGTAGCACTCCTTAAGAAACTTGCCCTTAAACGTCAAACAACAACGCTAATGGTCACACATGACACCAGAATACTTGATATGGCCGATCGCATCATCACCATGGAGGATGGCCATATTGCAAAAGATGCATAGAAGTCTTATTCAAGCGACAATTGGAACTACTTGGAGGTGACAAACTGAGCTATAGAAGGCCCCCCTAGTCACTTTCAAAAATATCCAAACCAAAGCGCCCACATTTGAGTGTACATTAATAACGTACTAGCCATCATGATTTAACTACGTTCGCGTTCCTCAATTAATCCCTAGCCGCAGCGTATTTTGAATTTGATCGCGCCAGTGCGGCTGTACACCGGCTTCGTCCGCATAGTCACGCCAACGCAAAACGACGCCCTGCACTTCCGTAATTATTTTTTCAGCACGTCCACGCTTCATTGATGCAGACTTTGCACAGGCTTTAAAATCTTCTAGGGTGTAATCGTCTCGTTTGCCATTCATGCTCATTTGATGATGCGAAGTCCACTGGCCCAAGGGGTTATAGCTATACGTTATATCAAAAGCAGGCGAGAGTGACCATTGACCGGATTTATCCATTAAGAAAGCGATATTTTTAACATGATCGTCTTGATTGCGGGCAATAATATTAAACGCCATGCGGCGAAACTGTTCCTCAATTGAACCCATTGGAAGCGCGAGCTGCCGCATCACCAGCAGCGCCTGTTCGTAAGCATAGGCGCCTGGACTATTGTAGTCATAATGCGCTAAAGCACACAGTGATTGCATGTGCTGCTTTTCACCATTGGCGAGACGATCAAATCGCCGGGTCATAAAATGACGCCGACCATTTTCTTCAAACAATCGACATTCACTCATATTGATGCCCGCATCCACAGCCATTTTGGAATAGGCGTACTCAATCGCGCCAAAACCCTTCGGGTCATCAAGCTCTTTGTCTCGGTTGCCTTCGACGCCATCGAATTTTAGTAACCAGTATTCAAAGCCTTCACTGGCTGAAACCTGTCCGGAACGCACTTCATTGGTTGAGGGATTCCAAGCAATAATCGCTTTGGCTCTAGCACCACCCGCCGATGTGCCGACGCGTAGAATTTCCGTCAAAGCTTGTGCTTTGCCTTTGCCTACCAAGGAAACCTTCAAGTCTTTTCGGTGCGTCAATACATCAGAGGCTAGCTCGACGAGCTTTTCGATTTGTATCTCGCTAACGCGGCGTGTTTTTGGACCCGTTGCAGGTGCAAACTCCAGAGCGCCCATACCCCGTTCACCGATATAACAGAGACGTTCAATCGCATTAAAGGAATCCGCTTGCCGTCCTTGGGTTGCAAGCCAAGCGTTAATGAGTGTTTTTCCGAAAGTATCCGGGAGCGAATCTGCCAATAAACCCGGCAAACCATAAAAAGTTTCCTGGGATAACTCAGGAAAAGAATACACGCGGTTGGAAGGTGGCATCATCAACGGCGATATCGCAATGCCACTTTGCACAAATGCAGGATCATACTCAAAGGCGGCCACGCTATCGTCTTTTCCAAGTGAGACGGCTCCAATCGTTCGCCCCCAAAGTTTAACCTCAGCAAGCGTACTCATTCATTTTCACCCCAAGACCAGTCAATATCCGGCTGATGCTCACTTCGATTTGAAGATGCGCGCCGCCTGATCTTGCCTTTTAATTTCAATAAATCCATGGGGCTTGGCCCTGGTTCGGGAATCATACTATCCAGAGCCTGCATAAGATCCAAAACACGGAATATCCGAATCATGCTCGATGACTGGGCCGAAGCACCCGCCTCAATTCGTTCAACGGTGCGTTTCGAGATCCCCGCTTGTTTCGCTAAATCGGCCTGGGTTAGCTGAAGTTCTAGCCGACGATGCGCCATTCGTACGCCAATTTCACTGAGAATGGCTTCATCGCTCTGTGATTTTGATATAAGCATATTCGTCACTCCCGACGAATTAAGGATATATGCGACCTTATATCGTCAAATATTACGAATAGCAAGGTATATACTTAATTAATCGTCAGAATAGACGATTAATTAAAATATTATTAGGTTACTTTTGAAACCACCACAACAGACGCAATTAGTCATTGGCCGGAAAATGGAGGGGAAATTCAGAAATCGAACAAGGTTAACGGCAGGGTACCAATCCATGAATTAAGAGGTACCTTTAAAACGACCAACATGGCGATTGTATTCAAAACAATCGCCGAATCCCAAGCTTAACGATTAAACGCAACCCGTCGGCTTAGGTAATCCACCGTATTTAGCAATTCTCTTCATGGGGCCACTTTCGAACAGATCATAAAGCGCCTTAGCCTTTCGATCCATACCGAATTTTTTGGAGAATTCGCGAATTCGAGGCACCATGGAGTCTTGCTCATACATTTCGCGCGCCGCCATAATGTACTTAACATGCTCATCTTTAAGGGAAAAGTTATCGTTGGCTGCTAGTTCGTGCATAACTTCGGTGTTCCAATCCGTCATTTCTTTGAGAAAACCATCGCCATCTACCGCTACAGATATTGTCATTTATATACTCCGAATAGTTTTAGTAGATTCCATTTTATAGGAAGTGATCAATCCCGGGTTTATTCCCTGATGCAAACGAGGTTATGTATACCTCTCACGCTCAAGAATGCCCCATTTATAGCACGCATATTTTAGTGAATAGCGTTGTTATACTTCGCAAAGCCCGCTATTACTACACCTTGACGCCTAGCTCTTCGCAAAAATCTACGCACGCTAATCAGGGCATTCTCAAGCGCGAGAGGTATATAAAGGGTACCTCTATTAATTCTGGGTTGAGCAGATTGAGATTCAGGATTTTTACCCAAGGGCATTTCCTTCGGTCACCCGCAAGGCGCTATGTGCTTGTAATAGTTATTCTATTGCGAGCGCTTAGTAACACTGCTATTGGAAATCCTGGGCTCAAGGTGCCAATCCACGAATAAATAGAGGCGCCCTAAACTCATAACAAGCAAAAACCCATATCATCGTGTGTTTAAACTATGATATTAACTGACCGCAGGAACAAGACTTTAAAGAGCATTAATGACAGGAGCAATGTGAACCACAATCGTTTCAAGGGTGCCTGGCTCACCGATATCGACGACACCCTGCTCAGATCAGGGGAATACCCCACTGATGCTTGGATCCAGTCCCTGGGCGATTTTCTGAAAACACTCAAGCAACATGCAATATTGTGGGCCCCTGTTAGCGGAGTGGCCCTCGAAAAGATGGGGCCACGGCTTCTTTACCGACTTCCAGAAGCTGTGCTAAGCCATGTTATGTATTACGGCGGAGAAGGTAGCACCAAACATTATTTCGATGCGCAGCAAGAGCAATGGACTTCAGAGATTAAATATCAACGAAATCTTTCAGATGCACAGACCGTCGCCCTGATTGGGGCCAAGCGTTTGGGCTACGCCCTTCAAGACTCTACCGATAGTGCAGAGCGCATTCGTATCGCAGAAAATACCCTGCTGCAAAACAAGTTCAATGCAGAGTCCAGTCTAGTTGATGAAATGGAAGCCATATTGGCAAAAGCAGGTTTCGAAAACGGTAAGAGCAAAACCTATTTTAGAGGTGGCGCCATCAGTTGGATGATGCTGGGTGATATCTCCGTAAAACACTATCAAGCCGAGAAGGAAACTCAAATACGCGAAGAGATTAACCGCTATGCACATGCTTGGTTGGAGGATAATAACTATCTGAATCTATTGGGATATTCAGATGTATTAATGCCCTACCCTCATGCCACGCGAGGGATTAAATTCGTGCTGGAAGGAAATGAAAAAGCAAGAGCCGCAGTAGACCTAATCCAGACAGAGAGTATCTCTGCATCAGCGTTGTTATTTGTAGGGAACGAATTATACCAAGGCGGTAACGACAACTCCGTTCGAAAAATCAAGCAAGTGACCCTGTTATCCGTAGGTGTAAAGAATGACCCTGGCGTAATAGCAGGTGGTGTCGGTGTTCAATCTACACAAAACTGGATGGACTGGGTGGAAAACCAGCTTGGCCAGGGTAAAAATTGGGACAGTCTCCTCAAGCAGATGCCTAAAAAAGCGGTGCTTAATCACCTAATCCAGCGAATCGAAACCGAGAAGGCTCATTCATCACTGATATCAACTTGGCACGAAGAAATGAGCGGGCACATTCCAACTGAGACACTGGCCCAGATGGTGAAAAAATACAGTGAGATCTTCAAATCCACGCGGAGTACATTGATAAAATTAAAAGCGATAGAGTATGAATTGCTCTCACGCCTCGCCGTACTGGAACAATATCACTATGACGAAGCCAGAAAATTTGTTTTTGAAATAATTGAATCCGACACTGAAGAACCAAATACTAAGATCTTAGCAGATAAGCTAAAAAAGCTATTACTGCCGGAACTAAAAATTGCCTTAAATAGCTTTTTTGTAGAGCAGTTAAACCTACATGATCGAAAGGTAAAACAGTATCTCGACTCTATCAAACAACTCGGCGATATCATTATCGTTACCCCAGCTTTTCTTGAAAAAGAAAATCAAACCAAACTGGAATACGGAATAAAACGAACTCGAGAGTTAGTGAAAAACTGGGAAAAGAAAATAGACTCGCTACTCTATACCTATTTTCACCGACTTGAATATTGGCATAAACAGCAAAAAAACCAAAAGTATCTATTGTTATCAGACTCGGATTTACATGAGAGCCTGAAAACTATCGATCAAGACGACTTGTACCAATATTTTAAATGGCTGGTTCCCAGACTGGAAGAAATCCCTCACCTCAAAGATCTCGATAAACCAACAATAGTGCTTATTTCTGGCACTTCAGGGGTGGGTAAATCTACGATATCAAAATTCATTTCAAAGACGCTAGGCATTCCAACCAGTTTTTCTTCAGATGTAACTTCCCGCTCGGTGATACGCGAGTCTTTCAAATTCCTTCTGGGGGAACAACAAGCTTTAGAAACCTTCCCGGAACTGTATGGGTCTTCATTCGAGGGAAAAAGTCTAAACTGGTTTTACACACAATCCATGTTAACGATGATTGGGGTTATCGGCAGTATCGACCGCTTAATCAAAGAAAATGTATCTGCCGTTATCGATGGTGTTGCACTCATTCCCGGTACATTGCCTGAACAATATTTTGAAAAAGCCAATATTGTCTGGATCATCGCGAGCATTGGCGATAAAAACACTCATTATGAACGTATGGGTACACGCAATGAAACACGTGTCGAACGTGGCGGGTCCGAAAGATACCGACAAAAATTTGAATCTATTAGAAACAATCATGACCAGTTAATCGAAATCGGCAACACCGCCAACGCACTACTCGTCAATAATGAAAACAACCTTAGAGATACATTAGAAGAATCTCTTAACCGAGTAAAAAACCCCTTCGCAGATAGAGGCCTACCTATCAAAGATTCGATCAGGGAAAAAACTGAAAAGCTTTTACAAGAGCGAATATCTTGGGAAATACAACACAATCCTCTTTAGATATTCATCACCTGCGTAGTTTTATTCTTATCTACCTTTCCACTTTTAATCGTCACTATACTTCGCGCGGCCACGGATGCGGAAATTATAGCGGGCTACGCAACGGTTTCAGCAACGCGGCTATCGGTAAAAATCATCCGCTAGAAATCCGCATCCGTGGCCGCGCGAAGTATAGAAACTGCAAGAACTATATTTTTCCATCCAAACCCATCTGAAAGTATTTATGTACAATCTTGTCCTGATTTTCCAAAAGCCAATCAATATCAGGTGTAATTGTCATCGCTTTTTGGATGGCCTGAGCGGTTGCTTTACGATGAATATCGAATAAGATCTGATGGTCCAGATTATCATCAGTGGATACACTTGGATTTAACCAAACAGAAACAATAATCCCAAGGTCATTGGCCTTCTCTTTAGGTATGTCACCCGCCCTAACAGCATCCAGAACGCCATTTGCTATGGCTGCCTGGACAGTCCCCATCAGAATATTCGTATAGCGACTATTATCAACGGTTACTTTGCTCACCATTAATGTCACCGGACGAACTTGGATATCGGTGTTTAAAATCGCAAAAACTTTCGTATGTCCTTTAACTTGATCACCTGTTAAGGTTGCTAACGCAGTGCCAACTGGACCATCCAGCTCACCAATTATTACCTCTGGTTCAGCCGCTGTACCCGCGGGCCCTCCAGCAACTAATGATTCACCGCTCCGCATAACAATTCTTTCGCTCATGCTAATGATCTCTAATTAATTTATTAAGGAAGCACGGTATCAGTCCGCATGGAATCAGTCGTAGGAAAATATCCTGTAACGACGGGATTTGAGCAGAAACTTCGATAGAAAAGTCAGGCTGATCTTCAAAAATTCTTTGAAATTAAAGCATGCGTCTTGGTCCATTCATTGCCATGTATTACCCAGGAACGCACGTATTGATGCTAGCGGTACGTTGAAGCTCTCAGTCAATACCTTATTGTGATTATCATCACATTGCCGTCCACATTACCGCGAAACCCGGTCGTTCGTTTAAAAAATTGACGTTCGTCAATGTATGAACATAAGTTTCTGATAATTTTAGCAAACTTTAATATACCACCGCTTTCTAGCAGGAGAAAGATTATGAAAACACGTTACATGTTAACCGCACTTCGTATCCGCTATAAGTTACAGGGTAAACCCTGCTCTTCAAAAAAATAGGGAATAAA
>FXBE01000103.1_pt1 | contig 13659 bp, 13 predicted proteins | sample 5335311 | NCBI WGS metagenome assembly FXBE01 (sample SAMEA103928390, study PRJEB20085) | sediment metagenome | biome: marine biome; feature: hydrothermal vent; material: sediment | place: Atlantic Ocean | collected 2013-08-06T02:46:56 | depth 0.05 m | reverse complement strand
TTTTTCTCAGTAAGAAATTCGGCGAAGGAGACCATCTCTGTTTTGCCGGTCATGTAGATGTGGTGCCTGCCGGAGAGGGCTGGGAGACCCACCCTTTTGACCCGATGATCAAGGAGGGCAAGATCTACGCCCGAGGCGCACAGGACATGAAGAGTGGTGTGGCAGCTTTTGTACAGGCTTGTAGAGAGGCGGAATCCTTTGCCGGCAGACTTTCGATCCTACTGACCTCCGATGAGGAGGGGGATGCGACCTATGGGACACAGATCATGCTCAAGCATCTGGAGGAGATTGGCTTGCTGCCAGACTGCTGTGTGGTGGCGGAACCTACCTGCGAGAGGCTGTTTGGGGATGCGATCAAGATCGGCCGCAGAGGCTCGATCAACGGCTATCTGACGATCCATGGCAGGCAGGGGCATGCTGCCTATCCTGAAAAAGCGATCAACCCTGTGCATCAGATCGCTCCGATGCTGTCACGGCTTGCCGGGGTCGATCTAGACAACGGTGATGAGGATTTTGCTCCCAGCAAAATGGTGATCACTGATATCAGAGGGGGCATGGAGGTGACCAATGTCACACCAAGCAGCCTCAAGATCATGTTCAATGTCCGTAACTCTACCCATACATCAGAGGCAGATGTCAAAGCCTATATCGAACAGGTACTGGAGGGCTTGGATTTCGAGCTGAGACTTGATCAGGGTTCCTATCCTTTTGTGACACAGCATGATGCAAAAATTGTCCGGGAGGTCGTCAAACGTATCTCTGAAGTGACAGGTGTGCAGGCCAAGCTCTCTACTGCCGGCGGTACCAGCGATGCGCGCTTCATGGGGCAGTATGGGATCGACGTGGTGGAGTTTGGTGTCATCAACGATACCATCCATGCACCCAATGAGTGCACCACTGTTGAGGAAGTGGAAAAACTCTACAGGATTTTTGCTGCATTGATAGCGCAGTGGTAGGGGGTATGAATGGTTATGTGGAAACCTATCATACTTTTTGTATTTGTCGAGCTTTTTGAGGCGAACTGGCAGCGCTCAAGTACACTGATGGGCACCTTGGCAAAGAGCTATTACTTTTACAGCAAGTCTGTCTTCCTCCTGCTTTTTATGCACCTTGGCTATCTCTATACACTCTATCTCTCTCTGGCGTTGGATCTGCTGAACTGGCCGATCTTTTTCATCCTCCTGCTCAAGAGTATGGATATCTTTATGAAGATCCATTTGGTGCAGAGGGTCTTTGTCAGGCAGGACGTGGACAGTGCTCTGATGCGTGCGTTGGAGAGCCCCACGCCATGGTGGTACTACCTGATGGGTGCGGTGACCTATCCCTGGCTGCTCTATCTGGCGATGGGAGGGTGAGATGCCTCCCCGTCAAGATCTCGAAGCAGAGGTGCAGAAACAGCTCCAGGAACTCCGTGAAAAAGACAAGCTACTCATCGCCCAGTCCAAGCTGGCTGCCGTGGGGGAGACACTGGCGCATATCGCACACCAGTGGAAGCAGCCGTTGGCCCAGATCAACTCTGTCGTAGCCAGTATCGAAGCAGATTTCGAGGAGGGTGCACTGGACAGCAGCCTGCTTGAAAAGCATCTCAACGAGATCGAGAAGCTGACCTTCTATATGTCTGATACGATCGAGAGTTTCAATACCTACCTTCAGCCCAGCCGCGGGCAGGAGATTTTTGGGGTGCATGAGGCACTGGATGATGCTGTAGCGCTGCTGCGGGCGCTGCTGGATGCCAAGCAGATCACCGTGGAGATCAGTACAGAGGCACGCTATCGTGTCCGCGGGGTCAAGAAGGAGTTTGTCCAGGCGTTGCTGGTCATTCTCAACAATGCCAAGGATATCCTCATAGAGCGTGAGATCCCTCTCAAACAGATTGGGGTCAGTATCTACAGAAGGGCAGGCAGCGTGCTGCTGGAGATCACTGACAATGCCGGCGGTATCGAGGCGCGGTACCTGGAGAGGATCTTCGATCCCTACTTCACCACCAAGCCGCACTCCCAGGGTACGGGTCATGGGCTCTGCATGGCGAAACTCATCATAGAGAAAAGCATGCATGGTGCACTGCTGGCTTCCAACGATCCGAAAGGGGCGAAATTTTCTATCTCTCTGGAGATCGTGGAGGGTGAGGATGACTAGGTATCGTATCCTCTATGCCGAGGATGAGGAGGCAACCAGACATAACTATACGCATTACCTGGAGCGGCTTTTTGAGATGGTCTACGCAGTGCCCGATGGAGAAGCCGCGCTGGAGGTATACCATACCTACCGTCCCGATATCCTCCTGCTGGATATCAATATGCCACGTCGCAATGGTCTGGAGGTCGCCAAAACCATCAGGCAGCAAGACAAAACCACCCGTATCCTCATCCTCACCGCCCATCTGGAGCGTGACAAGCTGCTCTTTGCCACGGAGCTGGGGCTGACCAAATATCTCCCCAAACCGATCCAGAGAAGCGCGCTCAAGGCTGCACTCTCAGAAGCGGTCATCCAGCTGGAAGAGCTGCGAGGGACAGCAGCACTGCTCCCACTGGGAGAGGGATATGTCTGGCACCCTGCCACCTCACAGCTGCACTGTGATGCCGGAGAGGTCAAACTTACCCGCTATGAGATCTTTCTGATGGAGATGCTGACATCCAGCGTAGGGAAGATATTCTCCGTCGATGAGATCGCCCTGCATCTATGGAATGATGACATAGAAGCAGTCTCCAAACCCGGCAAGATCAAAGATATCATCAAGCGACTACGCAAAAAACTCCCTGAAGGCGCGATCGAAAATGTGTATGGGGCAGGGTTTCGGCTGATACGCCAATAAGTATTTATTTCAGAAAAGTATACTATTGTTTCCTCGCCTGATACTTTTCTGCCCCTTTTCTCCTCTATAATTGTCTTATCAGAAGTGATGATTCACATAAAGGAGGGTGCATGGAAACACTGCTCAAAACCCCGCTTCATGAGAGGCAGCAGGCTCTGGGGAGTCGCAATGTAGGCTTCTGCGGCTGGGATATGCCGATACAGTATGCAGGGATACTTGCAGAGCACAAGGCGTGCCGTGAGGATGTGGCGTTGTTTGATACCTCGCATATGGGAGAGTTTTTTTTCGAGGGTGATATCGTCGCTTCGGGAATGAATGAGGCGACGACGATCGATATCGATGCACTGCCTGTGGGTAAATGCAAGTATGGTTTTTTGCTCAATGAGGCGGGAGGTGTGATCGATGACCTGATCGTCTATCGGCTGGGAGAGCGCTCACTGATGATCGTGGTCAATGCCGCCAGACGGGAGATGGATCTCTATACCTTTCGCGACAGACTGGGGAGCGGGAGGATGGAGGATCGTTCGGTAGCGTATGCCAAGCTTGATCTCCAGGGCCCCCATGCTATCAAAGTGCTGCAGCCCTATGTGGATACGGATCTCTCGGCGATGGGCTTTTTCTCTTTTGTCCAGACAGCACTGTTTGGTGCGCCCTGCCTGCTGAGTCGGACAGGCTATACGGGAGAGCTGGGGTTTGAGCTCTATCTGGATGCACAGACCGCAGTCAAGATTTGGGATGCCCTGATCGCCGATGGTGTGACACCTGCCGGACTGGGAGCCAGAGATGTGCTGCGTCTGGAGATGGGTTACAGTCTCTATGGCAATGATCTGAGTGAGACGATCACGCCGCTGGAGGCCAATCTGGGGATGTTCGTCAATCTGAAACGTGATTATATCGGTGTCGATGCGCTAAGAGCGCAGAAAGAGGCAGGGCTGACCCGTCTGCTGATGCCCTTCAAGACTGCCGGTCGCCGCAGTGCCAGAAAGGACTTTGAGGTGTACCAGCATGAGCGAAAAGCAGGGATAGTCACCTCTGCGGTATTCTCTCCGACACTTCAGGTAGGGATCGGGCTTGCCATGATCGATCTGGAGGGATTTGACAGAGATGCAGCGATCGCGCTGCGGGACAACCGTGGGACAATAGAAGCGCATATCGCATCATTGCCGTTTATCACGAAACAGGCGTGACCATACCAACCAACAAGGAGAGATAGATGATCAGATACAATCAAGAGCATGAATGGGTGAAAATAGAGGGCGAGGAGGCCACCATAGGTGTCTCTGTCTATGCCGTGGAGCAACTGGGGGATATTACCTTTATCGAGTTGCCTGAGGTGGGTGCCGAGGTGGGTGCCGAGGAGAGTGTGGCATTTGTCGAGTCGGTCAAGGCGGCTTCGGATATCTATACACCCCTCTCAGGTACTATTACCGAGGTCAATGAGGCCCTGCTGGATGCGCCGGAGCAGCTCAATGCAGATGCAGCGGGTACCTGGATCTTCAGGCTCAGACTTTCCGATGCCAGTGAGCTGGAGAGACTGATGGATCAGGCAGCCTATGATGCCTACTTAGAGACGCTGTAGGAGGAGGATGTGCCCTATACACCCCATACCCCTGCTGATGTGACACAGATGTTGGAGGTGATCGGACTGGAGAGCGAAGAGGCGCTCTTCTCTGCGGTGCCTGATGCGCTGAAGATCGACAGACTGGATCTTCCAGATGGCGTAGATGAGTATACTGCTTTTGCCGAGTTTCAAACCATGGCGGACAAAAACAGTGTCGATCAAGTCTGCTTTTTAGGAGGGGGGTGCTATGACCATATCATCCCCGCAGCAGTGGATGCGCTCGCCATGCGATCAGAGTTTTATACTGCGTATACTCCCTATCAGGCAGAGGCATCGCAGGGGACACTGCAGGCGCTCTATGAGTATCAGAGCCTTGTCTGCAGACTGACCGGGATGGAGGTGAGCAATGCCTCGATGTATGATGGGGCGACTGCGCTGGCCGAGGCAGCACTCATGGCAGTGCGGATCACCAAGCGCAACAGAATACTCATCGACAGCGGCGTCAATCCACAGTACCGAAAGATCGTGCAGACCTATCTCTCTTTTAGAGGGATTGCGCTGGAGGTGGTGGATGTCAAGCGCGTGGAGATCGATGAGGGTGTGGCGGGCTGCCTGTTTCAAAATCCTGACTTCTACGGCTCGGTCAGGGACTATGCCGCCCTCGTAGAGAAGCTCCATGCCGTCAAGGCACTGGCCGTACTCTCTGTCTATCCTATCGCACTGGGCAAGCTCAAGGATCCCGGCAGTATGGGGGTGGATATCGTCACTGCTGACGGGCAGTGTCTGGGAAATGCCCTGAGCTTCGGTGGCCCCTCTTTTGGGATCATGGCTACCAGAGAAGCGTATATCCGTGACCTGCCTGGGCGTATCATCGGCAAGACAGTGGACAGGGAAGAGAGAGAGCTTTTTGTCCTGACTATGCAGGCGAGGGAGCAGCATATCCGCAGGCAGAGAGCCACCTCCAATATCTGCTCCAACCAAAATCTCATGGCACTCAGAGCCACGATCTATCTTGCCCTGCTTGGCAGGGAGGGTCTGACAGAAGTCGCTGAACTCTGCTACCAGAAAAGTATGTACCTCAAAGGCAGGCTCTCAGAGCTTGATGGGGTACGTATCGTCAATGAGGAGCCGACTTTCAATGAGTTCGTGATCGAGGTGACAGATGCAGACAGCATGCTGGAAAGACTCAAAACCCAAGGTTTCTATGCGGGAGTCAATCTGGGCAAACTGGATGAGAGATACACAAATCAGATACTCATTGCTGTTACGGAGAAGCGCAGCAGGGATGAGTTGGATCAGCTTGTGGCTGCGATAGGAGGTGCCCTGTGAGTACAGTACGGACGATTTTTGACCTCTCTGTAGAGGGGAGGCGTGGCGTGAAGCTGCCTGCTTTGGATGTGCCTGTTTCCGGAGCGTTGGATAGCGCACTGTGTCGCCAGTCGGCAGCCGTGCTGCCTCAGATGAGTGAGCTGGATGTGGTACGTCACTATACGAATCTCTCTGCCAAGAACTTCTCCATCGACAAAAACTTCTATCCTCTGGGCTCCTGCACGATGAAGTATAATCCCAAGATCGCCGAGAAGGTGGCAGGACTGGAGGGCTTTGCTAGGCTGCATCCACACCTGATCACCAATGGCTTTGGCGCAGAGATACAGGGAGCACTGGAGAGTATCGAGCGTCTCCAGCATCTGCTCTGTGAGATCACGGGGATGCAGGCATTTACCACTACCCCACAGGCAGGGGCGCATGGAGAGATGCTGGGAATTATGATGATCGATGCCTACCATCGAAGCAGGGGAAACAAGCGGAAGTATGTCATCGTCCCTGACTCCTCACATGGTACCAACCCTGCCACCGCCGCCATGGTGGGCTACCAGGTGATTACGATCAAGTCTGACGAGAGCGGTATGATGGATTTCGCGGCATTCAAAGCCAAGATGAGTGATGAGGTGGCAGCGGTGATGCTGACCGTACCCAATACCCTGGGCATCTTCAACAGGCGGATCAAGGAGATCTGTGATCTGGCACACAGTCATGATGCGATGATGTACTATGACGGTGCCAACCTCAATGCGATCATGGGCAGGGTGCGACCGGGAGATATCGGTTTTGATGTGATCCATCTCAATGTCCACAAGACCTTTGCTACCCCGCATGGAGGGGGTGGACCGGGAAGCGGACCCGTAGGTGTCAGCAAGACGCTGGCGCCCTTTCTGCCGGATAGTGGTGTGGTAAAAGAGGGGCGGTACTACCATGTCACGACAGGCGGTGCGCAGAGCATCGGAAAGATCTCTCCGTTTTTCGGGAACTATGCTGTCTCACTGAGGGCACTGGTCTATATCACGATCCTGGGAGCCGACGGCATTCGAAACAGTGCCGCCAAAGCGGTGCTCAATGCCAACTATATCCGTGTCAGACTGCGGGAGCATTTCGATCTCCCTTATGACACCCTCTGTATGCATGAGTGTGTCCTCTCCGCCAAGAGCCTGGCAAAAGAGGGGGTCACCGCGATGGATATCGCCAAGTATCTTCTGGATTTTGGTTTTCATGCGCCGACGGTCTATTTCCCGCTGATCGTCAAGGAGGCGATCATGATCGAGCCTACAGAAACAGAATCCAAGCAGACCATAGACCGTTTCTGCGACCGTATGATCGAGGCAGCGAAGCTGGCGCACAAGGATGCAACGCAGTTCAAGACCTATCCGAGGACGCTGGGGGTCAGCAGACCTGACGATACCCTCGCGATCAAGCAGCTCAATGTCCGACAGCCCCTATAGCCTCATCCACTCTCCACGCCAAAGTGCAGAGGAGAATATGATGATGGACAGGAGCATGCTGGAGAGGTTTGATGAAACGGGGATGCCTGTTTTTCGGCTCTACAGCTGGGAGCCATCCGTCACGATAGGTGTTTCGCAGACCTTCGATGACTGTGTGGCGCTGAAACCCGCACTGGAGGCGTATCGGCATCGTCATGCCAAGCGAATGACCGGGGGCGGCATTTTGTACCATGGAGAGGATCTCTCCTACAGTGTGATCCTGCCTGCTTCGATGGTGCAAGGACGCAGTGTCAAGGAGAGCTATATGCATATCACGGGGTTTTTGCTGGACTTTTACCGGGAGCTTGGGCTGGATCCGCACTGGGCAAAGGATGATCCGGATATTACGCTCAGCCATGATCCTTTTTGTCAGTCGGGATATGAGGCCTATGATATCATCATCCAGGGTCACAAGATCGGCGGAAATGCCCAGAAGCGCACAAAGAAAGCGATCTTCCAGCATGGATCTGTCCCTTTGAGACGGAATGCACAGGGGATCTCTCTGGAGGATTTGGGGATAAAGCTGAATGAAAGGGAGGCCAGAGAGTGCCTGATCGCAGCATTTGACAGTGCACCCCTGTGGGAAACAGAGGGCAAAGTGCACCGCGGTAGCGGCACCTCAGAGACCATACAGGAGAAGATATGAGCAGCAGTATACAACGCAAACCCCAATGGCTGAGAAAGAAGATCTCCTTCTCTGCCCAAAAAGAGATGGATCAGCTTCTGAGCAATGTAGGTATCCATACCATCTGCCAGGAGGCGATGTGTCCCAATATCAGTGAGTGCTTTGCTCACAAGCAGGCGACATTTTTGATCTTGGGTACCACCTGCACCAGACGCTGTACCTACTGTAATGTCGATACAGGTACCCCTGCGCCTGTCAATTCAGCCGAGATCGCACAGGTAACGGAGGCGGTACGGAGACTGGGGTTGCAGTATGTCGTGATCACCAGTCCGGCGAGGGATGATCTGCCGGATGGCGGGGCGCAGCATTTCGTGGATGTGACGCAGCATATCAGGCGGCACTCCCCGCAGACGACGGTAGAGCTGCTGATCCCTGATTTCAAGGGAGAGATCTCCGCGATCCAGACAGTGCTGCGCAGCGGTGCAGCCGTGATCGGACACAATGTTGAGACTGTGCCCCGACTCTATCATGTGCGCAAGGCCGCCAAGTACGAAAAGTCTCTAGAGGTACTGCGAGACCTCAAGCTCTACGATCCCGGGATCAAAACCAAAAGTGCGCTGATGGTGGGACTGGGAGAGACAGCAGCAGAGATGGAGGCGGTCTTTGCCGATCTGCTGGAGGCAGGATGCAGCTATCTCAGTATCGGGCAGTATCTTGCTCCTTCGCATGCGTATGAAAAGGTGCGGGAGTATGTACGTCCCTCGCAATTTGAAGCCTACAAGCAAAAGGCGCTGAAAATGGGATTTGAGTATGTGCACAGTTCGCCCTATACGCGCAGCTCCTATATGGCGCATGAGTACCAACCAGGACTAGGGGCATAAACATGGGAACTTCTATTTATACCTACGATATCGTGATCATCGGAGCGGGCCCTGCAGGTTATGAACTGGCAGGGCTTCTGGCAGAAGGGGGCAGGCGGGTTTGCCTGATCGAAAAGGCGGAGCAGCAGGTAGGAGGCACCTGTCTGACAGAGGGTTGTGTGCCTGCCAAGCATTTTCTGGAGGGTGCCGGATATCTCACCAAGGCTTCATATTTTGAACGCTGTGGGATAGAGACGAAACTGAAATATTTCGACATAGAGAGGCTCAAGGCCTCTGCTCAGGATCTCATTGAGGAGATGCGTGGTGGTATTTTGAGCCGGCTGAAGCGACAGAAGGTCAAGATACGTTACGGAAGTGCCTCTTTTGTAAATTCTCAGACGATCGCACTGGCAGAGAGCGGGGAGCGCATCGCTGCAGCAGCCTTTGTGATCGCCACAGGCTCTAGGCATCGCGATCACCCGACCATACCTTTGGTCAAAGGAAAAATTCTTTCCAGCAGAGAGGTGTTCACGCTGACACATCTCCCTGCCTCTATACTGGTGATCGGCGCAGGCGCGATCGGTTGTGAGTTTGCCAGCTTTTTTCATGGGATGGGAGCGAAGGTCACACTCGCAGAATATGCCAAAATGATCTTGCCCTCCGAAGAAGCAGATCTCTCCCGTACACTCAAACGGGAGCTGGAACGCAAAGGTATCACGATCCATGTCGATGCAGAGGTGACAGGGCACACCGTGACTGATCAGGGTGTCGACATCCAGATGTGCGTGGGCAAAAAAGTGCAGGAGGGCAGCTATGAGATGGTGCTGATCGCTGTAGGCAGGGAGCCCGATACGGATGCCTTGGCACTTGAGAGGGCAGGGGTAGCGTGCGAACGAGGGTATGTGGCAGTCAATGATGCATACCAGTCCACGACAGCAGCGCATATCTATGCCATCGGAGATGTGATCGCCACGCCGGCACTCGCGCATGTTGCCTACTATGAGGCGAAGCGACTCAGCCGTATCCTTTTGGGAGAGCCCGCTCTACCGCCTGAGCCTATTTTTCCCTCTGTGACCTTCACTGCCCCACAGGTCGCCAGTATCGGAGCCAGTGAGACCAGGCTCAAGGAAGCAGGCAGGGTGGTCAAGAGCACAAAGTGCTTCTTCAAATCCAATGCCAAAGCCAAGATCAAAGGGGACGACAGCGGGTTTGTCAAGGTGGTCTACGATGCGGAGAGCAGAGTAATCCTGGGTGCCTCTATGGTGGGCAATGAGGTGACGGAACTGATCCATATCTTTTTGATGGCGATCACCAAAGAGGTGAGATTGGGAGAGCTGGATGCGATGGTCTTTGCGCATCCGACGCTGAGTGAGCTGATCGGAGAGTGTAGATAATCTGATTTTAATCTAAATCGCATTATAATGTCAGCCACTGCAAATTTAATCATCTAATTTTGCGAACTTACCAAAAACTTCTCCAAATTTCAAGAGGAATCATGAGCGATAACAACAGAAAAAATTCTGCCAACAGTCATGGCAATAAAAACGGCAATAAAAAACACAGCAGAACCCATACCCCGGTACAAGGGTACAAAGTAGAGACACTGCAGCAAAAACCCCTCAATGAGCTTCTTGAGATAGCGATCAAGCTCAATGTGGAAAACCCCAATGAGTTCCAGCGAAAAGACCTGATCTTCGAGATCCTGAAAAATCAGGTCTCGCAGGGCGGCTATATCCTTTTTACGGGTATTCTTGAGGTGATGAACGATGGCTACGGTTTTCTGCGTTCCGAAGACGGCAATTTCGCCAACTCCAGCAACGATACCTATGTCAGCTCCACGCAGATCAAGCGCTTCGCACTGAGAAACGGAGATATCGTCACTGGTCAGGTGCGTTCTCCCAAAGATCAGGAGAAGTACTATGCCCTGCTCAAGATCGAAGCGATCAACTACCTGCCACCCGAGGAATCCAAAAAGCGACCGCTCTTTGACAACCTTACGCCGCTGTATCCTCAGGAGCAGCTTATTCTCGAATACAATCCGATGAAAATGACCGGCCGTATCATTGACCTCTTTGCACCTATAGGAAAAGGGCAGAGAGCTTTGGTCGTCGCACCTCCCAGAACAGGAAAAACAGAACTGCTCAAAGAGATCGCCCACGGTATCACTGCCAACAACCCTGATGCCAGCCTGATGGTGCTGCTCGTGGATGAGCGCCCCGAAGAGGTCACAGACATGCAACGGTCGGTCAAAGGTGAGGTCTATGCCTCTACCTTCGATCTGCCTGCGCAGAACCATGTACGTACAGCGGAGATGGTGATCGAAAAAGCGAAGAGACGTGTAGAGCTTGGCAAGGATGTGATCATTCTGCTGGACTCTATCACCAGACTGGCGCGTGCCTACAACACCGTCACTCCAAGCTCCGGTAAAGTACTTTCCGGTGGTGTGGATGCCAATGCCCTGCACAAGCCCAAGCGATTTTTTGGTGCAGCACGAAATATAGAAAACGGCGGATCACTCACCATCGTCGCTACGGCCTTGATCGAGACAGGCAGCCGTATGGATGAAGTGATCTTTGAGGAGTTCAAAGGTACAGGCAACTCGGAGGTTGTTCTCAATCGCCATGTGGCAGACCGACGTATCTACCCTGCCATGGATGTGACCAAGTCAGGTACACGAAAAGAAGAGCTTCTGGTCTCTCCGGAAACCCTGCAGAAAGTCTGGGCACTTAGAAATGCTATGCAGAATATGGAAGAGGTAGAGGGACTGAAATTCCTCTTTACCAAGATGGTAAAGACCAAAAGCAATGAAGAGTTCCTCTCGATTATGAATGAGGGTGCCTAGTACCTTTCTGTAGAGTGAGGGTCTCCCTTTGCTCAAGTGCGACCAGGGTTGATCAACAGTCTGGTGATCAGATTTCCCTCTCTGTCCGGCTCTACTTTGATTGCGGTATGGACAGATTTTACCCCATACTCCAGATTACCTGCGATAGACTCCAAAATATGCCAACTGCGAAGATCGAAAGCAATATCTATCTCTTTGATATGATCCCGGTGGATGATCTCTTTGATCGCCTTGATACAGTGTATGTAGTAGAGTTTGTTGATCTCTCTTTGTACCTTATAGGGTCTCATGATATGGATATTGTTGATCCAGGTAGAGCGATCCTCTGGGGACAATGTGTAGGTCTTGACCTGATCTATCATCTCATCGATATGCTTTTCGTAGCGCGTTTCTTCCTCTGCAATGTGTTTGTCGAGATCAGGTTCATAGGTCTGCAGTATGGCAGGGATCTCTGCGTCATCGATCTGTCTATAGTCAATACCATGATACTTTTTTGCACGCGCTTTGTCGATAGAGAGGAGGACGGCGATGGCAGTTTTGAGGTAAATATATTTATCCTCTTTGCCACCTTTGAAAAAAATGCCGTGTTGGGAGATAGAGGGTTTGGGGCCAGCATAGTGTAGTTTGAACATCATACACTCCTTTTGTATTCCATATTATATCTCAGATCGGCACTATTTTGTGCTTTTTTCATCTATTGGCTTCCGTTTTGACGAGAGATGATCTGTAGGCCACTAGAGGATACCTACGGCATCTCTGACGATTTCCATTTTGGCAGATGCGACCTTCTTTGCCTTTTGGGCACCCGCATAGAGTATGTCTCGTACCTCCTCTGTGTGTGCAAGGTAGTAGGCTCTTTTTTCTCTGGCCGGGGCAAACTCCTCCCAGATCAGATCCTTGAGGTACTTTTTGAAGTGTCCGTAGCCCTCCTTGCCACTGGCATAGCGCGCCGCAAGCTCCGCTTTGCCTGCTGCATCGAGAAAGAGGGAGGCGAGGGCATAGACATTGCAGCTGCTGTGCTCGAGGGGCTCACCCATGGGAGTGGAGTCCGTGACGACCTTGTTGCAGAGCTTTTGCAGGGGTTTTTCCTCCATGAAGATAGCGATATCATTGCCATAGCTTTTGGACATTTTGGCGCCGTCGATACCAGGCACTGTGGCGACATTTTCGTCCACCTTGTGCTCCGGGATCACGAAGATCTCTCCGTGTTCATTGTTGAACTTGATCGCGATGTCACGGGCCATCTCCACATGCTGTATCTGGTCTTTGCCTACCGGCACGATCTGAGAGTCATAGAGGAGGATATCTGCTGCCATGAGTACGGGGTAGGAGAAGAGTGCATGGTTGGCAGCGATGCCTTTGGCGACTTTGTCTTTGTAACTGTGTGCACGCTCCAGCAGTCCCATGGGGGTATAGGCGGAGAGTATCCAGTAGAGCTCCAGCACCTCCTTGACATCACTTTGGAGCCAAAAGGTACTCTTCTGAGGGTCGAGCCCCAGAGAGAGGAAGGTAATGGCTGCATCCATCGTATTGGCCTGCAGGGCTTCAGCGTCTTTGAGAGAGGTGAGTGCATGGTAATTGGCAATGAACATGAACATATCGTTTTGATCCTGCAGTTCAAGCATAGGTTTGATGGCACCAAAGTAGTTGCCGATATGCAAGCTGCCAGAAGATTGGAGTCCGTTGAGTACGCGCATAGAGTGTTTCCTGTGATGTTTTTTGTAAATTATAGCAAATTAAAACAGAGACCCACGTCAAAAGCAGCCTGGATCGTATACAGAAGCACATCAAACCAAAGAAAAGAGATATCTTTCCAGTTTCCAATCATACCAAAGCCGTGGATGTCTATGCTCAGATATGTGAGCGTTATGATACTTTGGCAACAAGTGAAAACATACTGACTACCATAGAATACATCGCAAGCAAAAACGGAACACCTTGTGAGACCATAGGGCGTTTCTTTACTGCGTTAGATGCAAACTTTGAGCTGTATGGTTTTGCAGATATTTTGTCAGAAAGTGTAAGCCTATACGCTGAAGCCTGTAAGAATAAAAAAAAGATAGACTTTGAAGATTTGCTACAACTACAGTGTGCTATGCAGCATAAATGCACGATATTTATTACACAAGATAAAGGCATACAC
>FXBE01000102.1_pt1 | contig 13666 bp, 15 predicted proteins | sample 5335311 | NCBI WGS metagenome assembly FXBE01 (sample SAMEA103928390, study PRJEB20085) | sediment metagenome | biome: marine biome; feature: hydrothermal vent; material: sediment | place: Atlantic Ocean | collected 2013-08-06T02:46:56 | depth 0.05 m | reverse complement strand
TCCCAGTTTTTCATAGATTGATGACATTGTATTTCCTCGTATCATTTTATTTTAGATTGTAACAAAAAAAACAGAGAAAAAGAAGCATGCAAGGTTATGTCGTCCAGGCAGGTGGTGGAGTGCGCGGCCTACTTTGATTCACATCGGGTGCCGTTCTTTTCTTCGGATTTCTTTTCTTTGTTTTTTTAGGCTTTTTCTTCTTCTTTTTTGCCTTTTCCACACCTTGTATCATGAAGGTGACCGGCTCTTTGTCTTTTTGCTGCAGAAGTACCAGGATCTTGTCTTTTTTGTAGTAAACATCAAAGAGTTCCACGTTTTTCATAACGGCATCCACTTCTGCTTTTTCTTCCGAACGTAAAGGCAGGGTATAGTCGTAACCTTCGATACGCAAGAGTGTATGCTCTTTTTTTGTCACTGCCCAGCATACTTTTGCTACGGAGAGGGCATAGAGTGAATTGTTGGTTTGTTCTATGCAGAGGCGGGTAAAGTCATCTTTTTTGATGCTTAGGTTCCCGTCTGAAGAGAGTAGGTCAAGGTAAAGTGTGTCTGTTGCCAAAGTTACTTTTTGTGCCTTTTCCAAATGATTAAAGAGCTGGGTGTTTGAGTCTTGCAGCAGTGCCACAGCCTGATAAAGTGAAGGCAGAATGATGCCCATAAGTGCTATGGCGATCAGTACTTCAATAATGGTAAAAGCAGGACGCTTAGACATTAGCCATCCATTAAGCCGACACGCAAAGCCTCTTCATACGAGGTAGTACCATTCATAAGCATCTCTTTGAGCTTATCTGCAATGGTCTGCATGCCCAGTTTTTTCATGGCTTCTCTTACCTGATGGTCATTGTATCCGTCTTTGATCATCTCTTTTACATTGTCATCGATGATGAAGAGTTCTGCAATGGCCTGTCTGCCTTTGTAACCCGTAAAATCACATTCTTTACAGCCTAGCGCTTTGTAGTAAATTTTCTCTTCAGGGATCGCTATCTCTTTGGTAATGGCAGAGAGGAGTTTTGTCTCTTCTTTACAGTGCGTACAGAGTTTTCTTGCCAGTCTTTGTGCCAGTACACCTAAAAGCGTAGAAGAGATGAGAAAGTCTTCAATACCCATATCCATGAGACGGCTCAGAGAAGAGGTGGCATCGTTGGTGTGCAGCGTGGAGAGAAGAAGGTGTCCTGTCAATGCAGAGCGCAGTGCAATCTCTGCTGTTTCCGAGTCACGTATCTCTCCTACCATGATGATGTCCGGATCTTGCCTCAAAATAGATCGCAAACCTGCTGCGAAAGTGAGCCCCACTTTGGTATTGACCTGTATTTGTGAAATATTGTCCGCATTGTACTCTACCGGGTCTTCTACGGTAATAATGTTTTTGTCCGGTGTTGAAATGTGCTGCAGACAGGCATGCAGGGTGGTTGACTTACCTGAACCTGTAGGTCCTGTTACCAGTATCATCCCATGTGCATGGTTCAAGAGTTTGTAGAGGTTCGTGGTAATGTCTTCCTGAAAACCCAGAGATTCCAAAGTAGGAATGTGCTCAGACTGTGCCAAGATACGCATGACTATACGCTCTCCATGATAGGTCGGCAGTACAGAGACCCTGACATCGAGGGTCTTACCCGAAATACTGATCTGTGTACGTCCGTCCTGTGGTACTCGCTTTTCAGAGATATCGAGACTGGAGATGACCTTAACACGGTTAATGACCAGTCCTACGATACTGCGTTCAAGATCTAAGTGTTTTTTGAGTGCACCGTCTATACGCAGTCTTACTTCACCTTTTTTTTCTCCACTCTCAATGTGAATGTCCGAAGCACCTTTTTTTAAGGCTTGAAAGAAAAGTGAATTGACCAGTTTGATGATGGGTGCAGACTCTTCATTGGAAAGCAGGTCTTGTGAATTTCTAATGAAATCAAGAAGATCACCCTCTGCTTCTATGAGTTCATCTGAAGTGGTAGACATATCTTCAAAGTCGGAACCTGTCTGTATCTCTAAAAACTTGTTCTTCAGTCTCTCAAAACTCTCTTCATCTAAAAGAACAATGGGGTAGTCCAAACCAAGTTTAGAAAGATGGTTCAGTGCTTCAGCCAGTGTTTTTTGCTCCACAATGGCTGTTTTTTTCTCTTCTACTGTTGAGAAAAGAAGCGAATGTTTCAAAGAGAGTTTGTGGTTGATGGACTCTTCCCAGAGAGGCTCCAGGTTTACATCTTCAAGTCTATTGAAATTCACGGTTAAAACTCATCTACGGATTTTAAAAGATCAAGATTGGAACTTCTTCCTCCAGAACTCTTGCTCTTGAATGATGTAGCGTTTTGTTTTGTCGTTGTACAGTTTTTACTGCTTCCAAAAAAAGAGGCTTTTTTTGGTTTTCTTCCTTCAAGCACAGAACGCATGTATTCATTGTACCGTCCTTGCACTTCTTCCAGTTCAGACAACATTCTTTTTAATTTTTGCAAATCGTCTGACTTTCTTACAATGTACGGTGTGAGGTAGATGACCACATTGGTCTCTCTGCTCAAGTCTGCAGTATGGGTAAAGAACATCTCTCCAAGTACAGGTATATCTCCAAGTAACGGCACTTTTTGTACCCCTTTTCCTCCAGAGTTTTTAATGAGACCACCAAGAATGATGGTCTCTCCGTTATTCACAATGGCGTTGGTCTTGACTTCTCTTTTGGTGGTAGTTGGACGGTCCGCAGAAGGAGATTCATTGTCTAAGACATCTTCAATTTTGGTCGAGACTTCAAGTGTTACTTTATTGTTACTGGAAAGACGGGGTTTTACTTTGAGGGTCAAACCAATGTCTTCTCTTGAGTAATTGTTCACTACATTGGAAACACCGGTAGTGGACTGCTGTGCCTGTGTCAGAATGGAACGTGTCTGTCCTACATAAATTTCCGACTCTTTGTTGTTGGTACAGAGGATGGACGGTTCAGACAAGATATTGGCAGCACCATTTCTCTCTAAAAGATCCAACGCAGCACCTAGGGCAAAGACTTTGTCAGTATCCCCAAATTTAAAGGCTGGATTATTTTGCTGAATGTATCCACCTTGACCATCTGGTACTGTTGTTGTATTGTTCGTATTTAAAAATCCTAACAGCGCCGGTGACATTTGAAGCGCGTTGCCACCAAGATCTGCAGCCAAAGTAAAGAGTCCTGAAGAGGTAATCGTTCCTCCGTTCATTCCATACTTCATACCAACTTTTGCGGCAAGGTTTTTATCTACCTCAACAATCTTTGCTTTGACATAGACCTGCACTTTAGGGATGTCTATCTGCGCGACTGTTCTTCGTATGTTACGTATCTGCTCTCCTGTTGCAAGGATGATGAGCGCGTTTCGCTCTATGTCGGAGACCACCATGGCTTTTGATGGTGGTTTTCCACCTTTTCTAGGTTTACCCGGTACTCTTATGTTATTCATCTGGGAGACTAGTTTGGAGAGGATCTTCTCCATATCTTCCACATTGGAGTTCTTCAGACGGATCACATACATTTTCTGGGACTGGTCGTCACCTTTGATGTCCAACTGTTTGATGTAGCGTATCATACGGCTGTTATTGTCTGCTTTTCCTACCAGTATGATGGAGTTGGTGGCATCATCTTTGAAGATGTCCACTTTTTCACTCTCAATCGTTTGAGGGAAAAGCTTTTTTGCCATATTGGTCACATTGGGGAACACATCTTTAACCGAAGCGTATTTGAGCTTAATGACAATGGACTTTTTTGCACCGCGTTTTTCAACGGCATGGATGATCTTTGAAATGGAGCGTAAGGTTCTTGGTGTGGCCGTAATGGCAAGGACATTGTTCTCTTTAAAAGAGATGACCTTCGCATTTTTGTGAAGCAACGGTTTGATCTTCGCTCTGATGACCGCAGCATTGGAGTTCTTTAACGGGAACATCACCGTTTTCATGGTCTCCCCGTCTATAGTAGAACTGACATCCAGTCCTTCACCTGCAGCCATAGACCCCTTGACCACTTTGTAAAAATCACCCTGGTCGATGATGGTATAGCCTTTGCTTCCCAAGATGGAGTTGGCCAACTGCATAAGAGAGGACTTCTTAATAGGTTCCTGGGATACAAAGTTTATCTTACCGTTCAAGTCTCCTTCAATAAGAATATTTTTGTGTGTGATCTTGGCGACCATCTCCACAAAATCTTTGACAGAGAGGTCTCTCAGGTTCACATCTACCGTCTCTTCCTGTGCCTGTAGGCTCAAAGTCAAGACAAGCAACAATCCCAATAATAGTTTAGTTAATTTCATATTCCAGCTCCATTTCTTTTTTCCCTCTTTTAATACCCAGTGTCAGGTTTTCTATGTCGTTGATCTCTTTATAGACTGCAAAGGCTGCTGCCTCACTGTCAATGATCTGCCCGTTGACAGACTTGATGACATCACCACGTTTGAGTCCGAGTTTGGCAAAAGGACTGCCTCTACGGACAAAAGTGATCTTAAATCCCTGAATTACATTTCCTTTTTTTACGTCTACAATACCGATGTTTTTGTAAATGTCATTCAGGTTTTTTGCGTAGTGTGTAAGCAGGGAACGGTCTACGATCTTATGATCTCCCGCATCTGTGACTTCACCTTCAACCTTTTGTGCAGCAGTACTCGATCTGCGGGGAGGTCTACTCTGCTTTGAACTACTAATGCTTCCCCTGCTTCTAGTGCTACTTTTACTCTTTATCAATTCAATACGGTATGTTTTAGCATTTTTACTAAAGGTCGCATAATTACTGCCTCCACCTTCAAGCACAAAACCGTTCACGGCATCACCGCGACCAAGGATCTTTGTTTTACCCTTGTACAAGATGGTGACTACTGTCGTATCTGAAGCATTATAAACTGCCTCAAGAGAAATGTCTGTAATGCTTCCTGCGATGAGCGGTTTGAGTTCCTCTTTTTTGGGTACAGCCGCTTCATTCGGAGACAACTTGACCCTGTAATAGAGTGACTTTCCACCTACTTTGTCTCTGTGGTCTACCCCTGTAGAGGACAACCATGTAAAGGTCACAACAAGCCATAGAAGTTTAACCACAAGCAGAATGATGATGACGGTTAAAATATTTTTATAGGTGTTTGCATTAAAAAGATGTTTCATAATACCACCCTTTTTGATCTTTTTTCAACAAAGATTTCAGTTTTTCTATCTTTTTGGAGTCCGAAAAGTCAATACGGAGCGTCTTGCTGCCAAGATCAGCCTCGCCTTCTGCCAAACCAAAACTTCCCGCAGACGAGAGGAATACTTTGAGCGGTGACAACAGCGAATGAACTGCCATGGCTTTGTCTACGCTCACCGGCGTCACAGCTCTGAGTGATTCATCGAGCGCTATGGAGTTGGCTGTCAAATTGGAATAAAAAAGCAGGGTGAAGAAGTCTAGCTCTTTGACTCTTGCAACGTGAATACCTTTCACGTAGATCTCTGCATCGTGTAGCGTAAAAGAGAAGAGACCCTCTTCTTTACTTTTTTCATTGATCTCAATACCCTGTGCGTAGAGTGACTTTTCCAGGGTGTAATAGATCTCCCGTTTTGGCATAAAAAGCAAAATGGCGAACCAGAGTACAAAAATTGAAATGAGTATCTTCTTTACCACTTGCATTTAAACTCCAGTTTATAGACATCATGACTGTTTTTAAGTTCCATCGTCTTGATCTGTACCGGAAGGTTCAAGATCGCTGTGACCACTTTGTTCAACTCTGTAGCGCTCATATTGCTGTATACGGCATGAAGTTTTTTACCCTTCTTCTGCCAGTTCAACTTTTCTGCAGGGACAAGCGCTTTTAATTTATCTAGCTTTTTGGATGTTTTTTTGTCAACCCATCGTTTTTTGTAGGCAAGGAGCTCTTTGAACTCAAGCAAAGAGCCCTGCATAGAAGCAAAGCTCTCTTCTCTGTGCTTGACCTGCATACTTTTGTAGCCTATGCCTGAAAGAAGCAAAATAAAAGTAAACGCGACAAGAAGTTCGTTTTGGTACTGTTTCCAGATCATAAAGTCTCCTCGATCTGCAAAAAGTTTCCAGTGAGTGTTTTAACATTTCTGTATCCCTCTTTTTTTGCAAGTTCACGCAGACGCTTAGCCACTTTGGCTGAACTGCAGGCATACTGAATCATAAAACCTTTTTCATCCATTTTGAAATGCTCTACCTTGACCCCTTTGAAGATCATCCTTCCCAATGTTTTGATATGTTCGCGTTTTGCTCTTTCATTTTTGTCTATGGCTCTGTACTTTTTTACAATACTTTTACGTGTATATTCGCTCTGCAAAGAGGGATACGCTTCAATCAAAGCATTGATCTCAGAAGAAGTCTCTTCTGTATTGCTTCCGTATCGCCATCCTTCTGCAAAAAAAGATAAAGCAAAAAGCGTGAAGAGAGAAGCAAGTACCAGAGCCTGTTTTCGGTTTATGAGCGCATTCATCATCCCATGCAGTACAATACCGCCTTTGGGGGTAAAACTGTCATCAAATGCCAAAGTCTTAACACTCTGAGACAATGCCACCTGAGGTATGAGGGTGATGGAGTCATCTATGCAGACCAGGGCATCTTTTTCTCCAAGTAGTACCGGTGCAGTAAATGAAGAGAGTGCTTCCTGGGCAAAGAAGATCTTTCCTATCTGCTCAGGCTTAAACCCTTTGCTTAAAAGAAAAGTGTTGATCTCTTCAAGGTCATAAGCTATGAAAACCCAGTCATCTTTTTCTTTATACACAAGATATTCATACTTGTGTGCATCTTCAAGCAGACCGTCAAAAAGGGATGCTGCGATCTTCTTTGCCTGAAAAGCGTATTTGATAGGAAGCTGCTCTTTTTTAAGCGTATAGAACTGTGGACTCAGAAGCAAGTTTACCGGCTCTGAAAGAGAGACCTGAGGCATGTTTTTATATACAAGCATTAAGTGTTTACTGTTTTCCAAAAAACTCAAAATTCTTTACCTCTCCATCAATATCTACAAATCCGAAACGAAAACGTGTACCTTCATAGTCGTACCCGATCTCACACTTTGAACGCGGAAGAAACTTTTTTGCAAAAAGTTTCTCATTGTACGTCGCACCCAAACCATCGACAAATGTCTTTAACTCACTGCCTTTGACCCAGTCCTCTTTGACGCTTTCGACATCGATGTCAAAAAGCAGAGAAATCAGTGTTGCAGAGATATAGTTTCCGTCTATCACATTTTCCTGTGGATCTTTGGAAATTTCGTTAAATACAAAAAGGTCTTTCCATGGTACTTCAGCAACCTTCTGGTCATCTGATTCACGTTGATATCTGTCCAAAATACTTCTAAACTGTTTGAAAGATATAATACCATTTTTTTGCCTAAGTCTGCTTTGTTCCCTCTGCACATACTTCTGTCTGCCACCGATCTCTTCAAGAAGTAATTCCTGAAGCTTCAGGCCATCTTCCAACTGATAATTTGAGACAATGCCTTCAAACACTTTTTGGGCGGCATCGTACTGTGTCGTCATATTGGCTTCATTTCCCAGTGCAAGCCAGTTGATATTGACCCCGTTTGCCAAAGGTTCACAACTTACCATCACAGAAAAGCGTGTGTCTTTCGAGACAAAAGGAATGGGTGTGAGATAGAGTGTTGTGTAGAGCGTCTCTTTCTCTTTAAAACCTTTGAAGATCTTTTTAATATCTGTATAGTAGAGATCTCCCTGTATCATCGCTTTTGCAGTGCTGGCATCTTTTCTGGCTTCATCCAGATAATTGACCAGTACTGCGGTGAGCGCGATGATAACCGCCAGGGCAGAGAGCGTAATAATGAGAGCGAAACCCTTTTTGTGCGATACATGCCTAGGCATGTTGTGGGTTGGTTGTGCAGGTAAAGGCGGTTTTTGCATCGGCATCTCAAGTCTCTGTTAAAGTAAATTGGATAATATTATACCTAAGCAAACTAAAGGATGTAAATGAAAAATAGAACGGAATTAAGAGCCGGTTTTTCCCTCATAGAATTACTGATCGTTATTGTTATTTTGGGAGGGCTTGTGGCCGTTGTTGCACCGGGTCTGATGGACTCGGCTGACCAGGCAAAAAGAGATACGGTCTGTCTTAAGATGAATGATCTGAAAAAACGTTTTGACATGTTCTCTTTAGACAACGGTTCCTACCCCGATACAGAAGAGGGATTTCAGGCACTGTTGGCGAACCCAGATGCAGAAAAGTACCCAAATTACCGCGCCAAGCCTTACTTGAAAAAAATGCCGAAAGACTCTTGGAAAACACCGTTCATCTACATCAAAAAGGGTGATGATATCGAGATCATATCCCTTGGTGCTGACAGAAAAGAGGGAGGAGAAGAGAACGGAAAAGACATACTCTTCTCCGAGTGCAATAAATAACCTTTAGAATGTACATAAAGAAAATAGACCGCATGCACGTGGGTACTTCTAAAGCATTTTCGCTTATAGAACTTCTCATCGTCATCATCATTATCTCCATCGTCTATTTTCTTGGTTTTTCAAGCATTGAAAAGCAGGAGAGCAAACCCAAAGCCCTGACAGCTCTTAATCTGAAAACAAACATACAACACTCTGCACTTTTCCAGGGTGAGGGTACTTTTGTTTGCATCAACCAGTGTAAAAACTGTTATCTGAGAAAAGATGTGAACAGTCCGTTTGAAGAATACGAGAACAAGATTGACCTCAAAGGCATTAAAGCATATACGCTGGATGCCCGTGATGCTTTGTATAAAATGGACTTTGGACGCTATCAGGATGAAGAGATCTGCCTGGCACTTCATTTTTATGCCAACGGCAGCAGTACGCAGATTATACTGCAGCAGGATGATGATGTTTACTTCCTTCCTGCTTTTTTTGGGGAAGCACAAAAAGTCAGTTCCCTGAATGAAGCAAAAGAACTCTGGCTTAAAAATGTACCAATGGTATCGAACTCAGGGGAGATCTATTGAAACCTTTAACACTGCGTCCGGCCTTTACACTCATTGAAATACTTGTCTCTGTGCTTATCATTTCGGGCTCCATTGTTTACGCCTTACAGATCCATTCACAGAACCATGAACAGATACTTTACATTTCCGAACGGGGCAAAAGTGCTTTGCAAGATTCACTGTTTCTTACAGATGATGCAAGCAGATACAACAAAGATGAAAAAGATGCCTACTCTATGTTGGAGCGTTACTTCAGAGTAAACAAACTGGAGAGCAGAAAGATCCTGCAAGATATTTCAAGAACCTACAACATACCAGAACCCGTACTTCTAAATGACGGGGAAGAGGGAGTACCCACTGCAACGATCGAAGAGATACAGATGAAAGGGGAGTACTCCTCCTCTTACTTTCATTTTTCTATCAGTGGGTTTTAACAGTTAAAAAAGTTATAATAAGCTTCATCAAACAAGGACAAGAATAGATATGCTTTTTAAGTACAAAGGTTTTGACAGTGCAGGAAAACGGGTAAAAGGAACGATAAACGCAAGTTCTACCGAAGAAGCAGGACAAAAACTTCGTACACTGAACATTTATTATGAGTCTTTAACAGCGAGTAAAGAGTTCTCCCTTGACACATTGACAAAACGTCAAATGCCAGGAGAATTACTTGCTACTTTTTCAAAAGAACTCTCTTCTTACCTAAACTCCGGCATGACCATTCTGACCGCCATTAAACTGCTTGAAAATCAGCATGAAGGAGAAAAAAAGTACCTCTCCTTCCTCAACTCACTTAATACCATGATAGACGAGGGAAAGTCACTGTACCATGCGCTGAATACACAAAAGGTTTATGTGCTTCCGGAGTTCTTCATACAGAGTTTGAACATTGCGGGACAAAGTGGTAAAATGGTAGAGGTTTTGACAAACATGGGTAACTTTTTCTCTGCCCAGAACAAAGTAAAAAAGCAGGTCAAAGGTGCCATGGTCTACCCTAGCATCATCTTTACTGTTGCCATTGCCATGACCTCTTTTCTCATTGCTTTTGTGGTACCGAAGATCACGGAGATCTTTGAAGACACCGATCAGAAACTGCCTCCTATTACCCAGTTCGTTCTTAATCTTTCTGATTTTTTAACGACGTATTACATACATCTCATCGTAGGGTTTGTACTGGTGGTGGTACTCTTCAAACTCGCCTACAGCAAAGCAGAAGGTTTCCACAGCTTCATGGACGGCCTGTTCCTAAAACTACCTGTATTGGGAACCATCATTCAGAACCATGAGCTGGGAAGGTTTTCTTACATTCTCTCACTGATGCTTGACTCCGGTGTGGCCTATGCCCAAGCAGTACAACTCTCCACTGCTTCTTTCGGAAACAAAAAACTTCGAGAACTTTTTGACCAAGCCTCCACCAAAGTACTTGAGGGGAACAAACTCTCCACTGCCCTGCAAATGGCAAAAGGTGTCAAACTGAAAAGAAACTTCATGCAGTCGCTTGCTTTAGGGGAAGAGAGTTCTGAGGTAGCCAATATTTTGGACAATATTTCACACCTCTATGCAGAAGAGAATGAGGAAAAGCTCAAACTTCTTTTAGGACTTTTGGAACCGTTCATGATGCTCTTTATTGGTGTCGTTGTCGGGGTCATCGTTTCTGCCATGCTGCTTCCGATCTTTACCATGACGCAAGGATTAAAATAGATGGCCAAACAACGTTTCAGAGAAGTAAAACAGGGACAGATAAAAGAGCAGGCAGCCAAAAAGCGCATTTCTTCCAAAAAGAAACCAAAACCTCTCAGAGACTATGCTACTGCTGGTATGAAGATCAAAGCATTTTTAACGGATGCATTTATGCTTGTTATGCCCATCATGTATGTGGTGTTTTACCTTGTGATGGACGGGAGAGAAGGATTTGCAGCACATAAACTGCTTGGTTGGATCTACATTTTGGTACCGCTGGTCATTGTGCAGACACTCTTTTTCTTTAAAACAGGACAAACACCTGGTTATCGTGCCTATGACCTTACGCTCATCGATGAGAATTCCGGTCAAAAACCGTCATTGTTCGTGATACTCTTTAGAAACTTCTCTGCCATACTTTCACTTTTCACATTTTTTGGCTGGTTCATGATGTTCTTCAGAAAAGACCATAAAACACTGCATGATCTTTTGTCTGCCACGGCAACCATTGTAAAACATGACACAAACTAAACAAAGCAATATGCCCCTTTCTCTCTTTTTGAGTGCCTACTACTTTTTTTACTTTGCACTCGTCGGTGTCTATGTTATCTTTATGCCAAAAGTACTTCTTGAGCTTGGCTACTCCGCCATGGAGGTGGGCATCATTTACGCTGCTGCTCCATTTATGCGTTTTTTACTGCCTTTTGTCTTTCGGCACTTTCTTGCTTTGACGTTTAAAGTTTATCTTTTTGCACTACTCTTAACTTTCATTGGTACACTTCTTTTTCTAAGCAGCATTGACAACTTTTGGCTTTACTTGTCTGCCAATCTTCTTTTTGGTGCTTCCATGGGGATCTCTCTGCCTTATGTTGAGACCATTGCCCTTGCTTCTCTTTCCAAAAGTCATTACGGCAAAGTACGTCTCTGGGGTTCTTTAGGATTTATGGGAATTGCACTGTGGCTGGGGAAAATACTCCAAAGCCCTTACCAGGCACTCTACTACCTGAGTGCCATGGCATTTTTTACACTGATCTTTGGTGGTATTCTTGTAAGGCATGACACAGCAGAACATACAACTGTGCAGGACAACAGCTCTTTTTCACTCTCTAAATACTGGGCATTTTGGCTCTCTGTTTTTCTGATGCAGGTAGGCTTTGGAGGATTTTACAACTTCTTTACCATTTATGAAACTGCACACGGCATCTCTTTAGAGATGACCAGCTGGATGTGGAGCTTTGGCGTTATCTGTGAAATTTTCATGCTCTATTTTCAGGGGCCACTGCTGCAAAGAAACCTTCTGAACATTCTGAAGTTTGCTACCCTTGTCACAGCATTTCGCTGGCTGCTTCTCTACTTTTACCCGGACTCAGTCACCATAACCTTTGCTTCACAGTCACTGCATGCCGTCTCTTTTGCACTCTACCATACTGCGGCTATCACCTATGTCTTTTCACTCTATACGCAAAAAAAGCTGGCGCAACAGTTTTTTCTTGGCATTGCCTTTGGTCTTGGCGGTTCTGTGGGTGCCCTGCTCTCAGGAAAGATCTATGGAGACCATATGTTCCTCATTGAAGCGCTTGTTACTTTTGCTTCATTCATCGTGCTATGGGTACACCAAAAACGAAAAACAGAAATTCAAAGAGAGTTGCAATATGTCTAAGGTTTTCTATGAGACAACGCCCTTGGTCCTTTTTGCGGGCGGTAAAAGTTCACGCATGGGAAGAGACAAAACCCTGCTTCCTTTTGCCGGATATGAAAGTTTAAGCCACTATCAACAAAACCGCTTTCTGCCCTACTTTAAATCTGTCTATATCTCAAGTAAAACTGATAAGTTTGATTTCGATGCGAATGTTATTTTGGACCGTTATGAAGATTCTTCTCCTTTGGTAGGCATCGTTTCTGTTTTTGAGACACTTGATACGGTTGAAGAAGTATTTATTTTATCTGTTGATGCACCTTTTGTCAGCATGAAGATCATCAATGAACTGCATGATGCGTCTGAAGGATATGACGCGGTCATAGCAAAAACCAAAAGTGGAAGACAACCGCTTTGCGGACTTTACAAACGCAGTGTCCTCTCTGTTGCAAAAGACAATTTGGGAAAAAATGATCACCGTATAGGAAATTTATTGGAGAACGTCAGGACTAACGTGGTATTTTTTGAAGATGATGATGCTTTTGCAAACCTCAATCACCCGCATGAGTATGAAGAGGCTTTGCGCCGTCTTTCTTAGTGTTTTCCTTCTACCATCTGTACCATTAACTTTTTAGAGAAAAAGAGAAATTTTTCAAAAAGTGTGCTGTGGTATTTATCTTTATGGTAGATCATTAAAAAATCTCTTTTACACTCAAACTTCTTCACATCCACCTGGAAGAGTTTCCCCTCTTTAAGCTCATTTTCTACAGAAATTCTGGAGATACAGGTCAAGCAGTCACGATTTAATAAAATACTTTTGATCGACTCGGTATGCCCCAGTTCAAAAAAGATATTAAGGTCATCTACTTTATCTTTAATATAATTTAAAAATACTTCTCTTGTCCCTGAACCCTGCTCACGCAGGACCCATCTTTTGTCTGCAAGTTCATCAATGAAACAAGATTTTGCCAACTCTTTATTGGCCGTAACAACAATAAGCTCGTCAATGCAAACCTGTTCTTTAATAATGCTGGACCCAGAAACCAAACCTTCCACAAAAGCTACATCGATCATGCCCTCTTCTATGAGACCAACGATCTCTTTTGTATTCCCCTCTTTCAATGTGATCTTTACATCAGGGTAGGCTGACATATGACTACAAATGATTGAAGGCATCAGATAATCCACAATGGTCGTACTCGCACCGACACGGATCATCCCTTTGTTCTCTGAATTTTTAAATTCGTATTCTATGTCTGTTAATTTTTTAAAAAGTGGGTCTATCTCTTTATGGAAAGCTCTTCCTACTTCATTGAGTACAAGCTTTTTATTGATCCGGTCAAAGACAGGTCTGTCTAAAATATTTTCCATCTCTTTGATGGACATGGAAACAGCTGACTGGCTCAAGTTCATCTCTTTAGCCACATTGGTCAAATGTCCCGATTTGACTACATTGAGAAAGATCTGCATCTGT
>FXBE01000101.1_pt1 | contig 13702 bp, 14 predicted proteins | sample 5335311 | NCBI WGS metagenome assembly FXBE01 (sample SAMEA103928390, study PRJEB20085) | sediment metagenome | biome: marine biome; feature: hydrothermal vent; material: sediment | place: Atlantic Ocean | collected 2013-08-06T02:46:56 | depth 0.05 m | reverse complement strand
AGAAGTCCATATCGGGATTTTCGAGCAGGAAAGTATTGCCGATAATAGAGGCATTGCCGACATTGTATCCCAGGATACCCTTGTAGCCCATATAGCTGATCTTCAGACGTTGCTTCTGTTGGGTGAGGAGTCGGGTCACATAGAGGGCGACGAGATTGTCCTTGGTATTGTTTGTTGTCTCTTTGAAAAAACTTTTTTTGATCTGGTGAAGTTCATCGTCGAGAAGGATAGGTCCATCTGCGGCATCGATGCGTGCTCTGCCCGCCTCTATCAGAGAAAATTTGAAAGCCCTGTCTTGTGCTGGAAACATCACACGATTGATCTCTCTGGCACCGGATATCATGCCAAGCATCACCTTTCCATATTCAAAAAGCGGTGCTTCATCCAGCCAGATATCTATGGCATTGATCCCTTTGACGATCTGCTGATACTGCTTGTCTGTGTCAAAAGCATAATATGTCTGGAGCCAGTCATAGGTGATCTGTGTAGCAGATCTGCCGGTATCGAGGAGATACCAGTCAAATTTTTCGGCAGCGCTGGCGCCTGTAGCATGGTGATCCAGCAACTGCAGGGATGCACCCAGTCGCTCTGCCTCTCTCTGGATATAGTGTCCCTCTTTGGTGGTGAGATTGAGGTCGGTAATTAGCACCAGAGGGTTGAGCGTTTTGTCAAGATACTGATCACGCTCTATCTGTGTGACGATCTCTTCAAGTCTCGCTCTGACCTCCGGTCCGTAGTTGGCATTGTAGAAGTGTGCCCGGGGAAACTGTTTGGCTGTGAGGTACTGGCAGCCATATCCATCCAGATCTATATGGGAAAGATGATAAAGGTGTTGTGTGCTCATGGTCTGTTCGCTTTCTTTATGAAGTTGGGATCAGAAGATGTCGCTCAGCATGAGGCCATCCAAAAAACTGTCTATTTTTCTCTGAAAATTGGCGAGAAAAGGGGAGATAACACAGGTACCAACTGCACCATTAGGACAGGTGTCCACATGCTCAAAGCAGTTAAATACAGCAGGGGACTTCCCCTCTGCCGCATAGATGATACTGTTGACGCTGATCTGTGAGATCTCTTTGGTGAGTATAAATCCTCCTGCCGCACCTCTTCTGGATTCCAATATATCGGCTTTTGCCAAACTCTGCAGGATCTTTGCCAAAAAACTTTTGGGGATATTGAGTTCCATGGCGAGCTGTTCGGCACCTACAGGTTTGTCGGACTTTCGTATGGTATCGAGGGAGAGTAGGGCATATTCGCTGGCTCTGGTAAGTAACATAAAACACCCTTTTGTAATAGCTGCACTATTGTATATTTAGGAGTATTTTACTCTAATTCATGTTATTCCTCCCTTGGTTGTCCATTTTTATATCCTTCTTAGTTTATTATGCTAAGATTGCGTTCACAAAATACCAATCAGGAGGTCATTATGGCTTTGGATCAGGCGAAAAAACAAGAGATTGTCGCTAAATACGGACGCGGTGAGAACGATACTGGCTCAACAGAGGTGCAGGTCGCACTTATTACTGAAAGAATTACCTATCTTACAGAACATTTGAAAACCAATAAAAAAGACCACTCTTCAAGACTGGGGCTGCTCAAGCTGGTAGGACAGAGAAGAAGATTGATGCGTTATCTGAAGAAAACAGACTTCGCAAGATACAATACGATCAAAGAAGCACTGGGTCTTAGAAACTAGTTCGCCTCTCATACCCTGCAGACGCAGGGGCTTTCCCCATCCCCTTCAGTTTTACATTTCCAGTGCCTTGATGGCATCCAGTATACCGCTATCCACATAGAGTACTACCCGTGCACTGTTTTCTTCTTTAGCACGAAGCAGATCGTAGTGTTTTTGCATTTTCCGTTTTTTCTCTTCTGTGATCGGTTCTCTGACAGATTTGTATCCGATACTCTTCCCCTCCTTGATCATGGTAGAAACGCGGGCAAATACCCAGTAGTAGCCCCCATCTTTTCTGAGGTTTTTGACATAGCCCTGCCACTCTTTTCCTGCCTTCGCCGTTTCCCAGAGATCCAAAAAAACAGATTTTGGCATATCTGGATGGCGAATGATATTGTGAGGTTTCCCGATCAGCTCTTCTGCCTCATAGCCTGAGATTTGGGCAAAAGTCTCATTGACATAGGTGACCACACCTGAAAAATCTGTCAGAGAGATGATCTCTTCATCGTGTGGCACCCGGGTCTCCCAAAACATACTGAAAGATGTGTCCATAGTTAGGCTCCTCTGTTTTTATTATTGTATCATGACGAGGGTATGATCTGTTTGAGGTGTATCAAGAAAAGAAAAATACTACTTGATAGAATTTGACTCAAGTATGACTTGACAAGAGTAGACTCAATATGGTATGATATGCCCATTATCGACCAAAGGAGTAGATATGAGTGACAAAGAAAAAACAGAAGAGACGTTGACGGAAGAGACAGCAGAACAAGAAACACCAAATCCAGAGCAGGCGCTGCAAGTAGCGCTGGAAGAGGCACAGGCAGAAACGCAGAAATACAAAGACCAATATATTCGTGTGCATGCAGATTTTGAAAACAGTAAAAAAAGACTGGAAAAAGAGAAGGCGACCGCAGTGGCCTATTCCAATGAGGCATTTGCCAGAGATATGCTGGGCGTACTGGATTCTCTGGAAAGCGCGATCGTCTCTACAGAGCAGATCGATGCAGATGAGTGTGAGCAGTCGATTGAAAAATTTAGAGAAGGATTGAAACTGACTTTTGATCAGACTGTGACAGTGCTCAAGAAACATGGGGTAGAGGAGATCGTGCATGAAGGTCTGTTCGATCCCAACTATCACCAGGTACTGATGCAGATAGAGAGTGACGCCCATGAAAAAGACCATATCGTCCAGGTGATGCAGAAGGGCTACACCATGAAAGAGCGTGTCATTAGACCGGCCATGGTCAGTACGGCCAAATAACCCAATGCAACCCAGGTTGCATCCGGGAGACTAAAGTTCAAGTATAATACCAACAACAAAATAACAGGAGAGAATCATGAGCAAGCCAATAGGGATAGATTTAGGAACCACCAATTCAGCCGTCGCTATATATGAGAATGGTGAGGCAAAGATCATTGCCAACAAAGAGGGAAAGAACACGACTCCCTCAGTCGTAGCCTTTACGGACAAAGGCGAAGTGCTGGTCGGTGAAGCGGCAAAAAGACAGATGGTCACCAATCCGGAGAAAACCGTTTATTCGATCAAGCGTATCATGGGACTGATGTGTAGCGAGGAGAAAGCCAAAGAGGCCAAAGAGAGACTGCCCTACCATGTAATCGAAAAAAGTGGCGCATGTGCGATCGAGATCGATGGCAAGACCTATACCCCACAGGAGATATCAGCGAAGATCCTGATGAAGCTCAAAGAAGATGCAGAGTCCTATCTCGGAAGCAGTGTGACAGATGCGGTCATTACCGTGCCGGCATACTTTAATGATGCACAGAGAAAAGCGACCAAAGAAGCAGGTACGATCGCAGGATTGAACGTACTGCGTATCATCAACGAGCCTACTTCGGCAGCATTGGCCTACGGTATGGACAAGAAGGAGAGTGAAAATATTGCTGTTTATGACCTGGGCGGCGGCACCTTCGATGTCACGATTCTGGAGACGGGTGATGGTGTGGTAGAAGTGCTGGCTACAGGTGGTGATGCCTTTTTGGGTGGGGATGACTTTGACAACAGGGTCGTAGACTTCCTTGCAGAGGAGTTCAAGAGCACAAGCGGTATCGATATCAAAGCGGATATCATGGCGCTGCAGAGACTCAAGGAAGCGGCAGAAAATGCCAAAAAAGAGCTCTCAGCAGCCAATGAGACAGAGGTGAACCTGCCCTTTATTACAGCGGATGCCACAGGGCCAAAGCACCTGGTCATCAAGCTTACCCGTGCAAAGTTTGAGTCGTTGATAGAGGACCTGGTAGAGAAAACGATTGCCAAGGTGAGTGAGGTACTCAAGGAATCAGACCTGAGCAAAGGTGACATCAAAGAGGTGATCATGGTCGGTGGTTCTACTCGTGTACCTATGGTACAGGAGAAGCTCAAAGCCTTCTTTGGCAAAGAGCTGAACAACTCGGTCAACCCTGATGAAGTTGTCGCTGCTGGCGCTGCGATACAGGGCGGTGTACTGGTCGGTGACGTCAAAGATGTACTACTTTTGGATGTGACACCGTTGAGCCTGGGTATCGAGACACTGGGTGGGGTCACTACCCATGTGATCGAGAAAGGTACGACCATACCTGCGAAGAAATCACAGGTGTTCTCCACCGCAGAGGACAATCAGCCTGCGGTGAGCATCCATGTTGTACAGGGAGAGAGAGAATTTGCCAAAGACAACAAATCACTGGGTATGTTCGAGCTCAGAGATATCCCGGCAGCACCCAGAGGTGTACCACAGATCGAAGTGACGTTCGATATCGATGCCAATGGTATCCTGACCGTAGGCGCTGAGGACAAGTCTACCGGAAAATCACAGGAGATCAAGATCACCGGTTCGTCAGGACTCAGTGACGAAGAGATCGAAAAGATGGTACAGGATGCCGAAGCCAATAAAGCAGCAGACGAAGAGAGAAGAGCCTTGGTAGAGATCAAAAACCAGGGAGATGCGCTGGTGCATCAAACCAAAAAGACCCTCACTGAGCTGGGCGACAAAGTGGATGCAGGACTCAAGGCAGAGGTAGAGAAAGCCATCGAGGCACTGGAGGCAACACTCAAAGATGAGAACGCTACCAAAGAGCAGATGGAAGAGAAGATCGATGCCCTGAACACACAAAACCAAAAGCTGGCAGAGCAGGCCGCTGCCGCTCAGCAGGCAGGAGGAGAGCAGGCGAAAGCCAAACCAGAAGATGACGATGTCATCGACGCTGAGGTCGAATAAACCCCAGCTGCAGGTGTGGTCATGCCGCGCCTTTCATTTTTAACTAAATTTACTTTCTTTCGCCAAGCAGCGTACGGTGTTCGATTTTGGTACAGTGATTTTGCACGACCTTCATGCCTGCGTTTCTGGCTTTTTCGGCTGCGGTATTGTTGACCAGTCCCAGCTGCCCCCAAAATACTTTGATGTCCCCGCGCGTGATACAGGCATCGGCTATGGCATCAAAGGCTGCCGGTTTGCGAAAAATATCGACCATATCGACCTCAAAAGGTATCTCTGCCAGTGAGCGGTAGACCTTTTCTCCGAGAATGATCTCTTCTTTGGGGTAGACGGGGATGATTTTGTAGCCAGCCTTTTGCAGATAGGCTGCGACCATGTTGCTTGCTTTGGTCTCGTTGGGAGAGAGCCCCAGTATAGCGATAGTATGCACTGTTTCAAATATCTCTCTCATCTCCTCTTGATTGCTGTTGACGGTGGGAAATTCACATGCCATTCTTTTTTCCTTATTTTTGATATAATACCGCCATTATCATATCGAGGAAACAATTAATGCTGGATTTAGAATCTGTCAAACAAGCCCGCAAGCGCGTCTCAGAAGTCACCCACCGAACACCGATCTCCTATGCACCTATCTTGAGTGAGAGGTGCGGATATGAGGTATATCTCAAAAAAGAGAACCTGCAGAGAACCGGGGCATTCAAACTTAGGGGTGCGTTTAACAAGATCGCTACACTGGTAGAGAGCGGAGACAAAAAAGGCGTGGTGGCAGCCTCTGCGGGCAACCATGCACAGGGGGTAGCGTTTGCTGCCAAACATTTTGGTATAGATGCGACGATCGTGATGCCGGACTCCACGCCACTGACCAAAGTAGTGGGGGTGAGTGAGCTGGGTGCGGAGGTGATCCTGCATGGGGCAAACTATGATGAGGCCTATGCCCATGCTATCGCCTACAGCCAGGAAAAGGACAAACGCTTCGTCCATCCTTTCGAGGACGAGAAAGTGATGGCAGGGCAGGGAACCGTGGCCATAGAGATGCTGGAGGAGATCGCTGATCTGGATGTCATCATTGTGCCAGTCGGAGGCGGAGGATTGATCTCCGGGATCGCAGTGGCTGCCAAAGCGATCAAGCCTGATATCCGGATCATCGGGATCGCATCTGCCGGTGCACCGGCGATGAAGCACTCGTATGATGCAGGCACGCCCATTGACAGCAGGAGTGTGCGTACGATAGCAGACGGTATCGCAGTGCGTGATACTTCTCCTGTGACACTCTCGTATCTCCGTAAGTATGTGGATCAGCTGGAGTTGGTAGGAGAAGGTGAGATAGCCAATGCGATCCTTTTTTTGCTAGAGAAGCAAAAGTTGCTGGTAGAGGGAGCCGGATCGGTAGGCGTGGCTGCCTTGCTGCATGGCAAGCTCGACCTGCCCAAAGGATCAAAAGTCGGTGTGGTGCTGAGTGGAGGCAATATCGATGTCACCATGCTCTCTCTGATCATCGAAAAGGGGCTGGTCAAGTCAGCCAGAAAGATGAAACTGGTGGTGATCCTCATAGACAAACCGGGCTCACTGCAGGCCTTTACCCAAACCCTTATCAATACGGGTGCCAACATTGTACAGATCGGCTACGACAGAACCTCTACCGATCTTGAATTTGGTGATGCCCATGTCTCTGTGGATATAGAGACCAAGGGAGAGGCACATCAGGAGGAGATACGCCAGGCACTGCGAGAGGGCGGCTTCTCCTTCAAAGAGGAGCACTGATCTCTCTCCTGAGGGCTAGATCTGCAAAAGTCAGCTCATCTTCATGATGATGTCTTCCAGTGAATTGGCGCTCATTCTCAGCCGTTTGCTGATATCATGAAGCTGGGACAGGAGTTCTGTGTGGGCAAAACGTTCTCTGTCATCTTGCATTTGGATGATCTGTGCTTTTTTTTCTATGTAGTCATTCATAAATATATCATAGGTATCTCTGACTCTTTTTGCGCTTTCAGCCGTTTTTTTCGGGTCGCTCTTGACGGTTTTGAAGCCGGCACCAAGCAGCTCTGACTGGAGCTGAAGATGATGGATGAGGTTGCCATAATCCTTGTCCAGCTGTACCATGCCATAGGCTTTGGCTTCTATGACGAAGTGGCGTATGCTGATCGCACTCCAGTCGAGTTCGGTAATGACACGGTAGATGGATTCTCTGTCTATAGGCGTGATAAAGACATTGAGGAGGTCTTTCATGTTGGTATCCCTGATCTCACCGGCCTGGTGCTGATCGTTCAAAATAGATTGACAGTGTGCTTCATCTTGTTGGATAAAACATTTTTCAAGATCATGCATGATCTTGTTGATGATCATGGCATGTGTATCCAAAGCAGCAAGAAAATCGATCTCTTTGGGCAAAATATATTTTTTAATCCAAGAGCTACTCATGATATCACTCCTAATAATGTGGTCAGTAGATAGGCATACCCTGCACCAAAGAGGATAGAGACAGGTACATTGACTATCCAGCCGAGCACGATCTCTCCTGCGCGTTTCCATCTGACATGCGCAGGTTTTTCTGCTGCACCGTTGCCTAGCAAAGTGGCTGTGACGACCTGCGTGGTAGAGGTGGGCGCACCTATGCTGGTGGCGAGTGTGTTGATCAGCGCTGCACCCAGCTGATTGGCAACAGAGTGTATCAGCTTGACATGGTAGATCTCAAATCCCAGTGTTTTGATGATACTCCATCCTCCAAACAGTGTACCCAGTGTGATCGCCGTGGTGCACAGGAAAATGACCCATAAAGGAATCATAAAGACCTCCGTATGGTGTGAGGCCAGAAGCATCATCCCTATGATCGCCATGCCTTTTTGTGCATCATTGGCACCATGGGAAAACCCAAGCCATGCTACGGAGAAGTATTGTGACAACACAAAAAAGGGACGTACTTTTATGGTAAAACGTTTAAAGATAAAGAAGAGTAGTTTCATCATGAGAAAACCCGCAAAAAACCCTAAAAACGGTGAGGCAAAAAGACCTACGATCACTTTCATGACACCGGTCAGAGACCCTTGGCTCAACGCATCAAATCCCCAGTTGATCTGCGATGTGCCGACGATAAGAAGACCTGCACCTACCAACCCGCCTGCCAAAGAGTTGGAAGAGGAAGAGGGGAGACCGAATTTCCATGTAATGATATTGTAGGTAACTGCTGCCAAAAGTGCCGCAATGACTAAGGCCTGGGCATCGATAGGCTTCGCACCGTGTATGTTTACAAATGTGCCTATGGTGTCCGCAACAGCCAAGCCCATGACAAGAGGTCCCAAAAAGGTAAAAAAACTCACTATCGCAATGACCACTTCTGTTTTCATGGCACGTGAGGCGATGGCCGTAGCTACCATATCCGCAGCATCATGAAAGCCATTGGTAAAATCAAAAACAAAGACAGCACCGACAGTTACAATGAGCAGAAATGTATAGATATCCATCCGGTTCACCAAGAGAAAATCACAAGAGCATCTTTTTGGCTGGCTGCATTATCTAGCAAGACAGAGAGGCTCTGTCTGGTTTCCTAGTATTGGTCAAATTTGCCTTCTTTGATCTCTTTTTGTAAGACATCCATGGCATTTTGCATCACGTCGATGATGAGTTCTGCCGATTTTCTGTCGTCATTTTCCGGTATATCCCAGTCAAATATTTTCATATTGCCTTTAAACACGGCACGCAGCTCTTTGATGATCTCGTTTTGCATCTTTTCTATCTCTTGCTCTTGAGGTGTCATGACCTTTCCTTTTTGGTAGTATACTACTTTTTGCATAACCAAGTATGTGATTGCTTGTGTTTTCAGCACTGTATGGTGCCAAAATCAAAGAGATTACGGCGCTTAGCTTAGCAATTTTACCTGCTCTTCACGCTGATCTTTTAAGAGTTTTACCAATTCTTTTTTGAGCGCTTTGTCTGTGCTCTGGTCTGCCAGTATTTCAAGCGTTTTGTTGATACGTTCATGGTGCTGTCTGCTGGAGAGCATATACTCTTTGTGGCGAAGCTCATCCTCATGGAGTTTGAGTTTGAGGTGCTGGTTGCGTCGGTGGATCAGATAGATGAGCCCAATAAGCAGTATGAAAAGAATCACTCCGGCAATAAGATACTGCTGATACAGTGCGGAATGCTCCTTCTCGAGAATGATCTCGGAGCGCTGTCGTTCTTTTTCGATAGCGATCTTGCGTTGGTTCTCTGAAGCGATGATCGCCTGTCTGGTCTGGTCTGCACTTTTACTTTTTTCCAGCTCCAGCTGTTTGAGTGTGGTTTCTTTCTGCGCTGCGATGGAGGAGAGGGTCTCCTGGTGTTTGGCTTGCATGGCTGTCAGGGCGATATGCTCTTCTATCTTTGTGAGTGGTTGAGGTGCAAGTACTGTCTGTTTTTGTCCCATGAGATAGGGGGTTTGCCTGTTTCCGCTGTCACTGTTATGACTATTGCACCCTGAGAAAAGCAGGATAAAAAGCGCTAAAACCATCCGTATATATTTCACAAGAGCACTCCTTATTTTCTGAAGTATTGTACCAAAAGAGTCCTTGTCTAATTATTTTTTGCTATAATCCTACACTATAATTTACTTGGGATCTATGTCCCGGAACGGAGTTCCTGTCATGAAAATGAGCGGTGCACAGATGATTTGTGAGGCGATTATCGCAGAGGGTATCAAGACGGTTTTTGGCTACCCCGGCGGTGCGATCATGAATGTCTATGATGAAATCTACAAGCAGAATAAATTTGAGCATATCCTGACCAGACATGAGCAGGCAGCAGTCCATGCGGCCGACGGCTATGCCAGGGCCAGTGGTGAAGTGGGCGTGGCGATGGTGACCTCCGGTCCCGGATTTACCAATGCGGTCACCGGTATCGCTACGGCATATACGGACTCTATCCCTTTGGTGGTGATCTCGGGACAGGTGCCTCTCTCTCTGATCGGCACGGATGGATTTCAGGAGATTGATGCGGTGGGTATCTCTCGTTCCTGTACCAAACATAACTATCTGGTACGTACACTTGAAGAGCTTCCGCGTGTCCTAAAAGAGGCTTTCTATATCGCCAGAAGCGGACGACCGGGTCCTGTACTTGTAGATGTGCCCAAGGACATTACCGGCGAAATAGGGGAATTTCTCTATCCATCCGAAGTAAACCTTCCAAGCTACAAACCAAACTACAAGGGTAACAATCGACAGATACACAAAGCAGCCAAAGCGATACTGGAAGCCAAAAAGCCCTTGCTCTATATCGGCGGAGGTGCTGTACTGAGCGGTGCGGCTGAGATCGTCAGGGAGCTAGCATGGATGACACAGATACCGGCGGTCGAGACACTGATGTCCAGAGGCGTGATGGGTGCGAAAAACCCTCTGCTGCTGGGAATGTTGGGTATGCATGGCAACTACGCCTCCAATATGGCGATGAGTGAGACGGATCTGGTCATTTCTCTGGGCGCCAGATTTGATGACAGGGTGACGGGAAAGCTCAGCGAGTTTGCCAAATATGCCGATGTGATTCATGTGGATATAGATCCTGCCAATATCGCCAAACTGGTGGATGTGGATTACCCGATCGTGGGTGACATCAAAACAGTGGTGGAGAAGCTGATCCCGCTTCTCAAAGAGGAGATCCATACAGAACGCTATCAGGTCTGGAGAGATATTCTCGGACGATACGATGAACTGCATCCGCTGCTTTACAATGACAGTGATGAGGTGATCAAGCCACAGTGGGCGATCGAGCGACTGGGCGAGCTGGTCGGAGAGCAAGCGATCATCACCTCTGACGTGGGGCAGCACCAGATGTGGGCAGCACAGTTCTACCCCTTTGACAGACCTAATCAGTGGATCAACTCGGGAGGCCTGGGGACGATGGGCTTCGGTTTCCCGGCGGCCATAGGCGCCAAAAAGGCAGTACCGGAAAAAACGGTGATCAATATTACCGGTGATGGCTCGATCCTGATGAACGTGCAGGAGCTTGTCACTGCGGCAGAACACAAGATACCTGTCATCAATGTGATCCTGAACAACCATTTTCTCGGCATGGTACGCCAGTGGCAGACCTTCTTCTATGACAAGCGCTACTCTGAGACGGATCTGAGCTATCAGCCTAACTGGAAGATGCTTGCAGAAGCCTGTGGCGGCATCGGCTATGATGTGACCACCAAAGAGGAGTTCGATGCAGCCATCAAAGATGCGATCGAGCAGGACAAAGTGGCTTTTGTGAATGTGGCTGTGGCCAGACTGGAAAATGTATTGCCAATGGTGCCCTCTGGCGGCGCACTCTACAATATGCTGCTAGAGCACAAGGAGGAGAAATAATGGAGGCAGTTAGAAGAGTTATTTCTGTGGTAGTGCTGAATGAGGCACAAGTACTTGCTCGTGTCTCCGGTCTTTTTGCGGCCAGGGGATATAATATAGAGTCCTTGACAGTCGCACCGATACCGGAGACAGATATGTCACGTATCACTATCGTCACCAAGGGTAACAAAAGAGTGATAGAGCAGATCACCAAACAGCTGCATAAGCTTATTCCTACGTTCAAAGTCATTGAGCATGAGGAGATGGTGGAAAAGGAGCTGGTATTGATCAAATTTCCTATCGAGGAGAGTCTCAGTGATATTCAGGTACTTTGTCAGGCCTACAACGGTGGTATTGCCAATGTGGGGGAGAAGATGGTGATCGGCATGGTGACAGATGAGCCGGCACGTGTCAAGCATTTTATCGAAGCAGCAAAACGCTACAGCCCTATCGAAATCGTTCGTGGTGGAGTGGTTGCTATCGAAAGATAGCCCTTCGACAAGCTCAGCTATTCGTAGGGTGCGTAATCACGCACCATTATTTATTTTGGTGCGTGATTACGCACCCTACATAAGGACTTGAATGACCTACAAACTCTCCGAAATTGCAAAAAATCTTACTATCCATTTTGATGGCAATGATATCGAGATCAGCGGTCTCCATACCCTCTCTGAAGCGACCGCTTCCCAGCTCAGCTTTATAGACAAGGATGCTTACATAGAAGCACTCAAGTCTACCAAAGCAGCAGCTGTGCTGCTGCCGGAAAGGTATCTTCCCTCTCTCCCCGAAGGTGTGATCCCTCTGTTAACGGAGCAGCCCTATCTGGCCATGGCCAGGATCAGCAGTCTTTTTCAGTATCCGCTCTCTGTCGCGCATGCAGTGCCGCAGTGTGGCGAGGCATGCCAGATAGATGCAAGTGTGATCTGTGGCAAAGATGTCACACTGGGTGACCGTGTCACAGTCATGGCAGGCTGTGTGATTGGAGAAGGAGTCACGATAGGGGATGATACGATCCTCTACCCCAATGTCACACTTTATCATGGCAGCCGGATCGGCAGCTCCTGTATCCTGCATGCGGGTGTGGTGATCGGTGCGGACGGCTATGGTTTTGTCAGGGATGCAGAGGGCAGGCATGTCAAGTTCTATCAAAACGGAGCTGTAGAGATCGGCGACCGTGTAGAGATCGGTGCCAACAGTACGGTGGACAGGGCTACTTTTGGTGTGACCAGGATCGGCGCAGGTACCAAGATAGACAATCTGGTACAAGTCGCCCACAACTGTGAGCTGGGAGAAGACTGTTTGCTGGTCTGCCAGACGGCACTGGCGGGTTCTACTAGACTGGGAAACGGTGTGACCATGGGCGGACCGAGCGGTGCTACGGGGCATCTGGAGATAGGGGATCATGCCACGATAGCCTCCAGAGCAGGGGTTACCAAGTCACTTCGGGGAGCGAAAGTCTATGGCGGTTTCCCTGCTATTGAGCAGAAGTTGTGGCTGAAGATGCAGGCAAAACTGCTGCAGCTGATCAAAAAAAGATAGGACAATATATTGGCAACGACTGCAGAAGAGATCAAACAATTATTGGAAGCGCGCATCCTGGTGATCGATGGTGCTACAGGTACGCAGATACAAAACCTGGAGATCCCGGCGGAAGCCTGGCTGGATGCACAGGGGGTAGAGCAGGAAGGCTGTAATGAACTCCTTAATGCGACGGTACCAAACCTGATGCGAGACATACACAATGCCTATGCCAAAGCAGGGGCGGATATCATCAAAACCAACACCTTTGGTACTATGCCCTGGGTGCTTGATGAGTATGGCATGGGTGAACGTGCCTACGAACTCTCCAAACTTGGCGCAGAGATCGTCAAAGAGGTTTGCGAGCGATACAGTACAGCAGAGAAGCCACGCTTCGTGCTGGGATCCATAGGGCCCGGCACGAAGCTTCCGAGTCTGGGGCATATTCACTATGACGAGATGTACGAGGGTTACAAGACCGTAGCATTGGGCTTGATAGACGGGGGATGCGATATCTTTATGCTGGAGACCTGTCAGGATCCCCTGCAGATCAAGGCAGCCCTGCATGCCTGCCAGGATGCCAATACAGAACGGGGCTTGACATTGCCTATCATGGTCTCTGTGACGATCGAGTTGAGCGGTTCCATGTTGATCGGTACGGATGCGAGTACGATTGTGACGATACTGGAGCCTTTTGATATCCTCTCTCTGGGCTTCAACTGCGGCACGGGCCCAGATCAGATCAAAAAGCATCTGCGTACCCTTTCGGAGCTTTGCCGTCTCCCTATTTCGGTGCATGCCAATGCAGGGCTGCCACAAAACAGAGGAGGCTATACCTACTATCCGATGGGTCCCGATGAATTTACCGCCAAGCAGTTGGAGTTTACAGAATTTGACGGGGTAAGTTTCCTGGGCGGATGCTGTGGGACGACCCCGCAACATATCCATACACTTCAAAAAGCAGTGGCCGGCAAAAAGCCCAAAAAGCCTACAGGCTCTATCGCACC
>FXBE01000100.1_pt1 | contig 13733 bp, 12 predicted proteins | sample 5335311 | NCBI WGS metagenome assembly FXBE01 (sample SAMEA103928390, study PRJEB20085) | sediment metagenome | biome: marine biome; feature: hydrothermal vent; material: sediment | place: Atlantic Ocean | collected 2013-08-06T02:46:56 | depth 0.05 m | reverse complement strand
TGCGTAGCCCGCTATGCGCCCGTTTCAGCCCTTGCTCTCGATAAAAACTAGCTCACTATAATTTCCGCATCCGTGGCCGCGCGAAGTATATGCAACGATTGTGATCTTTTAAGCAGGAGCAAAAAGACCCGTCAGAATGATCAAGTTATTCCATGCGCGTTCCTTAACGAAGGGAGATGATAGTTAATGCCAGAGACGCGAATTCAGCAATCCAGACCTTCCCAAGATTCCCTTAAACAGCTAAAAATTCCGCCTCATTCTATAGAGGCAGAACAGGCCGTGCTCGGCGGTTTAATGTTAGACAACCAAACCTGGGACCATATCGCTGATAAAATTGTTGCGGCTGATTTTTATCGGCAAGATCATCGCAGTATCTTTAGCGCTATTGAATCACTGGCGGACAAGAACCAACCTTTCGACGTGGTGACCCTTTCCGAGTGGTTAGAGCCACGCGGCGAACTCGAAAATGCGGGTGGTCTCAGTTACCTTGGCGTTTTAGCAAAAGACACACCCAGCGTAGCCAATATTCGCGCCTATGCCGATATCGTGCGCGAGCGTGCCATCCTGCGTGGCCTCATCGGTGTTGCCGGCGAGATTGCGGATACCGCGTTTAATCCAGGGGGTCGCGAGAGCCGTGAAATTCTTGACGACGCTGAACGCAAGGTATTTGAAATTGCCGAGCAAGGAATGCGTGGCAAGCAGGGGTTTCAACCGCTTAAATCACTAGTCAAAGGTGCCGTTGAGTACATCGACACTATGAACGAGAGGGGTGACGGCCTGATCGGTGTCTCGACGGGCTATGAGGATTTAGATCAACTGACATCGGGCCTACAATCCGGAGACCTTATCATCGTGGCCGGCCGGCCTTCGATGGGTAAAACCAGTTTTGCAATGAATATTGCCGAGTACGCCGTGATCAAACAGCAAAAACCGGTGGCGATATTTAGTATGGAAATGCCGGGAGAACAATTGGCGCTGAGGATGTTGTCATCCATGGGGAGAATTAACCAACAACGTTTGCGCACGGGTCGTTTGCAGGATGAGGATTGGCCACGGCTGACGAGTGCTGTGGAGCTACTGGCCAATGCCCCAATGTTCATTGATGATACACCGGCGCTGACGCCTACTGAGCTGCGTTCGCGCGCGCGTCGCCTAGCGCGTGAACACAAAGGGCTAAGCCTAATTGTGATCGATTATCTGCAATTAATGCAAGGCTCGGGTGGCGGTGAAAATCGAGCCACTGAAATATCCGAAATATCCAGAGGTCTCAAGGCCCTTGCCAAGGAGTTGAAGGTCCCGGTGATGGCCCTCTCTCAGTTAAATCGTAGCCTAGAGCAGCGGCCGAACAAGCGTCCGATTATGTCTGATTTAAGGGAGTCGGGCGCCATTGAGCAGGATGCTGATGTGATTATATTTATCTATCGTGACGAAGTTTATAACGAAGAAAGTGAGCATAAAGGTTCCGCAGAGATTATTATTGGTAAACAGCGTAATGGTCCTACAGGCACCGTGCGGCTTACCTTTCGCGGCGAATTCACTCGTTTTGAAAGCTACTCGCCCGATGTTTATTCCAGTAATGATTTTTCTTAAACGTGTAAATCGCCCATTAGAATGACCCGTCCTGCCCGAGTTCGCATTGACCTCATAGCGTTACGCAATAACCTCTCTATTGCCCGGGAACTCGCGGGTGAAACTAAGCTTATGGCCGTCATCAAAGCCGATGCCTATGGCCACGGGATGCTTGAAGTGGCACAAGCTCTCGCGGATGCTGATGCTTTTGCGGTGGCTTCAATAGGGGAGGGCATGCAGCTAAGATCATCCGGTATCACTCAGCCCATTTTGGTGCTTCAAGGCGCACATCGCCCATCGCAATTGAAGCAGGCGGTAGCGTCTGAATTGACGCTGTGTATCCATCAATCAGGACAGATAGAGGATTTACAGAAATATCAGGACCGATGGCCGAAATTATGGCTAAAACTCGATACGGGAATGGGTCGGCTAGGTTTTCCGCCCGCCGATCTCGATACGTTATTAAACATATTGGGCGAAAATTGCGAGTCGATTATGATGCACTTTGCTAATGCAGACGTTCCCGACGACTCTCGGAATGCAGCCCAGCTTCTAGCTTTTCGCCCAGCAATGGATCGGTCTGGCTATGCCCTAAGTGCAGCCAATTCAGCGGCATTGCTGGCAATGCCCGATGCAAGGCTCGATTGGGCTCGTCCTGGGGTTATGTTGTACGGCGTTTCGCCGTTTGAATCACCACAACCTTCCGTAGCCGAATTACAGCCCGTTATGACCTTAACTGCACCGCTCATTGCCATTAACCATCATCAGCGTGGTGATCAGATTGGCTATGCAGGCAGTTATACGTGCCCGGAACCGATGCCAGTAGGCGTCATAGCCATAGGTTATGGCGATGGTTATCCCCGTCATGCCGTTGCAGGTACGCCAATTTTGGTAAACGGTATTGAGTGCCCACTCATCGGGCGCGTTTCAATGGATATGCTGACCGTTGATTTACAGGACTGTCCCGACGTTGAGCTTGGAACAGAGATTACTTTATGGGGCAAAGGCCTGCCTGTAGAGCGAGTGGCAAAAAAAGCCGGTACTATCGGCTACGAACTCTTATGCTCCGTAGGTGCGCACTGTGGACGCGTTTACTAAAATTTGGACTACTTGTTGAGTAGATATAAACTAACCTGGTAATACCTCAGAAGGAGTCAAAATTCACATGACCAAAAATAAAGAAAACAGCGTAACCAGTATCACCTCAAAAGAGGCTTTTAAACTGATTCAGGAGCAACCGAACGCGATTCTTGTCGATGTGCGTGCCACCATGGAGTTTCTCATGATTGGACACCCAGCAGGCGCGATTCATATCGCCTGGTTGGACGAGCCAGATTGGGAACCCAATCCAAATTTTGTACGTCAGATCAGAGAGTTGATCTTGGGTGGCGTGATCTGTTCCAATGATGGTTGCCTACCTATTCTGCTTATTTGCCGAAGCGGTAACCGTTCTTTCGAAGCCGGCGAAGTGTTAGTAAAAGCGGGCTTAAAAAATGTATATAACATTTCTGATGGATTTGAAGGGCCTCGCGATGATAATCATCATCGCGGCACGGTTGCGGGGTGGCGGTTTGAGGGCTTGCCGTGGGAGCAGTGCTAGGAGGCTGTCCGAGAATAGAGAGCCTACTGCGAAAAAGCCATTCTGGCCCTTTTTTCCGCTGATTTTAGTTAAAGATAACCAATATTCGCCTCAAATCAGTGAAAAAAATGACTCACAATGGCTTTCCCTCGCGACGACTTCTATTCTCGGACAGCCTCCTAGTTAATTTCTATCCTGCCTGTAGGGCCGATTCCACCTGCCGTATTTTCCTGGACCAGGGTTATTGACTCGCAATAGGTTTTGTTGCGCGCTCTAGTGGCCTTTTTTTAAAGCTAGGCGATTGGGGTTTGCCAAGAAGCTCTCCTAACAGAGATTTAGAGCAGGCCGCAATAGACGCTTTGCTCAGGTGCCTCTCACGTAAAAGAAACTCATCCATCAAAAATGAGTCTTTGTAGAGGGTATCTGAATCAGAGGGATTGAAAGCATTGTTTATTGTGATTCGTGCAATCCGCCCAAGGTTTATTCCACGTCCATCGTCTAAAATAATCATATGAGGAGCGATGCCATTCGCCGGTTCGGGCCGAGGGAAATTAATGACGTCTAACAGCTCATAGTCTATGCTGGAGTAATAGACTCCAAGATGGATATTCCCTGGCTTAAGCTCAACGAGAAAAATCTTTTCCCCAATTGCGTTTCTCAGTGAATCAACTTGCCGCAGATAATTTGGGGAGGGCCAAAGTTCCCTTGCAATGTCGTTTTGCCTAGCGTGTATTTGTTTCAATTTTAAGCCACGTAAAAACCTGGAAGGTCCAATAATGATTAATACCCGAGTAAAATACTATGATAATAATCAATGCAGGCTCCGAGCTTTTTTTGACAATATTCAAAAAGGTAAGTTGTCCCTTTCCTTTTTGAATATTGGAAGTTGATGGAGCTACGCCAAGCCACATGAATATAAACACTGTCATAACCGAATTATCGTATAAGAGGATTGCGCAAAAAATCCTTTTTGCATTTCTTGTTTTCAATTCTCAAATGACCTTAGCCGCATTAACCGTCGGTGATAAATTGTCGTCCATTGAGTTCCATGATCAACATGATCGCTTGTATACGATTAATGAAGATGTGCGATTGATTTTGTTCTCCTCAGATCGCCCAGCATCGAAATTGGTGCAGCAGGCGCTTGAAAAAAAGAATGCGGCCTTTCTTGAACATCGAGGCATTCTCACTATTGCTGATATCAGCAACATGCCTACAATCATTACGCGCCTTTTTGCGCTTCCCAAAATGAGGCGCAGTGCTTATCCGATGTTGCTGGGACGTACTCCTGAAAAGACAGAATTATTTCCTCGCGAGTCCGGAAAGCTCACGCTGGTGTATCTTAATCAGCTCGAGGTTATCGATATCGTTATGACCGACTCATTGAAAGTTATACAGTCTGCGCTCGAAGAGCGAAACGAGTTAGAGCATTAATGAGGTGAACGCACCCTGACTGCAACAAAAGCGCCCTGACCATATCCATGGCATAAGGGTTCAATTTGATGAGTCATCTCAAGTGACTGAAAAAGTGTTTGCCGCCAGAGGGGTTCAATAAAACCATTTAACTCAAGCATGCGTTTAATTTCGGAGGAGGTAAAAAACGTAGCATCACGATAGAATACGTTTTCGGCTTGATGTGCGAGATACTGCTGCCCCAATTTGGTTTCGCGGTCAATAAACCCAAGAATCAGTGAACCGCCGGGTTGTAGAATGCGTTTTGCCTCCTGCAATAGGGTACTGACGTTATCGACAAAGCAGATCGTGGTCACGCTGAGAATATAGTCAAAACTATCATTCGCAAAAGGAAGTGCTTCAGCGATAGCTTGAACAGTTGTGATCCCTCTTTTTTCCGCATAAGCCAACATCTCACTGGCCGGATCAATGCCAATTTGTACGCCTAGCGGAGCCGCAAAACGCCCGGAACCAACCCCAACGGAAAGACCCAAACCCTGCCGAGGTTGCAAGTCACGAATAGCCAGGAGTTCCGATTGCCAAGCCGCGGGGTGACGTTCAAACCACAGGTCGTAACGTTTATGGAGGGATACGAAAGGCGTCAAATGCCTCATTTTCACGGCCAGAAATATAAACCCGCCAGGCCAAACAAAAGGCCGAACGCGATATTCACCAGCTTTAGCCAGATAAAGGCGCGCCCGGATACGGCCAGCAAAGGAAGGGTGCCATGGCCATCCTGTACGATGGAACTGGCCAACAGTATAGAGAAAGGAATCGTGCCCTGCGCGAACAGTGTGACAAATACCAAGTGAGGACCAGATTCAGGAATAATACCAACCAACACTGCAATCAGTAATACCAGGAATAAGTTACCCTGAATCCATTCACTGAAATTTAGCCAACTGTCTAAATAATGAATCGCTAGCAGAGCCGTGAAGGTCCAGAGAAAAACCCTCGTTAGGTGCTTTTTAATCACGTGTTCCCAAAGGTGCTGTTCCAAGAAGTGATCGGGCACGGTCAGCACGATAAACAGGGCGAAACAGGCACTTAGAGTAAAGGTTATCTTTTCCCAGTTCCAATCTTCTGGCCCCAGCAGACCGACGCCAAGTAGAAACAGAAAGCTGCCAAACATAGCAATCAGTATCGCTCTGGGAAAGCCGAGTTGTTTGAGCTGAGCCAGCATAGTCGCGGGCACAAAACACTGACAAGCTGCTTCATTGTGCAGTTCCAACTCATGATCCTGCTGCTGGAGAAAACGCGCCTGATTCTTAAATAGGGCATCCGCTAGCCAACCCGCAAGCAATGCGACACCAAACAGGACTATCGATATCCATAAAGCCTGCAGAGGGAACATAGAAAACATTACGAAAGCCTCATCGCCGCTAGTGGCGACCATCGTTGCCACCAAGGCGCCAAAGCTAAAGGCACGATGCGAATACAGGGAGACCGCAGTAAACGCGCCTAGACAGCCTGGCACTACCCCGAGAAAAGCACCCAGTACATATTGACCAAGGCGGTTTTTCCGCAGCGTGTGCTGCCAGGTACCCCGCGTCTGCACATTCACGTACTCGATCAACAGCATCATAATCAGTACGAAACTGGTGATCATTAGGGCATGCTTAAGGACACCTATAAACATCACTGCTATTTCCTCATTTTCTTTATTCCACCTTCATCGTCCTGCCAGTAACGCTGCATCTCCAAAAACGTGAAAGACGCAGACCATGTGATAAATCCAAGTCCGATTAAACCTTCCATGGCCGTCAGGATTTTGAGTGGACCGAGCGGAATTATATCGCCGAAACCCAGCGTGGTGTATACGACGGCGGAATAGTAAAAGTAAGAAAACAATTGATGGTTATCGAGACCTTTGAGTTCCCCTAAACCGAGGGTGTGGAGACCCCGATAAGCCGCAGCGAATATCAGGATTTCCACGGTATGCAGCAGGAAAAGACCGAGAACCAATTGCAGAATTCGTATTCGTGGCCGTTTGCTGGGCCGCGCCAACAGGTTTGTAAAGATGCGCAGCGCTTCATAGTGAAAAAGAACGGTAATCAGAATCAGGCTAATTGACAGGATGCTTGCAATCCAGAGATCCGTCGCTAGATAATTCTCGATAGAAGCACTTCTGTTCCTTAGCCGGTATTTGGAAATTGAGCCTCAACCGGCCTTTGTCGATACTCTAATATCAGTGCTCATGTCGGTGCTTTCCTTGCTTTAAATAATCAGTCATATTATCCAGTGTTATCTCAACAAGTTGCCCACTGTTCAAGTCATCAATGATCTCCTTGATCGGTGCCTTGTTTTTCTTTGTAGCGTAGACTTTTACTCCGCCTTCTCGCAGCCTCAGATAGGGATTGGCGCCCATGTTTCTGATCACCAGTCTGTCGACACCTTGTTCGACAAACCAGGCGGCAAGATCAACGCCACCATGATGAGGGTTGTTCTTGATCTCAATATTGCTTTGGCCATCGATAAAGGCGATTTCCTTGCTTTTGCCAAAGATGGTGGTGATTTGAGTTTCATCGTTTTTGGTTCTTGCGGGAATTGCGATCATAGTTTCTTTCCTTTCGTGACATCGACTGAGGTGGAGTATTCCACCGCCAGTCAAATTGTCTCTTTTGTTGTTAAGTAAAACGTGCGTGCTTAGATTTCATTCTGATCCGATGGTTTCGGTAAACCTGCTAATTTACAAAGCATGCGTACGGGGCCATGAGGAAAGAGTTCATACAAGTAAGTTTTATACGCCTCTTGTTCATGAAATTTTTCCCCATGATATTTACCCAAAGTTGACACCAGTTTATACATTGTCGGATGAACTTTATTCTCTTGGTAATAATCTCGAAAATAAGCAATAAGTCCACGTGCGGTTTCGCTAACAGGCTTATGACCGTCGACCTCATGCTGTTTGATCAGTGCGTCACAGACTTCATCGTTCCACTCATCCACGTTAAGCAGGAAGCCCTCATCATCGGTTTTAATCATTTTGTCATTAACTTCGATATTCATTGTTTTTCTCCTATTTCTAAGTTGATTGGAGTTAGGTATTCTTGATGCGTCTCGGGTATGAACCGATCATTCAATTCTGAATCTATACTGGTTTTCAGCATCCAAAACCGGTTTGGAGTCAGGCCGAAAATCGGTTAGGAACATGCACGGAATAATCTTTGTGCACGTTCCTTAACCTTACGTTACGCAGCTTTATCCACCTCACTGGGCAAGCCAGTTCCAGTCGATAGTCCAGCCGCTTTCCAACCGACCATGCCACCCGCAAGATTGGCAACATTACTAAAGCCTGCGCTCTTGAGCATGGAGCTGGCTAATGATCCGCGGCATCCATGTCCACAGAGGAAAATGATCTGCTTATCTTTTGGCAATTCTTCCTGCTGATCTTTGAGTTTTGCCAGTGGTATCGACTTGGCTTGTGCGATGCGTTCGCCGGCTTGTTCAGATTCGGTACGGATATCGACCAATAGAGCTTGCCCCGATTTCACATTCTGCTCAGCTTCTTGCGGAGTCAGGTAGGAAAAACTGTCGGTTTGCCTCGCCTCTTTCCGCCAAGCATCTATTCCTCCCGCCAGATATCCTTTTACGCGATCGTAGCCCATACGATAAAGTCTCATCGCCGCGGTGGATACACTTGAAGGACTGCCGACCAATGCAATATCTGAATGTGGATCGATAGCAAAACCTATCAGCAGTGAAAAATGTTCGTCAGTGACAGTATTTAAAGAACCGGGGATATGGCAGGCAGCAAAGCCCGCTTGATCACGCAGATCGAGAATCGTACCGTTCCAGTTAGCCACATCTTTTGTACTCAATGGTTGAGGTTGTTGAAAAGGCAGTTCAAGCCCTTCACCGGTCGCATTCTTTTTCGCCGTAACGAAGTAATAAGCGGGCGGAGTGGGCATTGCCGATTGCAGCTCTGCCTCAAACATATCGAACCGCTCAAGTTGCAACATCAGGTTTGCTTGTTTCTCGTAACCAATCGTTGAAGGATTGCGTTGTCCTACTCGCTTTCCACAGAGCGAACCTGCGCCATGAGCGGGATACACCAGCAAACCATCGGGCATTGCGCGATATTTTTCCATGGTTTCAAAAAGTTTTTGCGTTAGCTCTTTTTGTAGATCGGGACCAAACAAATCGGGACGTCCAACATCGCCAGAGAACAAGGAGTCGCCGGAAAAAACAGCTAAGGGCTCGCTCGATGCATCATGGTCTGTGAGAAGTAAACTGATATGGTCCGGAGTGTGCCCCGGAGTCTCCATGACTTGTAGATCCACGCCGCCAAGATTAATAACGTCGCCATCCTTCGCGGTTTGAATAGGATAATCCACCTGCGCTTTAGCACCCATAATAATCGGTGCAGAGCTAAGTTGGCTCAACCGTATTTGCCCACCGCTAAAATCAGCATGTGTATGAGTAAGAAAAATATGGGTAATAGGAGCCTGCCACTCAGCGGCGGTACTCAAGTATTCCTCGATATCACGCTGGGGGTCGATCACCACCGCCTTACCATCAGACAGAATCATGTACGAAAAGTGTGAAATGCCGGGGGAGTAAAAAGTTTTGAGTTCCATAAAAATACCTCGTATTACAAATTAATTAATAACCAAGTAAAATAGTAGGTATTTAAGAGCTGACTGTCGTTGACAATTATCAGTCGTGAAAAAAGGAATTGAATTTAGAGGTTTTAATGTTGTAGCAAGTTTGAATTTTCTTGCAGATTGGATATAGAAAGTGAGTTTCGGTAACCCGAAACTCACTTATTAAGACTCTAAAACTTAGAGTGATTTCTTACAGAAGTACCAATCAGTACATTCATACTCATCGCTAGCGGCACGCTCGGCAGCTTCTTCTGTGGTAGCGGGTGGAGGCACAATAACTTTATCACCAGGCTGCCAGTTTTCAGGAGTCGCAATGCCGTTGGCATCGGAAGTTTGCATTGCTTTTACCAGGCGCAAAAACTCATCAATGGAGCGGCCATTGCTCATGGGGTAATACACCATGGCGCGCAGTATTCCGTCTGGGTCGATGATGAAGGTAGCGCGTACGGCGGAGGTATCTGCCGCTCCGGGGTGGATCATGCCGTAGGACTTGGCCACTTCCATTGAGAGATCCGCAATGATGGGGAATGGAATGTCTACACCAAACTTTTCTTTGATGTTGCGGACCCAGGCGACATGCGAGTAATGGCTATCAATCGATAGACCCAGCAACTCCGTGTTGATGGCTTGGAATTCCTCGTGACGTTTAGCGAAGGCCATAAATTCAGTGGTACAAACGGGCGTGAAATCAGCCGGATGAGAAAATAGTACGAGCCACTTGCCACTGTAGTCCTCTAGCTTTTTGTTGCCGTGAGTCGTGGGTGCGTTGAAAGCGGGAGCGGCTTCGTTTAAGCGAGGCAAGCCGTATGCGGTATCAGTATTTGTGTCCATGTTGTACTCCTAAATATCGGGTTAAGGTTGGTTGTGTCTGCTCTTGAATAAGCTTGAGGCGTATATTAATCGTTACTTATATTTAGGTGAATTGGTTTGTTCCTATTGGCCTGATAGTCATACCCTATCGGTTAGCCGTGGCGAGATCTGCTTCGGAATCTCATTAATCCAGGTTGCCGAAATTTTCAAACAAATTTTGGTAGTGTTGCCCGGTTTTCAATAGATCAAGGTGATTCCCCCTTTCAATGATTTGGCCATTTTCCAGCACCAGGATTTCGTCCATGGCATCCAACCCTGTTATTCGGTGGGTAATGAGCAATAGAGAACGGTCTCCGAGGTAGTCGAACAGGGCTTGCATCGTTGCTCGTTCAGTAGTCGCATCCAGGCCTTCGCCGGGTTCGTCGAGTACCAGGATTGGGGCGTCTTTGAGAACCGCCCTAGCGATGGCGATACGTCGTGCCTGGCCACCGGATAGCTTAACCCCGGCCTCGCCGACGAAGGTATCGTAGCCTTCTGGTTGTGATTGGATAAAGTCATGGATTTGGGCAATACGGCAAGCTGCTTCCATCTCCGCCGTATCCGCCTCGAGATTCGCCAGCATGAGGTTGTTACGGATCGTGCTATTGAATAGGTGAGTGCGTTGGGAAACAACCGCAATTTTCTGGCGTACCGTATCCCCCGTCCAAGCCTCCAGTGGGTGGCCTGCGAACTCGATTTGGCCCGCATTGGGTTCCCGGAATCGCAGTAATAAATCGATCAAGGTGCTTTTGCCTGAACCGGTGGGGCCTACGATGGCCAGTTTTTTTCCGGGGGATAAATCGAAACTAATATCGTGCAGAGCTTCAGTGTCTCCTCTCACGTAGCGGAAAGAGACGCCTTGGAGATGTATTGAACAGGCATCGGGAGCGGCCGGTTCTTCGGCCGGCTCTTGCACTTCCGGTTCCGTATCGACAATTGAAAAGATGCGTCGTGCCGCCGCCAGCGTTTCGCCAAGGCTTTGGAATGCCAATGGTAGCGGCAATATGGCCTCGAAACTGGCCAGAGCGAACAGCGCCAACATGGTGAGATAGGGCGGTGATAAGCGTTCCTGACTTACCATCAAAATGGCGATAATGAGGATGCCGATCATGGCCAGATTGGCGCTGAAGATCATCACACCTTGGGAAATGCCGGTAAAGCGGGCAAGCTGTCCCTGATCGCGGATGAGCTTTTTGCTCAGTGCGTTCATCTGTTGCGCGTGATTTTCTGCAGCGCCGTAGACAAGCAGTTCTCCCATTCCTTGGAGTCCATCTACCATGGTGGCACGTAGCTCAGAAGCCGTCTGGACTTTGCGCTTTCCCGGTGCGCTGGCTAGCTTGGCAATGACGGTAGGAATGAGCACACCTGCAAATAAAAAGAGCACCAGCTCAATCAGGCCCATTAGCGGATGGAACCAGCCAAGAAAGAATACAAATGCGATGCTGCCAAAGAATGCGACCAGCAAGGGAGCGAGGATGCCCAGGTAGAAGTTTTCCAGGGTGTCGATATCAGCGCGGATGCGGGAAAGCAAGTCGCCGCTGCGAAAGTGCTGCAGGCGGGCCGGTGCCAGCGGTTCCAGGTGTTCATAGAACCAGCTGCGTAAGGTGGCCAGCATGCGGAAGGTTGCTTCGTGGGTCACCAGGCGTTCAAGGTAGCGGCCTACGGTGCGAACAATCGCAAAAAACCGGATGATGGCCGCAGGCGTGAAATAATTCATGCTCACACCTGCGACTCCGGCAATGGCCATGGCGGTGATAAACCAGCCTGAGATTGCCATCAGTCCCACATTGGCGAGCAGTGTGGCAAGCGAAAGCAGAACACCGAGAGCAATCCACCCCCAATAGAGGCGGAACAAGCGCAGCAGTCGCAATAGATCTCTCATGCGGCACCGCCATAGGCCAGCACCATTTGTCGATAAAGCCCGTCTGCTTCAATCAGTTCAGCATGCTGACCTTGCTCACGGACGCGCCCTGCATCAAGCACCAGAATTCGATCGGCATCTTGCACGGTATTCAAACGATGGGCGATAGACAGCACCATGCGTCCCTTGGACAGTTCGCTAATGGCCTCACGGATCAGTGCCTCGCTTCGCAAATCAAGATTGGCGGTGGCTTCGTCGAGTATTACCAACGGCGCGTTTTTCAGAAATGCTCGCGCCAGGGCGATGCGTTGAATTTGGCCACCGGAGAGTCCCTGGCCGTGTTCGCCGATCAGGGTTTCGTATCCATCCGCTAAGCGGTCAATAAATTCGTCGGCCCGCGCGAGTCGCGCTGCTTCGCGTACTGCGGACATTTTTGTTTCGTTTTGACCAAGGCAAATATTGTCGAGCAGGCTGCCATGAAACAACTTCGGATTTTGCGGAACCCAAGCCAGTTGTTGACGCCATCGCTGAGGATTGATTTGTGTTAACGGGACATCGCCGATGCGTATATCCCCGGCGTCGGGTGTCGCAAAGCCGAGCAATAGATTAATAATCGTTGTTTTACCGCCGCCGCTTGGGCCGACCAACGCCAGCCGTTCGTTAGGGCGAAGTTCGAAAGTGATCTCATTTAGCGCATCCCGACCCGTTTCGTAAGCAAAAGCTACTTGGTCAAAACGGATAGAATGCTGTTCGATATTGGGGGCGGGTTCCTCACCTACGTTTTGTTTTGGAACTGGAATCTCCAGGATTTCCACCATACGCTCGGCGGCGGCAATTCCCTCCATGCGCGCATGATAATGTGTCCCCATAGTGCGTAACGGCAGGTAGAATTCCGGGGCGAGCAGCAGTACAAAAAATCCATAGGAAAAATCCATTTCACCGTAATAGAGGCGAAAACCGATCAGTACGGCGATCATGGCAATACTGACCGTGGCGAAAAACTCCAGCACCAGTGATGAGAGAAAAGCCATGCGCAACACCGCCATGGTGTCGCGCCGGTACTCTTCAGAAATGCGGCCTACGGCTTCAGCCTCGCGGCGACTGGCGTTGAACAGTTTGAGCGTTGTTAAGCCTTGGATGACATCGAGAAAATGGGCGCTCATGCGTGCCAGCTTGCGCCACTGACGCTGATTTAAACGCTCTGTACCCTTGCCAATGAAGAGCATAAATAGAGGAATAAGCGGTGCAGTGATTAGCATGACCAGTCCCGATATCCAGTCGATTGGGAAGACAAATACCAGTATCGACAGTGGCAGCAATACCACTAAAGACATGGCGGGCAGAAAGCGAGCGTAGTATGACTCTAGTGCCTCAATGCCATCGCTGAGCGTGTTAACCAAATCACCGCTGCGCTCGCGACTGAGATAGAGAGGCCCCAATTGTTGGAGGTGGCGGTAAAGCCTGTCGCGCAACTGCAATTTGACACCCGCTGCAGCACGAAATGCCGCTTGCTCCGAGGCCCAGGCCAGTATTGCGCGCAATAGAAATAATGCCAGCATGGCCCATAAGTGAAGTTGGACATCAGCTAGCGCTGCTTTTTCGAAAATGACTTCGCTGACAATTTCAGCCAGTAACCAAGCTTGTAGAATCAGTAAAAAACCAGCGGTTAAACCGAGACCTACGGCAAAAGGCAGGTAGTGGCCGGAGTGGGTTTTTTGCTGTTTTAAAAACTGAGGAATGGTCATTTACAAGTGATACTAAAAACAGTATTTATTTAAATAAAGGTACTTTTCTATTGCTACAAGAGATAGGAAGA
>FXBE01000099.1_pt1 | contig 13749 bp, 16 predicted proteins | sample 5335311 | NCBI WGS metagenome assembly FXBE01 (sample SAMEA103928390, study PRJEB20085) | sediment metagenome | biome: marine biome; feature: hydrothermal vent; material: sediment | place: Atlantic Ocean | collected 2013-08-06T02:46:56 | depth 0.05 m | reverse complement strand
ATAATATCTTATTATTATTTGGAGTGCTTTTATGAATATTTTACTTATCAATACCAACCCTGTGGTCTCTCGGCTTATCTCACTCTGTATCCGTGATGAGGAGACAACACTGGAAGAGGTGACAGATGTTTCTAACGTGACAGAAAATGGCTATGATATTGTCTTTGTCGATGATGCCTCTTATATGGAGAATGTGAAAACATTTTTGCACACAGATTCTTTTAGAAAAAAAGTATTTCTTTGCGGGAAGCATAACAATGAAGACGAAGATGCCCATTTTGACATTGTAGTAAAAAAACCTTTTTTACCCTCACAGATAACAAGCATACTGGAGAGTCTCGATGGAGAGCCGGTAGTGGAAGCAGAAGAAAAAAGAGAACATTTTATTTTCCCTTTAAGTACTGTAGATATTTCAGAGGAAGAAGAGACAAGCGATAAAACAGAAGAGATCTTGACTGCTGACAATGAAAAAGTTTCCGAAGAGAAAATACCGGAAGAAAATACCGAAAAGAAAGATACTAAAGAAGTAGAAAGCACTCCGGAAGTACTTAATTCCAATGAACTTGACCGTATCAAAGCTTTGCTTGATGAAGATGAAGCCTTGGATGAAGAGGCGGTTTTGGAAGAGATATCGGAAGATTATGAAGCACGCAAAGTAGAAGTGATCACAGAACATCTTGAAGCAGACGGGCTTGAGATCGTCAGAGAAGACGAGATCGTAGATCTTTTGAGTGAGGCGGGAGAGGCACATCCTTCGGAAGAGAAAAAAAAGATCGAAAATGCAGAGAAAAAAAAGAAAAAAGCCAAAAAAATAAAGAAAATGAAAAAGTCTCCCCAAAATGTTGACATTTTTGAGGAAGCTCTTATTGCAGCTATTGAGGGAATGAAGCCTAAAAAGATCCGAAAATTGTTAAAAGATGCAGACATTTCTATCTCGATCTCTTTTAAGGATAAAGCGTAATGGCAAGAGAAGATAAGGGTGCCATTTTGGTTCTTTCCGGACCAAGCGGTGCAGGGAAAAGTACCATTATCAATGCTGCAGCATCGGAGATAGGCGAATATTATTTCTCTATCTCCACGACCACACGTGCCTCGCGTATGGGAGAGGAAGACGGAAGAGACTATTTTTTTGTCAGCAAAGAGAGTTTTGAAGAGGACATTAAGGCCGGAAATTTTTTGGAGTATGCTGAGGTGCATGGTAATTATTACGGCACTTCGTTAAAGCCGGTCAAGGAAGCATTGGCATCAGGAAAGCTTGTTATCTTCGACATAGATGTGCAGGGTCACAGACTGGTACGTGCCAAGATGAATGATGTGACCACGTCAGCGTTCATTACTCCACCGACACTCTCTGAACTGGAAAAACGTCTTCGTGCAAGATGTACCGACGAAGAAGAGGTGATACTGAACCGCCTGAAAAATGCAAAAGTAGAGATAAATGCTGTGGGTGAATATGACTTTACTATTATCAACGACACCGTTGAAGAGGCTGCAAAAGAATTTGTTATTGTGGCGAAAGCAGCACGATTGAAACAGAGTCAAGAGGAAGAAAGAGCATTTATTGCACAATGGCTTCATTAGTTTGGGCTATGTTAAACATTTTTAAGTATAATTATTAAAATTTTAAAATAACACTCAATTGAGTTAAAAGGATTGAATATGGGTATGCCATCTATGCCGGAACTATTGATCGTACTTGCGATCGTTGTATTACTGTTTGGAGCGAAAAAAATTCCTGATCTTGCCAAAGGTATGGGTAAGGGGATCAAAGATTTCAAAAAAGCCATCAAAGAAGATGAAGAAGAAGTCGTTGAAGTAGCAAAAAAAGAAGAAGCGAAGATCGAAGAGAAAGCGACAGAAGTTAAAACTGAGATCGAAGAATCAGTCAAAGAAGAGACAAAAGCGTAACACAAAGTGTTCAGCGCGCAGCGTTGAACGTTTTTTTAGTACTACTGACAGTACTTTGACTGTCAATACTCCACTTAACCCACACAGGGAACATATGATGAAATTAAAACAACAAGTAAATGCCGCCATTCAAGATGCTTTCCATAAAGCTACTATTAAAGAAGAAGCACTCTCTGTGACTGAGGCAACAAAACCTGAGTTTGGTGACTATCAGTTCAACGGAGCCATGGCACTTTCAAAAAAGTTGAAAAAGAATCCCAGAGAGATCGCCTCGACGATCATAGAGAATATTAGCCTTGACGGGATCATTGCCAAAACAGAAGTTGCCGGACCGGGTTTTATCAACATTTGGCTGAACCCGGAATGGATCGCTGCAGCCTGTGAAACTGCCGTTGCAGATGAAAGACTGGGCATTGAAAAACGAAAACATCCGGTGAAAGTCGTTGTCGATTACTCCGGTCCGAATATGGCAAAACAGATGCATGTGGGACATTTGCGTTCTACGATCATCGGAGATACCCTTGCAAACCTTTTGACCTTTCTTGGTGATGATGTTATTCGTCAAAATCACATAGGAGACTGGGGGACACAGTTTGGTATGCTTATTGCCTACCTTGAAGAAATGGATGAAGACGGTTCTGTTTCATTGAAAGACCTGGAACAGTTTTATAAAGATGCAAAGGGACGTTTTGATGCAGATGCGGATTTTGCTGACAAAGCACGTGAATATGTGGTCAAGATACAGTCCGGAGATGCACACTGTCTGACCCTCTGGCAAAAATTTATCGATATCTCTTTGGGGCATTGTGAAGAGGTTTATGACAAGCTGGATGTAAAATTGACGCGTGAAGATGTCAAAGCAGAAAGTTTTTACAATGATGACCTTGAAAAAGTAGTAAAAGATTTAGACAAAGAAGGAAAACTGCAAGAGAGCAACGGTGCCCAGTGTGTTTTCCTTGAAGGTGATGAGATCCCCGTCATTATTCAAAAAGGTGACGGTGGGTACCTTTATGCTACCACAGACCTGGCTGCCTTGCGTTACCGTGCCAATACTTTGGGCGCGAAGCGTATCTCTTATGTGGTAGATGCCCGTCAGAGCGGACATTTTAAGCAAGTATTTAAAGTAGCAAAAGAAGCAGGTTTTGTACCCGAATCCGTGAAGCTGGAACATATTGCTTTTGGAACCATGATGGACAAAGGCGGAAAACCTTTTAAAACACGGGACGGCGGTACAGTAAAACTCATAGATCTTCTGGATGAAGCGGTGGTCAAAGCCAAAGATGCCATTAAAGATAAAGAGAATTATTCTGAAGATGAGGTGGAAAAACTGGCAAAGATCATTGGTATCGGTGCAGTCAAATATGCAGATCTTGCCATTAACCGAGAATCCAATTACATTTTCAACTGGGATAAAATGTTGTCTTTTGAGGGGAATACTTCCCTCTATATGCAGTATGCCTATGCGAGAATTCAGAGTATTTTCAGACGTTTTGACGGAGAGATAAGCGGGAAGATCATTATTGGTGATGCTCTGGAACAGCGTCTTGCTGTGACACTGCTGCGTTTTGAAGATATTTTAGATCGGGCTGCAGAAGATGCTTCTCCCAACCAGATCACAACGTATCTGTATGAGTTGGCGACACTCTTTATGCGTTTTTATGAGCAGAACCCTATACTGAAAGAGGGGGTAGATGAAGCGACTAAAATGAGTCGTTTACAGCTTGCCGACCTGACGGCAAAAACGATTAAGCAGGGCTTGGATATACTGGGTATTCAAGTTGTCAATAAAATTTAAGGTAGAAAAATGAAAGCCATTATTACTGTAGCGATCTTAGCAACATTCGTGATGATATTTGTGACTTACAATAAAAACAAAGATATCAAAAAACTTTTGATCACCGTGTTGAGTTTTATTGGGCTGCTGTATCTGCTGTGGGTAGGGTTTCGTGTATCAATCGCTATATTCCCTTTAAAAATAGCCAATATCGTTTTAGGTTTTTTTGCCTGGGGCGGTATTGTCTACTATATCCTGCGTGACCGTTATGTCTGGTGGGTTATTTCCTCCCCGCTGCTTGTGCCTCTCTCTTTTGTATTGTTCTCACTGATCGGCGGGTCACGCTATGAAGAGATCTGGAAAGCCTTATTTTAGCTTTACGCGGGATCTATCTCTTTGTTTTTCTTTTGATCTTCAACCAATTCACTTAAAAATGTTTCCAGAGAATAACGCTGTCTGTATTCTGGGATCATGATATGTACCAGAATATCTCCAAGATCGGCTACGACCCATTCGTCACTTCCGTCTGCTGCATGTATAAATGTTTCACCCTGTGGTCTGATGGCATCTTTGAGGTGTTCAAAAAGTGCTTGTGTGTGCTTGAGGTTCAGTGAGTTCGCAATGACCACGCGGTCTGCAATATAGTCTGCATCTTCAAGGTTGAATACTTCGATCTCTTCAGCTTTTTTCTCATCCAGATTTTTTACTATGATATTTATTCGTTCATCTATTGTCATTTATTGTTGTCCTTTTAGTATCTGTAGTACAGAATTTTCAATTTTTTTGTCAACCGCTTCTATGTCTCTTTGCTCTCTTATGTCAGACGAACTGATCGCCTCAGTGATCTCTAAAAGAGACCATGACCTTAAAGGTGCTGTCTCCATAGCATGATCTTTTCGGCTTGCTATGACCCAGGTGATGTTGGCATTGAGCCATTCAAATTCATGCCACTCTGTCAATGTTGACAGGTTGTCGGAACCGACAATAAGATACTTGACATCATAGTCGATGTTGAAATGTTTTACACTTTGTGAAGTTGTTGTGCTTTTCCCCTCTTTTATCTCGTAATCATCAACGGTCACTTTGGGAATGTTGTCAAAAAGTGTTTGACACCAAAGAAGACGCTGTCCGGCAGATGCCAGTGAAGAGGTCTTGAACGGATTTAGATAAGCAGGCACAACGAGTAGTTTCTCAATGTCAAGTGTAGCAGCTGCCTTTTCAACAATACGTTGATGACCTCTGTGGGGCGGGTCGAAAGACCCTCCGAAGATCGCTGCTGCAGGCTTGGACTGATTAACCAAATGCTAACCTCATTTACTGTAAAATTACATGATTTTAACATAATTTTGCATAATAGCACCTAGTGTCTCTGACAAGGCTGTGTTGCAAGAGATTTTTGAGGAGAGAGTATGGCTGTAAAAGTAGCGATCAACGGATTGGGTAGAATCGGCAGATGTGTCACACGTATCATTGCGGACAGGGAAGATATTGAACTTGTTGCTGTCAATGCAAGCGGTACAGAGGAGATGCTCGCATATAATTTGAAATATGACTCTGTACACGGAAGACGCAATGATGTTTCGGTAAAGGACGGATATGTGCATATTGCAGATACCAAAGCAAAGATCTTTGCAGAACGTGAACTTTCAAAGATCGACTTTGCTTCAGCAGGTGCGGAGCTTGTGCTTGAGTGTACCGGTGCATTTTTAACCGCGGAAAGTGTAGCACCTTACCTTGACAATGGTATTGAAAAAGTTCTTTTCTCTGCACCGGCGAAAGACGATACGGCAACCTTCGTCATAGGGGCAAACGAGGAAACCTATGCAGGTGAACGTATTGTTTCCAATGCTTCCTGTACCACGAACGGTCTGGCGCCTGTTGCCAAAGTATTGAATGATGCTTTTGGTATTGAAAAAGGGTTGATGACGACGATTCACTCTTATACGTCTTCCCAGCCTATTCTGGACAGTAAACATAAAAAAGATCCAAGAAAAGGACGATCGGGTGCGGTGAACATTGTACCCACGACAACAGGGGCAGCCAAAGCCATTTCAAAAGTACTTCCTGAACTTGCAGGCAAACTGAATGGTCAGGCCTTGAGAGTACCGACACCGGATGTCTCTATGGTTGACCTTACCGTAACATTGAACAAGAACGTGACAGTCGAAGAAGTAAAGGCTGCCTTCAAAACAGCCTCTGAAGGTTCACACAAAGGCATCTTGGGCATCGATGAAGAGTATAGGGTCTCTCAGGATTTTGTAGGAGAAGAGCTTAGTACTGTGGTTGCCATGGATACCATTCAAGTGATCGGTGACAATATGGTCAAAGTACTTTCATGGTACGACAATGAGTGGGGATACTCCCGTCGTCTGGTAGACATGGCAGTACACATTAGTAAAAAATAGACAGGCAGGACAGATGAAAACTTTAAAAGATATAAACATAGACGGCAAAAGAGTCTTTATACGATGTGACTTCAATGTTCCAAAAGATGAATTTGGCAATATTACCGATGATAGACGTATCCGTTCTGCGCTGCAGACGATCCGTTATTGTATAGACCGAGACTGTAAAGTTATTTTGGCTTCTCACTATGAACGACCGGAAGCGGGTAAATATGAAGAAAAATACTCTCTGAAGCCAGTGGCAAAAAGATTGAATACACTTTTGAAAATTAAAAATGAATTCTATATGGCCAATGATGTGATCGGTCCCGATGCAAGAGAAAAAGCTGCACAGCTTAAAGGCGGAGATGTACTTTTGCTTGAAAATCTTCGTTATGAAGCGGGAGAAATAGAAAATGATGAAACCTTTGCAAAAGCGTTAGCCTCTTTTGCAGATATCTATGTGAATGATGCCTTTGGTGCCTGCCACAGAAAACATGCTTCCATCTATGCCATAGCGGAACAGTTTGATCGGGAACATAAAGCAGCAGGTTTTTTGATGAGCAAAGAAGTAAATTTCTTCGGTAAGGTACTGGAAAATCCTATTAGACCGTTTATAGCGGTTGTCGGTGGCTCTAAAGTCTCCGGAAAACTACAAGCATTGACCCGTCTCCTTGATAAAGTAGATAAAGTCATCATTGGCGGTGGTATGGCATTTACCTTCCTCAAAGCACAAGGTTACGAAATTGGGACTTCCCTGGTCGAAGATGATCTTCTCGATGAAGCAAGAAATATTATGGAAAAAGCACACAAACAGGGAGTAAAATTTTACCTGCCTGTAGATTTTGTGGTTGCCCCTGAATTTTCTGAAAATACAACAGTCAAATATTTACCTTCACAGGAAATTCCTAGGGGCTGGATGGGTCTCGATACCGGTCCCGCTTCTTCAAGACTTTTCCGCGAAGTACTCAACGATGCCCAGACCATTATTTGGAACGGACCTATGGGTGTCTATGAGATGGACAAATTTTCAAAAGGAAGTTTTAGAATGTCACACCATATTGCTGAGACGCATGCGACAACGATCGTTGGCGGCGGTGACACCGCAGATGTGGCGCAAAGAGCCGGTGATGTTGATGAAATGACCTTTGTGAGTACCGGCGGCGGTGCAAGCTTAAAGCTTATCGAAGGTCTTAAGTTGCCGGGGCTTGAAGCCCTTGAAAAGTAAGGACAAGAGATGATATTTGCAGCCAATTTTAAAACCAATCATACACGGGCAAGTACAGCGTTATATTTAAATGATCTCAATGTAAAATTGCGCGCAAAAAAACCTGAAGACAAGGTCTATATTTTCCCTCCTGCTACTGCATTAGACAGTTATGAGGGAGATTTTACGATTGGTACACAAAATGCTTATCCTGTACATCATGGCGCATTTACCGGTGAGATCGGTTTGGAACAGCTGGATGAATTCTCGATCAAAACTATTTTGATAGGGCACAGTGAAAGACGTGAACATTTAGGTGAATCCCAAGAAAAAGTTGCAGAAAAATTCTCTTTTTTTCAGGAAGAGGATTTTGAGATCATTTATTGTATCGGAGAACCTATAGAAATACGGGAAAAAGGTTTTGAAACAGTGATGCAGTATCTTCTGGCACAGTTTGAAGGTATTGACCTTGCTTACCCTAAACTGACTGTTGCTTATGAACCCATCTGGGCTATCGGTACAGGAAGATCTGCGACCGTAGAAGAGATCTCCTCTACCCACAGAGCCTTGAAAAAAGTGCTGGGCGACAGACCGCTGCTTTATGGAGGGTCGGCCAAACCTGAAAATATTAAAGAGATCATATCAATCGCGGGTGTAGATGGCGTTTTGGTGGGGTCTGCTTCTCTGGACGCAGAGAAGTTTTCTCAAATGATATTGGCGTAAAATTTTGCTCTTGTAGGGTGCGTGAGTACGCACCCTACAGTGTTTATTTAAACAAGTCAGACAATGCTGTCGTGTCTTTTGTTCTCATACTTTCACTCTTATCGGAGCTGTCACCCTGTCTCTCTGTAACACCTTCAACTTCATTCAGCTCAATAGTAAATCCTGTCAACATTGATGCCAAACGAATATTGATACCGGATTTACCGATAGCTTTCGCTTTCTGGTCTCCTGTAATGTCTACAATGGCTTTTTTCTCTGCCTGGTCTACTTTGATACTCTGAGTGATCGCAGGACTTAAGGCTCTGGTAATAAATATCTCCGGGATTGCCGAATATTCGATACAGTCAATATTTTCACCATTCAACTCTTCGCTTACGGCGTTGATCCGTACCCCTTTTACGCCAACAGCAGCACCAATAGGGTCAACATTCATCTGCTCTGTCTTCAAAGCGATCTTTGCTCTCTCCCCTGGGATCCTTGCTGCAGCAAGGATCTCAACAACACCATCTGCAATTTCCGGTACTTCTGATGCCATAAGGGCTTCAAGGAATTTTGGAGAGGTACGTGTAAGCTCCAGAAAAAGACCATACTGCGGGTCTACAGAGACATATCTAAGTAGTGCTCTAATACTGTCTCCACGTTTATAACTCTCACCTTTAATACGGTTTCTCAAGGTCATGATACCTTTAAGCTCACCGATCTCTACGTGCGTATTGTCTTCATCATCAATACGGTTGACTGTACCAAGCATTACTGAGCCGACCTTTTCTCTGTATTTTTCAAACAGATCTTGCTCTATACGTCTTTGAATATGATATTCCAACTCTCTAAAGAGGTTTGCAGAGGCTGTACGACCATGGTCTTCAAGAATAAATTCTTCTTTCAGCTGATCTCCAATTTCAAGAGATTCATCAAATTCTTTGGCTTCAGAGAGCGGCATGAATGCATCATTCTCTACCTCTCTTTTATTGTCTTCTCTGCCTATTTCGATCATAAGCTGCGGATCATTATCTGCTGCAACAGTGATGACTTTATTGATAGAATAAGTTTTAGTGTCCTGATCAATGTTCACTTCAAAGGCAGAAGTGAAGGTGGTCAGCTTTTGCGCTGTTTTTGTCAATGCTTCTGTAAAAGCTTCAATGGCGTGTTCTTTGCTAATGCTTTTTTCATGTGCAATCGCTTCAATGATATCTAATATTTTTTCCATGGGTAATCCTTACATAAATAGTTCAATTTTATCCGCTACAAGAAGTAACATAACAGTGTTAAGAACGTCAGGGAGTCGGTGTTTTTGAAGAAGAGCATTATATCTAATCAAACCTTTACTGAAAATAAAGTATAATAAAGGCAATAAGAGATGCATAAAAAGACAAAAACAAGGAAATATAGATGAAACTGAAACTTGCTAGAACCACACTGAAGGCAAAACCTAAAAGCATTGAGTTGAAAAAACTTGAAGATGAACTAGCAAACAGGTCTATATTTTATTTTGATAAAGATAACTCACACAAAGAGTTAAAAGAAATGATCGAGCATTTTGAAGAGAAAGGCTACTCTGTCTATATGCGTGAAGTGAAATATGGTTTGGATGACAACGAATACATCTACGAAGTACATATAATCGCTTAAGGTGCAAACTAAAAAGCACCTACACAAACAACAATGAAAAAATTATTTATAGAAACACTTGGATGCGCGATGAATGTGCGTGACTCCGAGCATATGATCGCTGAACTCAATCAAAAAGAACCCTACGAACTTACCGAAGAACTTTCCGAAGCAGACCTTATTATCATCAATACCTGTTCTGTGAGAGAAAAACCTGTGGCAAAACTCTTCTCTGAGATCGGTGTCTTTAACAAATTCAAAAAAGAGGGCGCGAAGATCGGTGTGGCTGGATGTACCGCTTCCCATCTTGGAAAAGATATTATCAAACGTGCCCCTGCTGTAGATTTTGTTATTGGGGCAAGAAATGTCTCCAAGATCACGCAGGTGGTTGACAAAAAACATGCAGTAGAAGTAGACACTGATTTTGATGAAAGTACCTATGCTTTTGGGGAATACAGAACAAATCCATTCAAAGCGATGGTGAACATTTCCATAGGCTGTGACAAATCCTGTACCTTTTGTATCGTTCCTGCAACACGCGGAGATGAGATCTCCATTCCTTCCGATCTACTTGTCCAGGAGATAAGTAAAGCAGTAGCCACCGGTGCCAAAGAAGTAATGTTACTTGGACAGAATGTCAACAATTACGGAAGACGTTTCGGTGCTGCCGAAGAGAAGATAGACTTTACCGGACTGCTTCAAAAAATTTCAAAGATAGATGGTTTAGAGCGTATACGTTTTACTTCACCTCACCCTCTACATATGGATGATGCTTTCATTGAAGAGTTTGCTTCCAACCCGAAGATATGTAAGCAGATCCATGTTCCTTTACAGTCTGGCTCAACAGAATTGCTTAAAGCTATGAAACGTGGATATACAAAAGAGAACTTTATAAACAGATGTGACAAGATACGCTCACTCTGTCCGGAAGCAACCATTTCTACCGATATCATCGTAGGTTTTCCCGGTGAAAGTGAAGCAGATTTTGAAGATACGATGGACGTATTGGAAAAGGTACGTTTTGAACAGCTCTTTTCATTTAAGTATTCTCCAAGACCACACACAGAAGCAGCAGAGTTTGAAGAGCAGATAGACAATGCACTGTCAGGTGCACGTTTGACCAAACTTCAGGCAAGACATACCGAGATACTCGATGAGATCATGGATGCCCAAATGGGAGCCGTGCATCAAGTCTATTTTGATGAACTTAAAGCCAACGGTAGGGTATCGGGAAGATCAGACGACGGGAAACTTGTTTTTGTTGAAGGTTCTGAAGAACTTCTTGGGAAGATCGTTGATGTGAAAATCGTAAAAACATCACGAGGTGCACTTGATGGTGTGCTTGTGTAGAGTAGATGTTAAAAGATTTTTCAAGATCACTTATGAAAATGATTGTACCACCTTTAGGGTACATGTTCATGAGAATATTATGGTACACCTCTAAAAAAAACTTTCATTTTGAAAATAGCTTAGATGACAAACAACATGTGTATGTTTGTTGGCACGCTGAATTGCTGATGTCCCCTCAGGCATATAGATATTTACATAAAAAGCACCCTGCTGCTGCGATGATATCACACCATTTTGATGGGGAATTAATAGCAAAAGTGTATGCGCTGCTTGGTATCTCATCTATACGAGGTTCTGGAAGAAAAGGGGCAAAAGAGGTACTTCTTAAGGCATTTCGCAGTATTAAAAATGGAACTGAAATTCTTTTAACCCCAGATGGTCCAAGAGGACCACGACACCATATGCATGACGGTGCAGTAGGTATGGCAATAAAAAGTAAATGCCCTGTATGTGTTATTACCTTTACGTGTAATAGCTATTGGCAATTAAACAGTTGGGATCAATTTGTGGTACCTAAACCTTTTTCTACTATTGATTTTTACATTAACCCACTGGATATTTCAGAAATGGATCTGGAAGAGGCAAAAAAGTATCTTTCCAAGAAAATGCTTGAGCACACGATTGTCTAAATGAGAAATAAAGGAACCTCAAATGTATTGGGTGGAAAAGTGTATGGTCTTTTATATAGCTTTTGCCTAAACAAGTTTAGTGTTCCTGCGAATGGATAATGCATTATGAAAGAGCAACTTCACAATTATGCAGAAGAGTTCCTGGACTATTTATTGGATGTTCGAGGCTACTCTGAGCTTTCGGTAGAAACCTATGAGATCGCCTTGCGACAAATGATGGAAGTGAGCCATTTTTATGAAGAAGAGGGTCAACATATTTTAGATATTACGCCTTTTCGTTTTGCCATAGTCAAAAATGCCAAAAAAACCATTGTTAAAAAACTTTCAGCAGTGCGTTCTTTTGTCAAATACCTTGAAGATCAATGCCTTGTACCGGTAAAGTTAATTTCAGATGAAGCCATCAAAGTACCGCAGAGTCTTCCTAAACCCATAGAAGAGAAGTACATTAAAGAAGTTTTGGAAAGTGCAACAATGCAAGACAAACTCATTCTTTCTATGCTATATGGTTTGGGTCTGCGTATTTCGGAGCTGTCGGGTTTGAAGCTGGAAGATATTAAATCCTCTTGGGTGCAGGTGCATGGAAAAGGTTCAAAGGTAAGAGAACTGCCTCTTCTTGAAGACCTTCAAAAACTCATAGCACAATACATCTCACACTACAACCCTAAAAAATACCTTTTTGAAAAGGGTAACTCCCCCATGAACGCTGCTCAGTTACGCTACCGATTGACAAAGCTTTTTAAAGATGCAGGTCTAAAAGTGACCCCACACCAGCTAAGACACTCTTTTGCCACCCATCTGCTCAATCATGGTGCACGTATTTCTGATGTGAGTGAATTGCTTGGGCATGAGACGATGGCTACGACGCAAGTGTATACAAAGTTGGGTTCTGTGAAAAAAATGCAAGAGTATATGAATGCACACCCATTGGCAAGCAAGTGAGTAGTTAGCAGTGAGTAGTGAGCAGTGAAAGAGCAATTTGTTCTTTAAAACAATAGGCTCTGATCTTTTGTGGTATTTTTAATACACGGCATTGTTCTTTAAATTTTTTAGGCATATTTACAGTTTCATAGGGTGCAATATAAAGAAGATCGTCTACGATTTCAATGGCCCACTCTCCGCCAATGACGAGAGAGGTTTCTTTTGCTATCTCTTCGCGTTGTGCAGAAGAGAGGAGGTAGCCTAGAGATTTAAGAGTGATATCTGCTGCTTTTGTTTTAGTATTTAAGTCATGCAGTTTGAGTACACGTAATGATTTTTCTGCATATATATTTTCAAAACCTTTTTCCAATTGGCTTTTATCGTTGCGTAAGTAGTCAAAACTGCGTTGGATCCCCTCTTTAAATTCAGCCAGAAGAGGATCTGAAAACGCTTTTCTGAACCGGTTACGTTCATACTTCTCATCAGCGTTGCTTTCATCTACAAAATAAGGATAGCCATTGTCATCCAGATACTGCAAGAGTTCCTCTTTGCTGTAAGCCAGAAGAGGGCGAAGTAAAGTATAATTTGTACGTTGACTTACTTCTTCCAAACCTATGAGTTCAGAAACTCCGGCACCTTTTGTCAAACGCATAAGTAACCACTCTAGCTGATCGTTTAACTGATGGGCCGTAAGTACATTGTCATACCCCTCAGTCAAAACAAGAGAATCAAAATATTCATAACGGAACTCTCTGGCTTTTTGTTCAAAATGACTGTCAAATTGTGGTGCCTGGATAGTATGACAATAGAGTTTATGCTCTTTTGCCAAAGACTTTGCCAGTTTGACTTCTTCTTTACTTTCTTCACGTACACCATAATCTACAATGGCAATGTCAAAGTTGATGTTATACTGAATGAGTAAAAAGAAAAGTGCAGAAGAATCTACCCCTGCAGAAAAAGCCAAAAGGTTTTTCTTTGAAATGAGAGATGAGAGATGAGAGATGAGAGATGGATTATTTGGCATTGTTTTGTTTTGCTGTTTTTGTACTAGAAACCAATAATCTAATAAGTGTTTCAATATCTGGCAAAATACTATGAAACATTTCATTTGTTATATAGTCGGATTGATGTAAAAGACGAAGCCAATATCTAGTTTCGTTTGCTTCTTTGAGGGAAACGTACATTTTGTTAATAAAATCTGCTTTAGACTGTGCAAATTCAGCTTCGGAAATTAATGCACCTATAGCA
>FXBE01000098.1_pt1 | contig 13846 bp, 13 predicted proteins | sample 5335311 | NCBI WGS metagenome assembly FXBE01 (sample SAMEA103928390, study PRJEB20085) | sediment metagenome | biome: marine biome; feature: hydrothermal vent; material: sediment | place: Atlantic Ocean | collected 2013-08-06T02:46:56 | depth 0.05 m | reverse complement strand
ATACTGGCAAGCAGACGGATTTCAAGCCTTGACTTCAAAAATGGAGCAGCAGTCAACAATGGTTGTTGAAGCGGTAGACTCCGCTCGCACCGCACAAGTACATTTCAAGAAACAAGTGCAAGAATGGAAAAATATTCTGCTACGAGGAAATGATTCCAAGCAATACGACAAGTATCTAGGAAAGTTCAATAAACAAGAAGGTCTCGTACAAAAAGAACTGTCTTCTTTAGTCACCAAATTTAAAGTTCTAGGACTGGATGCCGGACTCATTTCATCTCTGCAACAAAAGCATTCCAATTTAGGTAAAAGTTATCGCAGCGCGTTGAGCCTTTATAATCAAGCTGATATAGCCAGCGCCCACCGTGTCGATAAAGCCGTTAAAGGTATTGACCGTGCACCGACAAAAGAAATGGATAAGGTGGTTGATCAAATCAACGCCTATAGAATCAAGCTCATGGATAACGTGGTCTCAACGACCACAACCCAGACACAAGAGCGGCTTTCTATAATTACTATTATGCTTTCCATCGGTGTCATTTTTTCAATGATAGCCAGCTGGTTTTTGTTACGTGCAATATCTAAACCACTGGCGGCATCTACAGCACTTACCAGTAGAATCGCCAAAGGTCATCTCGGCGCGAAAAGCGACTATCGTTCAAACGATGAGTTCGGCTTCATGATTAATCAAGTTCACACCATGGCAAAACAGCTAGGGGCCGCTATTACAGATATTAAGATAAATGGTTCTACTATCAATGACTCTGGAAAAGAGCTTTCCAGGAAAAATATCGAGCTTGAAGAAAGAACTCAGGAACAAGTGAGCTCGCTAATTTCCGCTATCGCGAATATTCAACAATTTACAAGCAGCGTAAGATTCACTATCGAAAATGCTCGTCTTGCCAATGATGCCTCGCAAACGGCACAGGCGGAAGCCACCGACAGCGCAGAGCTTGTGGGCAATGTTATCCATGCCATGCAAGCCATCAATGAAACCAGTGTTAAAATCAGCAGCATTATCACGATCATTGATGAGATTGCTTTTCAGACCAACCTGCTGGCACTCAACGCAGCAGTTGAAGCAGCGAGGGCCGGAGAACAAGGCAGAGGATTTGCCGTGGTCGCTGCAGAAGTGGGGAACCTTGCAAAGCGCTCGTCCAGCGCGGCGGGCGAGATTAAGCTTTTAATTGAAAAATCAGTTCATGAGGTAGAGTTGGGCGCTAAACTCGCCAATGAATCTGGCGATGCTATTACAGCCATCGTTAACAAAATTGAGCATGCATCAAAACTGGTCGATGGTATTACCGAAGCAGGATCGGAACAGGAACAAGGTATTGCTGAAATTACAAACTCTCTGTCTCAACTCGACCGTATGACGCAAGATAACACTTCTCTTGTCGCACATGTTGCTAGTTCAAGCAATGAGCTTCGACAGCAAACAAAAGAACTGCTAGATGCAATGCAATTCTTTCAGCTTGAGGATGACTTCCAAGAAAGCATGCATCAAGATCCACTATCTCAGCCTAACCCCATCGCACCAAAATCTAGAAAATCTGTTCAGCAACAACCCGCTCGAAAAGCTGCATAGCTGTTCAGTTTTTCTCAGTAAAATAGGGGGTGATCTCATACTCCCTAATGCAAACAACACTTTTTATATTTTTTCCCGCTACCACAAGGACAAGGGGCATTTCGCCCAACGCGTGGCGAGCTGCGTTGAACCGGTGATGAATCGCCATGGGATCTCTGCGCTAACCACCAGGCATGAATTTTGCGCACGCTCGGAGCAATCGACCGTTGAACTTTTTCGATTTCAGTTCTGCTCAATGTATCAAGCACTTGCCATCCTTGTTCACTCGCAAAGGTCATAATCGGCAGTAACAATTCCGTCATTTCTCCACCGCCGCTCTCCCATTCGATCGTCGCCAAAGAGATGCCACGAATGTAACCCTCGCACCACTCATCCACAACCGAGTAAATCTTTCCTTCCACTGAGCGCTCCATAAACAGCGGTTCAAAATTATGAGGTTGCTCAGATAATATCGCGGCAATGTCATTTATATGACGGAACATTAGCGAAAAAATATCCTCAGATTCTTTTTCACTTTCCCATTCTGGCTCAAAATCTCCCCACACCACGGGTAACCATTGAGAGGGGGCGAGCAGTGCAGGGCCACTGACTATCGCCGTAAACAACCCATCAAGTTCTGAGATATTAAAAATGCCCGCATCCAACTCTTCCGAGTAGGCATCCTCATCAATACGTTCGAGTAAAAACCGATCCAGCCGTTCGAGTTCTTCGTGGCTTAGTTGGGATTCTATGCTCTTCATCGTTTATCATCCTGAGCCAATATTTAGAAAAATTACTTATTGCCGAATCATGAAAAAAATCGCTATTTTTGTTGATGTACAGAACATATATTACACTACACGCCAAACCTATGGCCGTCAGTTTAACTATCGAGCGCTATGGCGACGCATAAGCTCCCAAGGAGAAATTGTTTCAGCAATCGCCTATGCAACCCATCGAGATGATAACCAACAGATAAAATTTCAGGATGCGCTTAAACACATTGGGTTTAGCATTAAGCTCAAACCCTATATCCAGCGTAGCGATGGCTCTGCCAAGGGCGATTGGGACGTGGGCATTACGATTGATATTATGGAGACCGCTAAAGACGTGGATACTATTGTCTTGCTGTCAGGCGATGGAGACTTCGACTTATTGCTGGAAAAAGTAAGAACCGACTATGCTGTCACTGCTGAGGTCTATGGGGTGCCAGCACTCACTGCAAAATCGCTTATCGATTCCGCTTCTAGCTACCATCCGATTAAAGAAGACTTATTGTTGTAAGAGCAACTCAGCCTGTGTACGCAAACCTCAACCTACTCCCAACGCTTTCTGTATCAAAGGCACTAAAGGTTCAGGTAGTTTAACGCTGCCAGAAAGAGCAAACTCCTGGCCCTGATCGGACATTTTTTTCCACGTTTTTTGGATAATATCAATCCATTTGTCCTCATCATACTCAGGATGCTTATCGACAAATGCTTGCAGATAATGCTCAATAAAGACGAGATCAGCCACATCTTCCAGCAACTGCGTATCGGCATTTTGTTTTATCTTTTTCTTCGCCACCGAAACTTTGAGCCTATCTATGGCTTCTTCGTCGTAACCCGCTTGCTCCAGCAGAGCTGCGGCGGTATCCGCATGAAATTTATACAAATCCTTACGCCATTTCAGGTATCCAATGCGATCCATAGGATAAGCATCACGAGGAGATTTCCAGCGCTGAATATGCTGCGAGCGGATCGCCAGCTTCATCACATCCTCTGCATCAGGTCGATAGCGTTGTAACATGTCGGCCATTCGATGGGAGTAGAGAAGCTCCTTGGGCCACTCTTTACCGTCCGCCGTATCTTGATTTGGGTCTTCACTATTCGCAGCATCTATAAGCGCTACTGCGTTGTCGAAAGTCGATGGTTGTTGAGGCATAGGGGTTACTCAGTATTTGCATGAGGGTATCGTAGAGAAGTATACCGAGAATGCATTGAGTTTGACTAATTAGTGTCCATTCATAAACAGCATCGTAACGAGAACAATTGAGGTGCGTGAGATTTTGGCTACAAGATAGGGGCATTTGACTGTTCCAAATAACTATATCTTGTGGCTAAAAGATTGCGTGTCTCACACGTTCGCAGTAGACGTCCGTTTATGAATGGGCACTATTTAGCTTACTTCGCAAAGAGTTTCATCAAGAGCCCATTCAAGCGTTATACTTCCTTCACTTTAAAATAGCACAATGATCGCATGAAACTATTGATACGTAATCTCGCCCGTAGCACCACAGAGGCAGAACTCCGCACGCTCTTTGAGGCACACGGCTCAGTTCAGTCCTGCTCTCTGGTAGTCGACAAAAAGACCGGTGATTCAAAGGGCTTTGGCTTTATTGAAATGCCCAAACCGGGTGAAGCTAAAGCAGCGGTAAAGACGCTCAATGGTAAAGAAATAGCGGGCAATAAAATCCGTGTGAAAAAAGCTGAATTGAAACAAAATACGGAGAATAAGATAACGACCCAGAATCCACTACATGGTATAACGCTGGAAAAAATAGTTACGAAGCTAGAAGAAAAATATGGTTGGGACAAACTCGGTAGCCGAATTAAGATCAAATGTTTTACCAGCGACCCAAGCATCTCCTCTAGCCTAAAATTTTTAAGAAAAACACCTTGGGCACGACAAAAAATTGAGGCACTTTATTTAGACACTGACTGGTCTGCCGGAAATGTTTGGGAGCAAGCTCGTAAAAAGAACCGCAATAAGCATCAACCGTAATACATATCAATCAATACGCCCAGAATCCCACAAAGACAATACTCACGTGACCACAGCCCCTTTCTCTTCCCTCCTCTTAACTGCGGAGATGTTAGCCAATATCCAGTCACTGGCTTACCAGGTCATGACACCGATACAGGCTCAAGCCCTACCGATCATTCTCGAAGGAAAAGATATACTCGCCCAAGCGAAAACAGGCAGCGGAAAAACAGCAGCTTTTGCGATTAGCCTGCTGCACAAACTCCAGGTTAGAACCTACCAAACACAAGCACTGATACTTTGCCCAACGCGTGAACTAGCGGACCAAGTCAGTAAAGAAATACGTCTTCTTGCGCGTGCAATACCCAACACTAAAATTATCACATTATGCGGCGGTAAGCCGATGGCACCACAATTAACATCACTAGAGCACTCACCTCATATCGTGGTCGGCACACCGGGTCGCGTACTGAACCATTTAGAAAAAGGCTCTTTAAAACTGGGAGAACTGCAAACTCTTGTACTGGACGAAGCAGACCGCATGCTGGATATGGGATTTTATGAAGACATCATGCGAATTATAAGTACCACACCAAAACGAAGACAAACTCTCTTATTTTCAGCCACCTACCCAGATGCCATTAAGACAATAAGTGATGTGATACAACACGAGCCTGTCGAAGCACGTGTGGAATCCGTGCATAACAACAAACAAATAGAACAGGTCTTCTACGAAATACAAAAAGGTGAAAGAACTAAAACCTTAATCGCTCTATTACAGCATTACCGACCTGAATCGAGTCTGGTATTTTGTAATCGAAAACAGCAATGTCAGGAATTGGCTACAGAATTATGGCAACAAGGCTTTCACGCACTCGCCTTGCATGGGGACCTTGAGCAAAAAGAACGTGATCAAGTACTGGTACAGTTCATGAATAAAAGCACCTCTATCCTAATCGGAACCGATGTCGCCGCTCGCGGGTTAGACGTTAAGGAGCTACAAGCCGTGATTAATTTTGAGCTATCACCCGACCCTGAAGTGCATATTCATCGCATCGGTCGCACCGGCCGTGCGGGCAATAAAGGCCTCGCTATCAGCCTATTTATGGCCTCTGAAGTATCCAAAGTCATCGCAATCGAAAACTATCAAGACTGCTCACATAAAATGGTGAAAACAACTTCACTTACAAACCGAGAAAATTTCAAACTCAGTCCACCGATGGTGACACTGTGTATTAATGGCGGACGCAAAAACAAAGTACGCGCAGGAGATATTTTAGGTGCATTAACCGCTAATGCTAAGCTACCTGGCAAACAAATCGGTAAAATCGATATTGCAGACAATCTTGCCTATGTCGCTATCGAACGCCCCATTGCCAAGCAAGCCTTAAAGATCCTTTCGGAAGGTAAAATTAAGGGACGTAAGTTCCGGGTAAGGAAACTGCGCTAAGGCATTGTTGAGAGAACATAGTGAGCTACGCGACCGAAACAATACCGAAGAAGAGCGAAAATTAAACCCGTAAATTGTTAAAATGATGGTCACCTACTTCAACAGCGGGTGATCCTTAGGCAATTGTTTCAATACCCAAATCGCCAGCCTATGCCGCATCGATTTCTGAGAAACCTGATTTTCCGGAAGTGGCTGAATTTTCTTATCATGCACTAGCAAGCGGTAGATGTATTCAATCTTTTCTGCTGCCGAGTCCGTCGCCTCAAACTCTACTGCTCCCCGATCCTCACCGTATTTCACTCCAGCGGCAATAGCCTCTTTTACCAGCTGATTTTCATTCTTGAGCTTTTTCATAGATAAACAGACTCCTCCAATCAATTCCTCTCACGAGAACGATAGCAGAATCACGCTTAACCAGCCATGAGCGCACTAACACCGGTCCCAGCCGAGTTATTGGTGTCAAATCAATCTCACCTATGAATCACCGCGAGCTCCATTCGAATCCTATGTTTTTGAACAATGCCCCCATTACCTATCTCATTATCCCCGCTAAACGAACAGGTGGACTATCTAATTAGTCTCCTTCGAGGAAGGGGCCTAAACCGATGCTTATAGATAAACCTCCTAGATTCAGTCTGTTATGCTTTAAACGGTATTAAAAACGGTACAGGAGGTAGTTATTAGAAGCACTTACTTCTACGATATTGTATTCCGATTTTTATCATTTTCCTCAGCCGTGCGATCTTTATCGAAAAACCAATACAGTTCGGCTATTAGGTCCTGTTACCTACCATTAGAAGCTGCTAGTATCCGCGACCTTTTCAGCCCGCTCTCTTTATTAAAAGGTCACGGAAGTCATGTTCGAATTAACTTGCCCCGGCAAGCAGTGTGTTAAAAACGATATTCTCTCTGGTTTGACCGTTGCACTTGCGTTGGTGCCGGAGGCGGTTGCTTTTGCTTTTGTTGCTGGTGTTGACCCGCTTGTTGGGCTTTATGCAGCCTTTATGATGGGTTTGATTACGGCAGTGATTGGCGGCCGGCCGGGAATGATTTCTGGCGCGACCGGGGCGATGGCAGTGGTTATGGTTGCGCTCGTTGCTGAGCATGGCCTGCAATATTTATTTGCTGCGGTGGTTCTTACCGGGCTTATTCAGGTGCTAGCAGGTGTGCTGCATCTCGGTAAATTCATTCGCATGGTACCGCACCCGGTGATGTTGGGGTTTGTAAACGGACTGGCCATCGTTATTTTCCTTGCACAATTACAGCAATTTCAAGTTCCGGGAGCAGAAGAGGGTAGCTTTGAATGGCTCACCGGTATGCCTCTGGTGATAATGCTCGGACTAATTGCGCTGACGATGGCGATCATTCATTTTCTACCAAAATTCACGACGGCCATCCCAGCTTCGCTGGTGGCAATTCTTGCCGTCACTCTTCTTGTTATCGTTTTTCAAATGGATGCTCGCACAGTGCAGGATGTTCTGCGCGACATGAGCGGTAATCCGGAGGCAACGATAGCAGGTGGCCTACCGGCCTTTTCGATTCCAATGGTTCCATTAGAATGGGAAACACTGAAAATCATCTTCCCTTATTCAATAATTCTTGCGGGCGTCGGACTGATTGAATCGCTATTAACCTTGACCTTGATTGATGAACTCACCGAAAGTCGTGGCAATGGTAACCAGGAATGTATTGGTCAAGGTGTTGCCAATACAGTGAACGGATTTTTTGGCGGTATGGGCGGCTGCGCAATGATTGGCCAAAGCCTGATTAATATAAACTCTGGCGGCTACGGTCGGCTTTCCGGTATTTCCGCCGCGCTTTTTCTGTTGGCTTTTATTCTGGTTGGCTCTTCATTTATCGAAATCATTCCTGTTGCCGCACTGGTCGGGGTGATGTTTATTGTGGTGGTTGGAACCTTTGAGTGGGCCAGCTTTCGCATGTTCGGCCGCGTACCAGCTGCCGATATGTTTGTCATTGTTCTAGTGGCGGCGATCACGGTTATTGCGGATTTAGCCATCGCCGTAATAGTTGGTGTGATCGTATCCGCATTAGTTTTTGCTTGGGAACACGCCAAGCATATCCACGCCAATACTCGCTTTGAAAAAGGTATGAAAATCTATGAAGTTAAAGGTCCATTATTTTTTGGCTCAGTTCAAACCTTCGCCGATATTTTCAACCCAAAAGAAGATCCACAGGAAGTCTTTGTCGATTTTATGGATGCCCGTGTTTACGATCACTCTGGCCTGGAAGCGATTGATGCCCTCGCCGAACGCTATGCTCGCGCGCATAAAACGCTGCATTTGCGCCATCTAAATCAGGAGTGCCGAACCTTACTTGAAAAAGCAGGTACGTTAGTCGAAGTTAACCTTATGGAAGATCCGGATTATCATGTCGCGGATGATAGGATGGGTTAAGAAATGAAGCGTTTCGGCAATGGAATTCCAGTCCTCTTCGGAAACAAGTACTGCATTACCCTTTTACCCGTGATTACAATAGGTTGGTAACCCCTTAACCGAAAACGTACGTTATAGCGCTCGTCCGTACACCTTCAACCCGTATTTTTAGTTGAAAAATCAACCAGAATCCTTCTTACCAAACTCAAAGGCCTTGATCAGTGCATTCCTTAAACCAGGGTACTGATCAAGATCATCAACCCCCATTTCCGTGGCCGCTATTTTCTGACACATCTGATCATGTCTTGTTTCGCGCAACGCCCCCTGAAAAGCCAAAAAATCAAAATCATTATCACTTAAAAACTCGATTGCAAGACCCTGTGCATTAATAAAAATAATTTCCGCTTGCTCCATCACTTCGTAAAGATAGGAGTATGTATCTATCTCATTTTCTTGAGCAATCTTCCGGTGAATAGATGATAGTAAATCTTGCTCCTCCATCGTATTATTGAGATTAATAATTGTGGAGGGGGAGAAAACTTCTCCTTTGTACGAAAATTCTACTTTAGCGGTTATTTGATTTTTCATTTAGGGAAGAATTTAAATCGTCTATGTTCTCGCATTTCTTGCGATTCGCCAATGGACAAAAAATAGAGCCGTACAGATAAAAAGGATAATGGAAACCTGCAATACCGACTGCTTATTCTCTCGTTTTTCCGTCTTTAAAGCTAACTCATAACTTTCAAGCCGCTGTTCTGTAAGTTTATCCTCGCTCGGCCTGACGATTGCATTTTCCTTTTTTTTCTTCCACAGGAGAATAGCTTGAGTTTTGTTTATCTTGCCAATAATCATCGTTTGTCTGGTGCTGATTGTACTCCCACGAACTGAGAGTGATTTCTGGATCTAGAATTCCTATCGTACTGTAGGTACCAATACCCAATGAGACAGCAAAGCAAACAACGGTGCCCAAACAAATCAATAATGCGTATATCTCTAGAAAGCTTTTTTTCAACTTGAGTCTTTTTGTTCTATCGTTACGGCAAGGTACTCGGATTGTTCTTTATATTCCGCTTTAACTAGCGTATCTCCAGTGCTCAAAATATCAATAATTTTACCCTTTCTATCACCGTCATTGCTAAGAACAATTGGAGAATTATCACTATCTGCTAATGTCCAATCGGCTTCTTTCGTTACGTCTTCGCTGCTGCCATCCGATCTGATTATCCAAAGCGTCAATTGTAGTTTTTCGTCACTGTTTTCATCTTCTTTGAGCACAAGCGGTTTACCGTCATTAATCCTAAGAGCATCTCCATTGGTTGCCTCGCTCACAGTAACTGTTGTTTTATCGTCTGGCACGACTTCACCATCGGTACCACCACAAGCCCCGGTAATTGTCGCACTGCCTTTTGCAACACCTTTAACTAACCCATTCGGCTCCACGCTAGCGATCTCTGCATTGTCAGATGACCAGTTCGCAGCAGCAGTGATATCTTTTTTGCTACCATCCCCATATGTCCCCGTAGCAGTAATCTGCTGAGTATCATTTTTCGCGAGACTAACGGCTTTGGGCGTGACGGCAATTGCCAATAGATTACTGTTAACCGTAACAGTCCGTGGTTCAGCCACGCCATCTTTCGTTGCGATAACATCCACGGTGCCCGTTTTCGTTGTTATTAATAGGCCTTCATTACTGATGGTGGCAATATCTTCACTACTCACTGACCAAACAACATCAATATCGGATCGGATTGGGTATTTATCATCATACTCACCATTGGCCTTGAATTGTTCACTCCGGCACTCGTCGGTTTGGGTAGGCCCCTGAATAAAAATCTTAACCAGATTGGCCGTTGAAACAATGAGAGGTGCGCGGCCCTCATGCTCGGCAAACTGTGCAATTACCGTGGACTCACCATCCTGCTTTGCGGTCAATAAACCCGCAGCGTCAACTGTGGCTATAAAAGGAGGGGAGATTCTCCAGCTTACGCTGCTGGTTAGATCGATGCTTGACCCGTTTTCGAGTTTTGCACTCGCTTTATATTGCTCCGCCTTGTCCCCAACGTTGAGAATTCTTTCACCTGGGGTAACAACAAGGTCCTGTATTTTCAGATCGCCCGCAATAACTGCCTGGCGAAACTTATCGGCATCTCCATCACAAGCGGCAAGAAAGTACAAACCGATAAGAAGAACTACACTTTTCGACAAACATTGGTTAAAAATCATAAAGCAGCCCCAAACTTAAGCTACCGATAGCAATATCATGATCTTCATCGGTAATGTAACCGCTAAATTCTAACGATAAAGAAATGTCCTTTGATTTCGTCAATGGCCAAAGGCCACCGAGAGCTACCATGCCTCCTGTGAAAGTTTCTTTTCCGGGGAAATCACTCTTTTCCAACGCACCATCTATTTCATTTTCGGCATATCCCAAAAGTACATAGGCTTTCATGCCTAGATCCAGCGGTGATTGAAATCGCGCTGCTATGGAAGCGATTTGAGACGCTTCCAAAGTCAACCCGGCCTGATCATTATCTCTAACACCGCCACCGGCAATAACTTCGATACCAATATTTTCCCAGATCCAACCACCAAAACGGGCACGTGCGGATATCGGTTGAAAGGTTTCTGTTTCTATTTTGATACCATTTAAGGCTATGTCGGCTCCCGCGTACCAACGAGTATCCGCACTGGAAACATAAGGCAAAATAGCCAGTATCCATATTACAATTATTTTTCTACGCATTTTAAATCGCTAGAAAATCCAATGTTAATTTGGTTGCGTTTTACGCGTGTAGCCTGCTTCTTTGAGTCGCTCCAGATAACTGCTCCAGTTTTCCGTGTATTTTTCACCGAGATCAAATAATAGTCCCCAATCAAAAATACCACTGTCGTGTTTATCTGAAAAGACGATCTGGATGGCGTAGTTTCCGACGGGAACAAGGTTTTCGATTTCGACAAACTCTTTTCCCATTTGTAATTTTTCTTCACCCGGTCCATGGCCTCGTACTTCCGCTGACGGAGAATAAACACGTAGGTACTCGGCAGGGAGCTCATGCCGAACGCCGTCTTCATAGGCCAGCTCTAAAACATGGGATTTTCTATGCAGATTTATTTCAGTGGGTCTCATCAAGTGTTTCCTGATCTATAATTACTTCGAATCCTGCGCTCTCAAATTGCGAGGGTCAATAATCAACAGTTTGCGTCACCCATTATGTTCTTCGAGAACTTCATAGGGCAATCTTTAAATGAACCGTATAAATTAATGTGCTTAGGAATGAGGATTCAATAACTTCCCGATTCTAACGAGCTCTTTTACTCCCAGTTAAACTTCTGCGTTATAGTTCCGGAAGTTATTAAATCCTCATTCCTTAGAGGATATAGCGGCTCAAATCCTCATCTTCAACCAAGTTTCCTAGGTGCTCATCAACATAATCGGCCGTCACCACAACGGTATCCCCGCTGCGGTCGGGTGCTTCGAAAGAAATTTTATCGAGTAACCGTTCAACCACAGTGTAGAGCCTCCGGGCACCGATATTCTCCGTGCGCTGATTGACCTGATACGACACTTCCGCAATGCGTCGAACGCCATCTTCAGAAAACTCCAGATTCACGCCTTCGGCGCCGATGAGCGCACTATATTGCTCCGTCAGCGAGGCATCGGGTTCAGTCAGAATTCTTATAAAATCCTCGGCGGTCAGGGCATCCAGCTCAACCCGAATCGGTAAGCGTCCTTGAAGTTCTGGAATTAAATCAGACGGTTTGGCGACATGAAACGCACCCGATGCGATAAACAAGATATGGTCGGTTTTTACCATGCCAAACTTGGTGTTAACGGTGCAGCCCTCAACTAACGGCAGTAGATCTCGTTGCACGCCTTCGCGGGAAACATCGCCACCCGTACTTTCACTACGCTTTGCCACCTTGTCGAGTTCATCGAGGAAAACAATCCCGTTTTGTTCGACATTCTCCAAAGCGCGCTGTTTTAGCTCTTCCTCATTGATCATTTTATGCGCTTCTTCTTCGGCGAGGACCTTGAGCGCATCGCTAATCTTAAGTTTACGGGTTTTAGTGCGTCCGCTACCCATGTTCTGGAACATGCCTTGCAACTGGTTTGCCATGTCTTCCATGCCAGGCGGCGTCATAATTTCCACGCCTACCGGCGTCGCTTGCAAGTCAATTTCGATTTCTTTGTCATCAAAATCACCTTCACGAAGCTTTTTGCGCAGCTTCTGGCGGGTTGCAGAATCATCCGGCTCCTCCTTGTTGAGGAAACCTGCTCCGCTATCGCTATCAGGCCGTGGCAATAAAGCATCCAACACACGTTCTTCAGCGGCATCTTCCGCGCGAAGCCGGTGACGACCCACTTCTTGTTCACGCAAGAGCTTTACCGCAGCATCAGTAAGATCGCGGATAATAGAGTCAACTTCGCGACCAACATAACCCACTTCGGTAAACTTAGTTGCCTCAACCTTGATAAAGGGCGCATTGGCGAGCCGCGCTAAACGTCGGGCAATCTCAGTCTTACCCACACCGGTGGGGCCGATCATCAAAATATTCTTGGGCGTTACTTCCTGACGCAAGACATCATCCAACTGCTGTCGGCGCCAACGATTACGCAAAGCATTGGCGACCGCGCGCTTGGCGCTGGCTTGACCAACAATGTGTTTGTCCAATTCCTGGACGATTTCTCTGGGGGTCATTTCCGACATAGGATACCGTTTGGTTTAGGCGTTATTTTGGACTAACAGGATTATTGCAAAGCGCCAAGCTCTAAAACTGTAATGTTCTGATTGGTATATATGCAGATGCCAGCCGCTATATTCAAGGCCCGTTCGACAACTTCCCTAGCGCTCAGCTCAGTATTGTCCAGCAGCGCACGAGCAGCTGCCTGTGCGAATGGGCCTCCAGAGCCAATGGCGATAAGACCATCCTCGGGCTCAATAACATCGCCATTGCCCGATATGATCAACGAAGTTTGATCGTCGGCCACCGCCAGCAGAGCCTCCAGCCGTCGCAAAGCGCGATCCGAACGCCAGTCCTTCGCCATTTCCACAGCGGCTCGAGTGAGGTTACCATCATGTTGCTGTAACTTGGACTCAAAGCGCTCATTGAGCGTAAAGGCATCCGCCGTACCGCCTGCAAATCCTGAAAGGATCTTGCCATCCAGTAAGGTGCGCACTTTTCGGGCATTGCCCTTCATGATCGTATTTCCCAGCGTCACCTGGCCATCACCCGCTAATGCAACCTGCCCACCACGGCGAACCGAACAGATTGTTGTGCCTCTGAATTGCTCCACGTATTTTTCCATTTAGAAAAAGCGCATTTTACACCAACGTGGGATGAATCGCTGAGGCTTTTCCAAAATGAGGAAGATTACTCAGTAGCGTCCAATGAGCCCCTTTCTCCGTGCGATAGCAACCGCCTGGGTTCGATTATCCACATGTAAAGACTTAAGAGGCTCTTAAGAACTGCGCTTACATGCGTTTTTATGGCCGTTTCCCCTAAGTTCAGCGTAGCCGCAATTTGGTTGTTCGTAAGGCCTTTTGCCATCAAGACCAGAACCTACATCTGCCGCAACGTTATATTTTTAATAAATATTGACGAAGGGGAAGGGAAATGAAAGAACAGCCTAGGGAGCCACTTGCAAAACTATTTTTCAAAACCAATAATCAATGACTTGCAACGTATTATCCAGCG
>FXBE01000097.1_pt1 | contig 13849 bp, 15 predicted proteins | sample 5335311 | NCBI WGS metagenome assembly FXBE01 (sample SAMEA103928390, study PRJEB20085) | sediment metagenome | biome: marine biome; feature: hydrothermal vent; material: sediment | place: Atlantic Ocean | collected 2013-08-06T02:46:56 | depth 0.05 m | reverse complement strand
CATCACTGACTCACTTTAAATCATTTATCGTTTTTGTAATATCAAAAATCGATAGCGTGGTATCTGTACCACCTAGTTGCACTGCCATCTTTGGCATCCCATAGACCGTGGCTGTCTGCTCATTTTGCGCATAGGTTTTTGCCCCTGCATCTCGCATCGCTTTGAGACCTTTTGCGCCATCATCCCCCATACCCGTGAGGATAAATCCTGTCGCATTGCCTTTGACCTCTTTGGCAACAGAACCCATAAGCACATTGACCGAAGGTTTATGTGAATTGACGCGTGGATAATCTTTTAAAGCCACAACATACTTTAAACCCTCTTTTTTGATCTCCATATGTTTATCACCAGGAGCGATCAGGACACGACCATTCATCACGACATCACCCTCTTTGGCTTCTAGCACTTCAGAATTTGGCGAGATATCATTGATTCTAGAAGCAAATGACGCGGTAAATCCAGCAGGCATATGTTGCACTATCATGATACCTTGATGATTAGGACGCAGATGGGTGATGATCTCTTCTAGCACCTGTACCCCTCCCGTAGAAGAGCCGATAGCCACCACTTTTGCAGAAGGCATACTTGGCTTTCCACCATGTTTGCTCACGGAACTTTGTGTGCTGACATTGGCATTATTGGTCACTTTTGATGTTGCTACGGCGCGTACTTTATCGAGTAACTCTTGTTTATACTCACCAAAAAATTTATTAAGATTGATTTTGGGTTTTGCCACCACATCAGCTGCGCCAAAACGCATCGCGTCTATCATAGCATTGGAGCCATTGGTGACTAGTGTAGAGCAGATGATGACAGGTGTAGGACGCTGTGCTGTGATTTTTTTCAAAAAAGTCAAGCCATCCATCTTTGGCATCTCGATATCGAGAATGAACAAATCAGGCAAACCCACTTTTTTAAACTCATCAAAAGCATCCACCGGATTGTCTGCTTCACCAATCACCTCGATATCGGAGACATCAGCAAAGATTTTTTTAAATCCCTGCCTCACAATCACCGAATCATCAATCAAAAAGACCTTTATCATTAGAAAAACTCCACTTCAGAGATATCTTCTTCTTTTTCACCTGCAAAGGCTCGTTCCATAAACTCGATAGAATTGAGTAATGAATCCTCAAAGAGATAAACATCGCTAAATTGTCTCTGGACAAAATACTCATCGATATACATCTTGATATCTTCTACAATTCTTGCTAGATAGACATACCCCTCATGCGCTGTATCATACTTTTCTACCTCAAAGGCACGCAAAAAGTTTGCCAATTCCAAAAAGATAGGCGTGACATGCTGCGTATAAGTAGAGGATAAAAAGACATCAGAAACCTCTTGGGCTTTCTCTGCTATTTCATCGAGTAACTCTCTATCTATCATCTTTTTATCGATAGCATCTACAAAATCACCCAAATCCTCACAAACAAACATGATTTCACCCTCATAGGTGTCTAAAAATTCTTCTGTTACTGTTGTGTCAATATTATTCATCTTTTCTCCCTCTACGCTATTTTCTGATAAATAGACGACTTTAACTGTTTTAAATTTTTGACATCTATGTTTTGTAAACTCTCTGTTAGAGAGATAATCAGATATCCACCTACTTCGAGATTGTGCATCACATTTTCTACTACTTTTTTCTTGGTTGGTGCATCAAAATAGATCAAGACATTTCGTAAAAATATCATCTTAAATTGTCCAATCTCTCTATTTTTAAGCATCAAGTTATTGACAGAAAAATGCATATTTTTTGACAAAGATCGCTCTACTAAAAATTGTCCTTCAAACTTACCTTTACCTTTAAGGCAATACTTTTTACGCAAAGAGAGAGGTATTTTATCCACCCATTTCTCTGGATAAAGTCCCATTCTTGCCTTTTTAATCACATCTGAGTTGATATCAGTCCCCACAATTTCCCATTTTTGCTTTGCCAAGTGGCTATCACATAACATCGCGACAGAGTAAGCTTCAGCACCCACTGAAGCAGCAGCTGACCAGATACGAAACTTCTCTCGTCCTTCATAAGCCTTAAGCTCTTGTGCTAAAAAATCAAAATGCGCCTGCTCTCTAAAAAAGTAAGTCTCATTGGTGGTGATGAGATTCATCATCTCATTTTTCTCTACATTATCTTTTTTGACAAGTTCTAGATAATCTGCATAACTATCAAGAGCATAATGCATCACACGCTTTAATAGCCTTGTTTGCACCAGAGATTGTTTAGTATCTCCCAAATCAATCCCTATCTCTTTGAAAATAAGAGATTTAAAAGCGACATAGTCACTAGAACTCAGTGTGATGTTAACTCTTGTTTTTGTCATGATCTTATATGTTCCTTTATAGCATCGCCTAGTTGTAGCATATTGATTTTACCAATCACTGCGTTGGCACCTTGATCTTTTAGCGCTGACTCCATCGCGTCATTTGCCATATTGGTATGGACAATGATATCGATATCTTCATACTGCTCATCTTCCCTAATCTTTTGCATCAATTCTCGTCCACCCATACCTGGCATCTCTAAATCGGTGATAAAAAGCCCTATTTCATCCACTTTAAAGGATGGTAAAGCTTCATACAAATCTTTTCCATCATGATAGATATCATACTTCACATCTAGCTTGATAAATAAATCTTCTACCATCTTTCTGACAAAACGACTATCATCAGCAAAGAGAATTCTTTTTGTAGAGTTTTTAACAGACTTTATGCGCTCTAGTGCATCTTGACTCTCACCATCAATCCTATCAAAGATATCTAGTAGCATCTTATCACTATCAAATATCGTACAAAGTCGCTCTTCTCCACGCATCGTCAGCTTCGTGATAAAAGTCGCTTTTGGGTTATCATTGGAGTTATCAATCATCTCCTCAGCTTCAATGGTGACGATATTTTCCACAGACTGTATAATCATCCCAAAACGATGCCCACCATAACTCGCCATCACGACCAATTCATAAGCTTCATCTTCAAGTACTTCATTGCCCATCCACTCATCAAAATTGACCAGTGTCGTCATCCGTCCACGGATATCCGCGGTCCCGATAATCAACGAATCTTTATCAGAATTCTTTGCAATTTTTAAATCTTTATAGACCAAAAGCTCCTCTAACTTTGAGACATTTTTGGCATAAAGCTCTCCATTGCTACCAGAAAATACGACATACTGATTGGCATCATTGGCAGAAGTGGTCACTAACTTTACAAGGTCAAGTTCATCTTCTTCTTCATAGAGTGCTGATGCTGATGATTTTGATTTATCTGCTATCATGATACGCCTCCTAATTGTGAAATCTCACGATAATCAAGTACCGCATCGATATCAAGCAATGCGATATACTCATCTTTATACATTGCCATATTTTTAATGTATCGTGTCGGTATCTTGGTTCCAAAAGCAGGGACAGATTTGATATCTTTATCAGAGATATACCCTACTTCATAGACACGATCCACCACAATAGCCATCATCTCTTCACTCATCTGTTCTTCTTCCTCCGCACTACCCATTTTCATCAATTTTTTCTTGACAATCACAAGAGAAGTCCGCTCACCAATCTCACACGCATCAAAGCCAAATCGTCCCTGCAAATCGACCACAGAGATGATATTGCCTCGGATATTGGTCACCCCTTTGACATAAGGCTTCATCATCGGTACTTTGGTCAAGCTTTGATACTCAACCATCTCTAGCACCGCACTTGAATTCACCCCATACACATCATCACCAGAGATAAAAAAGAGATACTGTTCACCCTCTTGGGCGAGCATCAACTCATCATCTGCTTCCATCTCTTCACTGTATAATTCATCGCTCATCATGATAGACTCTTAGTATCTATCAAAGTCACCCAAATCAGGTGTGCTTGCTGTGTTTGCCATCGCTGGCGCTCTTCTTTGTGTTGCTGGTCTCTCTAATCTTTGAGAAAAAGCTTGTGGCTGCTCGCCACCTTCTACTCTAAAAAATCCAATCAACTCCGCCAATGTTGTCGCTTGACCATCTAACTCTTCACTCGCAGATGCCAACTCTTGTGATGAAGCTGAGTTTGTCTGAGTCACACTATCTAGTTCATTCATTGCTTGTGTGATTTGACCGATACCGATATCTTGTTCCCCTGCGGCGGTTGCGATATCTTTGATGAGGCTTGCGGTCTCGTCAATTTTTGGTACCACTTGCTCGATGAGTGCCCCTGCTTCTTCAGATATTTTCACACTATCCCCTGTGATTTCTGAAATCTCTGTCGCTGCGATTTGTGATCTTCTTGCGAGTTTTCTTACCTCAGCAGCCACAACCGCAAATCCTTTACCATGCTCACCTGCTCGTGCTGCTTCGATAGCAGCGTTAAGTGCAAGAAGGTTGGTTTGATAAGCGATATCTTCGATGATTTTGATACGAGATGAAATCGTCTTCATCGCTTCTACTGTTTTATTGACCGCTTCACCACCTTGTTTTGCCATCTCGGCTGACTCTTCAGCGATATCATTGGTTCTATTTGCATTTTGCGCTGTTTCGTTGATTGAACCACTCATCTCTTCGATAGCTGCTGTAGTCGTCTCTAGTGAAGAAGCTTGTTCTCCTACACCTGTTGAGATAGATTGTGAATTACCATTGACTTCACCTGCTGCTACTTTCATCTCTGTGGCTGAAGCAGAGATTTGCTCTACCATTTTAGATAGGTTTTGGGCAAAAGAGTTGACTGCTGTTTTGATAGAAGATAAATCTCCTGGAAGTTCAATCTCAATTTCTTTGGTTAAATCACCCTCAGCCATAGCACCCATCGTAAAACTCACTTCTTTGATAATCTCTTCTAGTTGTGCAGCAAAAGCGTTAGATGCTTCTTTTACAGTATTAAAATCACCATTCCACTCTCTTTGGATTCTAAAAGAGAGATTACCATTTTCTAAATTCTTCAATCCATCAATGGTATCAGCAAAGGCTAACTCTACGGTATCAAGTGTGGCATTGAAGATGCTGGCAATTTTTTCAAAATCTTTACTGTACTTATCCAAGTCCATTCTCACTGTCAACTCACCCTTGCCTATGGCAGCATTTAACAATTCCGCATCTTGTAGTAAATTACTCGTAGATTCACCCAGTGTATTCACAGCATTTTTAAGCACACCAAATTCTCCTGAGTACATATTGGTCACTCTTGCATCCAATTCACCCGAACTTAGACGATTTGCCACATAAGACATATCTCTAAGGGCTCCTACCAAGGTATCTAGTGTATTGTTCGTGCCATTGGCAATATCTGCAAATCCACCTTTATAAGAGATGATATCGATACGCTTATCCAAGTCACCTCTTTGCGCTTCCTGTGCTACGCTTGCATTGTCTTTAGCAAATCGTGCAAGCTCCTCTTTCAAAGCACCCAAGGCTTCAACGATAGGAGTAAGCTCTTTACTCTCTACACTAACACTTCCCTCAAAATTTCCCTCTTTAACTGCTTTAAGCGCCTCTGCTATTACTGCGATATCTTGTGTCATTTTCTTCTCCATTATTTTTCCTTTTCTCTTTATTTATGCGTATTCGTTGATGACTGTGTTCAGTGAGCCAAAAATCTTTTTTGTATCTTCTCGGATGAGTTCTTCTAGTGAATGAAACATCTTTTCAGTATCATCTTTGATTTCTCTATTGATACTATTTAAGCGTCCTTTATCGTTAGATTGTTTCGCCACATCCACATACTCTTGTAGCTTTCCATGCACCTCTTTGTGATAACGATCGACATTTCGCCACTCAGGATGCTTGGTAAAATCTTTCCCCTGCGAAGCTTCTACAAACTTTCCAAAACGACAACAACATGGCTTGGTCACTTCTATATCCGTATGCCCCATATCAACATTATGCGTGATATGCTCTCTAAAGATGATATGATCGAAGAGATAACCTTTGGTGTCAATCGCCAAAGAGTCTACATTGGTCACTTGCTTATCAAGTGATAACCTATCTACCATCTCATCATAAGTCATCCCACGCTGGGCACAATAATCTACCAAAAAGGCTAAAGACTCATCCACGCTATGACTTCTCTCGTAATCTACCAGTGTTTTATAAATAGCGCTAATCGTATCTCTTTGAAAATCTGTGATGCGTTTTCTATAAGAGAGGATATGAGAGATTTGCCCATTTTTCATCACGGGTGTCGTAAACGCTTTCACCCAGTAATAATCCCCATTTTTCTTTCTATTTTTGACATAGGCATAGATAGATTCACCATTTAAAACCCGTTGCCAAAGCAATTTAAAAACTGCTTTTGGCATATCTGGGTGTCTTATGATATTGTGCGGTTTGCCTAACAACTCTTCCATCTCATAGCCCGCATATTTACAAAATACACTATTGGCATAGAGAATTTTTCCCTTTACATCCGTGTGACTGACTATCACTTCATGTTCTTCTATAGTCAACTCTACTCCTTCTTGCATGCTTTTATCCTTTGCTCTGTTTTAATTTAAAATCTATCAGTGATGGCACATCTACGATGAGTGACACTTCACCACTTCCTAAAATCGAGCCCCCAGAAATCCCAGGAACTTGTTGAAATGTCTCACCAAGCGGTTTGATTACCGTCTGATGCTCTCCAAAAAGTTCATCTACTTTTAACCCTACTACCTTGTCTGCATACTTCACAATCAGTACATTTTCTCGTCCACCTTCATAGACTTTTTCATCAAAATACTCATGTACATTGAGTAGTGGTAGTATCTCTCCACGAAGGTTGATAAATTGATTGCCTTTCATACTCTCTTTTGCTTCATCATCAAGCTCGATACACTCTTGAATCATATCTAGAGGCACAACATATTTCGTATCGCCTACTTGCACCAAAAATCCATCGATGATAGCAAGCGTTAATGGCAGACGGATGGTGATTTTACTCCCTTTTCCAGGTGTAGAATCGATATCAAGCGTACCGCGTAAATCTTCGATATTTCGCTTGACCACATCCATACCAACACCTCGACCTGAGATATCAGACACCTTATCTGCTGTGGATAATCCCGCTGCAAATATGAGTTCATAAATCGCTTTATCACTAAGATTGTGATTAGGAGGTACAATACCATTGGCAATAGCTTTTTCCAAAACTTTCTCTTTATTGATACCATTTCCATTGTCTTCAATCTCGATGACAATCGTCCCAGCATCAGGATAAGCACGCAAATCAATACGCCCTTTTCCACTCTTTCCAGCGGCTTCTCTCTCCTCTGGCGTTTCCACTCCATGATCCACAGAGTTTCGTAGCATATGCACGAGCGGATCAGAGATCTTCTCAATCACCGTTTTATCCAGCTCCGTTTCACCACCGGAGATGACAAAGTCTATATCTTTACCAATTTTTTTGGCGGTGTCATTCACGATACGACGAAGCTTGGCAAAGGAATCACCCACTTGCATCATACGGATATCCATGATGCCATCTCGCACTTGCTCTAATAGTTCAGAAAGCAAGTTGGCTGACTCTTCTAGTTCCATATTGTCTGAGCTTTCAGATATCTCATTGATGCGTGCATTGGCGATAACCATCTCAGACATTTGATTAATCAGCACATCTATTTTATGAGAATCCACACGCAAAGAAGAAGATTTTGGAGCACTCTTCTTTTTAGCAGGTGCTTTCTTCACCTCCTCTTTTGCCACTACAGCAGGTGGCACGGCTTTGATAGGCTCTGCTTCGACCTCTGCTTTTTCCTCTATCATGATAGCTGCTTCTTCTACTGGCACAGCGCTAAAAGCACTCTCTTCATAAATACCTGCATCGACCAACAAATCTTGTAAATCTTCAGATTTTCTTTTTGCGACCAAGCTTTCCAGCGCTTCTTTATCTTCTTGTTTAAAGACCAATAAGTCTACATCATCTTCTACAAACTCAAATATCTCTTCGATATCTTCTTTACTAGAAGCAGATTGAAAAAGGATTTCAAACCCCATATAAGATTTTTGAGGATTGAGATTTTTTAAGGATGGGATATTGGAGAGTACGGGAACATTCATCACGATTTCACCCATCTCATTAAAAAAGTTAAAGATGGAGAGTACCGACATACCCGTGGTAAAAAAGTCCTCTTTAAGCCTGAGAGAGACATGCCACATCACCTCTTCACCAGTAGCCTGAGGAAACGAGGTATCTACTTCTTGCGCTTTCTCTTCACTCTCTTTGGCGACTTCTTCAACTTTTTCCTCTGTTTTTACCAATGGCTCAGCACCTGGCATCATAGAACGAAGTTCTGCAAGTAGCGCTTCACCCTCGCTTGTTAATTCTTCTGTAATCTCTTCCTCGTTGATAGAGAGTTGCGCTAGGGCATCGACATGATCTTTAGACTTTAACATCAGCGTTAACATCTCAGCTGTCATCTCGACATTGCCTTTTCGCACCTCATCGAGTAGATTTTCTGCCACATGCGTAAAAGAGACCACATCATCAAAGCCAAACATACCAGCAGTCCCTTTGATAGTATGCATGGCACGAAAGATAGCCCCTATCTTCTCATCATCGACGCCAGACTCTGTCGCATCTAAAAGCGCATTTTCCATAAATTGGAGTTGTTCTTCGGTATCTTCCGCAAAGAGTTCTAATTCTTCAGTCATCTTTATACTCCTAACTCTGCTTCTAAGCCACACATTCTGATAGCACCTAGTACCTCATCAGAAACATTGCTTAGTGCAAACGCTTTATTCTCGCTCTTACAGGTTCGTTTGGCGGAGACCAAAAGCTGCAAAGCTGCCATATCTATCTTTTCCACGCTTTGCATATCCACATCAACTGCATCTTCCTTGGCAACTTCTGCCAGCAAGTCTGCATGGATAGCTTCAACATCATAGATAGTAAAATTAAATGCTTCTATTTTCATGGTTTATCCCAATAGTTTTTTTAGTACCAATAAAAACTTATCTTTATTGAATGGTTTTAGTAGCCATGCTTTTACACCCAAGGCTTTACCTTTCTCTTTGAGGACTTGATTTGACTCAGTCGTCAACATCACGATAGGTAAAAATTTGTACTTTTCCAATGCGCGGATTTTCTCCACCATTTCTAGTCCACCCATCACAGGCATATTGATATCAGAAAAGACCATATCAATGGCATTTGCTTCCAACATCTCAAAGCCCTCTTGTCCATTTGCTGCCATCACGGTGTTGTATCCTGCTGCTTGTGCTGCTTTTTGTGCAACCGAGCGAATCAAACTTGCATCATCGACGATTAAAACTGTTTTTGACATATTTTGCTCCAATATTGTTATCATGATAAATATCACTATGCCACTACATCGACATTTGAAAATATTTTTTTAGTTAAAAGAAGCTATAATTCAAAATACTATAAGGACATATCATGCACGACAAGACAACCGTACTTCACGCTGGCTACGAAAAAGATGCACAATCCACGATGGCAGTGCCACTTTACCAGACCACCGCCTACGAATTTAGAGATGCCAAACATGCTGCTAATCTCTTTGAACTTAAAGAGCTAGGCAACATTTATACAAGATTGATGAACCCCACCACCGATGTCTTTGAAAAACGCTTTGCTGCCCTTGAGGGTGGTGCAGCCGCGATTGCAACATCAAGTGGTATGGCCGCTATCTTTAACACCATCGCCAATGTCGCAGAGGCAGGGGATAATATCATCGTCGCTTCCAAAGTCTATGGTGGTACTTCCACACTCACGATGCATACACTCAAACGCTTTGGCATAGAAGCACGCACCTTTGATGTCCATAAACCCCAAGAGTTAGAAGCCCTCATCGATGAAAAAACAAAACTCATTCTCTTTGAAAGCATCACCAATCCTAGCGTTGATGTTCCTGACTTTGAAGGCATCACAACGATTGCCAACAAGCATGGTATCTTGACTGCCGTGGACAACACCGTCGCGACACCGATTCACTGTAAACCATTTACCTTGGGATGCGACTTATCGGTCCATTCAACTAGCAAGTACACCACGGGACAAGGACTTGCTATCGGTGGTATCGTAGTCGAGCGAGAAAATCTACTTGAGAAGATAAAAGGCAATCCGCGTTATGCGCACTTCAATGAGCCAGATGCTTCCTATCATGGCTTGGTCTATGTGGATGTACCTCTGCCTATCTTTTCGCTTCGTATGCGACTAGCACTTTTAAGAGATTTGGGAAATACGCCTAGCCCTTTTAACTCTTGGCTCTTTATTCAAGGCTTGGAACACTTGCCACTGCGTATGAAACAGCACTCTGCTTCAGCCTTAGAGATAGCAACATTTTTAGAAAATCATCCCAAAGTCACAAAAGTCAATTATCCAGGATTAAAGTCTAATGTCAACTATCCTTATGCACAAAAGTATATCCATGGGGGTTGTTCAGGTCTGCTTAGTTTTGAAGTAGCGAGCTTTGATGAAGCTATCATGATAGCCGATAAAACAGAACTTTTCTCTATGGTCGTAAACATCGGAGATAGTAAATCCATCATCACACACCCCGCCAGCACTACCCATCAACAATTAAGTGCTGAGGAGCTTGTCGCTGCGGGTGTGCCAAGTGGATTGATTCGTCTCAGCGTTGGCTTGGAAGATGCTGCTGATTTGATAGCAGATTTAACACAGGCATTAGAAGGTTAACTTGAAGATAGAGACAAAAGTAGAAAAATTTACCGACCCTCTCTACCTAGAGAGTGGGCGGATTTTGGAGCCTTATGAGCTAGCCTATGAAACCTATGGGCAACTCTCTCATGATAAGAGCAATGTCATCGTTGTCTGCCATGCCCTCACCGGCAGTCACCATGCAGCAGGGCGTTATGAAGGCGAGAGAAAAGCAGGCTGGTGGGATGGCATCATCGGAGATGGTAAAGCCATCGATACTACCAAATACTTTGTCATCTGTGTCAATGTCATCGGTTCTTGTTTTGGCTCCACAGGTCCACTCTCGCCCAAGTATCCCTCTGCTAAAGAGTATCGCCTCCAATTTCCCGTCATCACCATCAGCGATATGGTCAAAGCACAGAGAAATCTCTTTGACCGCTTAGGTATCCATCATGCAGAGGCTATCATCGGTGGCTCTATGGGTGGGATGCAAGCACTCTGTTTTGCCATCGAACACCCCAACTTTGCCAAGCGCCATATCATGCTAGCTTCCACCTATGCCACCCAACCATGGGCAATCGCCTTTAACAAAGTCGCACGCGAAGCGATTATCAAAGACCCTACCTTTAAAAATGGTGAATATGGCTCATACAAAATCAAACAAGAGGGCTTTAACGGTCTCTCCATTGGACGCATGGCAGGACATATCTCCTATCTAAGCCCTCATTCTATGCAAGAAAAATTTGGTAAAGCTTATGATGAAAAAGATGGGCTCTATGATCTCTTTGGGCGCTATCAAGTAGAGAAATATCTTGATTATAATAGCCGTAACTTTGTCACATGGTTTGATCCCCTCTCTTTTCTCTACATCACCAAAGCGATCAATATCTTTGATGCGATGCGAAACTATGACTCTTTAGAGGACTCTTTGAGTCGTATCAATTCAAAAATAACCCTCATTTCTTTTAAGGCAGATATGCTCTTTTTACCCCAAGAAATGAAGCATATAGAAGATACTATGATAAAACTAAACAAGGCTCACTTATGTGACTATACCGAGATAGAGAGTGACTATGGACATGATGCTTTCTTGGTAGAACTTCCTAAGTTTGAAGAGATTATAATGAGAGCACTGGAGCGATAAATGACAAAAGAGAATTTAAGTTTTGAAGATAAGATAGCAAAATCAAAAGCGATTTTGGACAAGTTGATGGATCCTGAGATTACCCTAGAAAATTCTGTGAAGTTTTATAAAGAGGGATTGCAAGAACTTCAAGAAGCACAAAAACTACTAGAAGAGGCAAAAATAGCCTTTGAAGAGTTCCATCATGATAATGATGCAGTATAGTTTTTCTCGCCAAGGGCGAAGCTTCAGTGAGAGGAATTTTCAAGGAGCTCTGCTTCTTGAAAAGGAGACATTAATATGAAAATAGCAGCCTTACAGCTCGCTACCCTACCCCTCTCCAATCAAAAACTTGGCGAATACTTTAAATCTATCCATAAAGATGGCATCGAAATCGTCGTCCTAGGGGAGTATGTCTTAAACAGCTTTTTCAAAGAGCTTGAAAACATCCCTCTCATGCTCATCCGTGAGCAGAGTAAACACAAAATAGAATCGCTCCAAGAGTATGCCAAGATGTATAAACTCACCATCATAGCCCCTATCATCACCGTCAAAGATAACAAACTCTACAAAGAGATAGGCAAATTCTCACCCGATGAGACAACATACAGAAAACAAGAGTTTCTCATCAACTATAGCCACTGGGATGAAGAGAGCTTCTTTGCCAATGAACCCACAGGCGAGATAGCCCCTATCATCTTTGAATCTCATGGATTGACTTTTGCTGTGATTTCAGGATTTGAAGTGCATTTTGATGTTTTTTGGTGCAAGATGATGGAACAAGATGTAGATGTCGTGCTTTTACCGACTGTATCGACTTTTGGCTCAAATTTTCGCTGGAATGAAATCCTCAAAACTAGAGCTTTCACCAACTCTGTCTATATCTTACGCGTCAATCGTATCGGAACCTATCATGATGAAGATAGTCTGTGGAAATTTTATGGGGAGACTTATCTCATCAATCCAGATGGACACATAGAAAGTTCACTCAGCAGCAAAGAAGATATGCTCATTGCCAAGATAGACAAGAGAGAACTCAAAGATGCCAAACAGTCATGGGGTTTTCGCAAACAGTTAGAAAAACGAGACTTACTATGAATGCCTACTTTCACAGACAGATACAACTCTGGGGAGAAGAAAAACAAAACGCTTTACAGACAAAATCCATCGCTATCATCGGTTCTGGTGGACTAGGAAGCTCTCTAGCCATCGCACTTGGAAGCTCAGGCATAGGAACTATCCACCTCGTAGATTTTGACCATGTTGAGGTACACAATATCCATCGACAGATAGCTTTTACCACAGATGATGCAGGCAAATCAAAAGCCCAAACAACTGCCACACTTGTCAAAAACCGTTGCCCTTACACCAACATCATCGCCTATGAAGAAGATTTTGACACATTCTCCAAACGACACATCAAAGTCGATATCATGATAGACGCCACAGACAATCTCCCCGTGCGCGCTGCTATCGACAAACACGCCACAAAGAGTCAAACCCCATGGATTTACGGTTCTGTAGAAGCTTTCAATGGACAAGTCTGCTTTTTTGATAAAAGTGACTTTTCCGCTTTTAAAATCACTGATAAAAAACCCGAAGGCATCGCCGCCCCTATCGTCATGCATATCGCTTCCTTACAAGCCAATCTAGCCTTGCGCTATCTTGTAGATTTGCCTGTCAAAAAAGATTTACTTTATTATCTCTACTTTGACAGCGAAGGCGAACTACAAACACAAAAATTTAAAATGCCTATAGCTTAATAATACTTGGAAATGGAGACTTTAGTCCCATCCAATGGAAGTCTAGCCAAAGCAAGACTCCCATAGAAACTTCTTACCACTTTCTAATGATTCTATGACAAGTCAAACATCTATCGACGATTTCGTTATAAACAGCAACTGACTTTAATTTTGTACCAGTTTTAAAATTTTCTTCAAGTTCATCGACCAATTTGGAGATAGCCCTCGCTTCCGTATTGGCATAGGTACGGGCATCAAACTTACCCGTTGACTCTTTTTTATCTATCTCAATAATGAACGAATCACTATGTCTTAGATTGTCTTGAAAATCTCCAACACCCTTTTTGACTAGACTCTCATTATTGTACAAAAACCCTTTCTGTATCGTAGCTAAAGCTCCTTCAAAATTTCTC